>JACKQG010003347.1_pt1 | contig 19783 bp, 11 predicted proteins | sample 8237621 | NCBI WGS metagenome assembly JACKQG01 (sample SAMN15677084, study PRJNA649215) | marine metagenome | biome: marine; feature: Black Sea; material: saline water; isolation source: suspended particulate matter (SPM) from the Black Sea western gyre | collected 2013-06-09/2013-06-10 | depth... | reverse complement strand
GAAGCGAAGAGCCTATCGGCGATGATGGCGCGCCGCAGCAGTTTGCCTTCCCCGAAGATATGCTCTTGGCCAACATAGTCATCGATGGTGCTCGGGCGCATTCGCGCCGCCAGTGGGGCTTCATGCTTCATCTGCTGCTGCATGGCGTGGTCAAAAAGATCGGTCATAACCCCATTATAACAAACCAGCCCTATCGAGATTTGGCGTTGAGATGGGGGCCAATACGATGGTAGATTTCTAATGCCAAGTATGCCAGCAGGCAGGCACTTCCAAGAACCAGGATCATCAGAATGGGAAATACCATATCCGGATTTATCCTGCAAACCCTTCAGTCTTTAAGAGCATCATTGGGCTATGGGAATACATATGCATCGAAAACAATATAGCCGCTGGAAAGCATCTGGTCATCGCGCATGACGAAGAAGCCGTACTTCCCCAGGTTGGTTTGGAAGCACATATACAAGTCAGAATTGGGGGCAATCGGGTCGGCGGTCAGTGTTTTGGCTTTGCAGGTGTTCAAAGATGGGGGTGAAAGTTCGGCATACCCGCTAAAGGCAGCGCCATTTTGGGGCGTTAGCAAAACATTACCGTCCAGGCAAACATCCACAGTGGCATCACTGGCCGTGAAGAGCACATCCAGGTCATAACAGGTATTTTTGCTAAACACCATAGCCGACCAGGCCGGGCCAAGCGGATCGGGTGCATAGGCATCTGCACCCTGAGACGGGGGAGATTGGTTGGCTGCGGGATCGATGACATCGCCAGAAGCATCTGAGCAGCTTAACCAGCCCACCGGGAAATTAAACGGCTGGATTTCGCTGCAAGTTGGGATACCATGCCCGATATAGGCAATGATCCATTGACCGGCGCTATTCCGTTCAGCAAACCAGGCCGCGCCCCCAGTTTCATTGATATTTTTGAGCGAACCCTGGGCGTGCTGACCGGTATTCTGACTGAGCGTGAACTCCAGTTCTGCCTCGCTCCATCCGAGTTTCGTCAGCAGGGCCTGTTTGATAGCGGCTTCGTCGGTTAGCGTTGGCGTGGGCTGGGCGACAGTCGGTGGGTTATGGGTTGGCGGGGCTTGCATCGTCATTTGCGCCTGAGCGGTTAGGGCGACGGCTGTGTTAAAGGCAACTTGATCGCCCTGCGAAGATATGCCCGATAAATTGCATGCCAAAGTCAAAGCAATCGTTATTGCGAAGACAAATAAGAAGTTTTTTGGGGTTTTCCTCATGCTGACTCCAGTAGGGTTCAGAATACAAATTGCCGAAGGCTACACCCCTATTTTCGGTATATTCCTCATCGTTTTGCGTAAGTCCTAAAACTAAAAGTGTCTACTAAAATGAATCTTCCCAAAACCAGTATTCTTTTATCGTTTTTTGTGCTTGCGCCTTTGAACCAGGCCCAGCAGAATGAATGGAACCATGCCGAGACTGGAGACACAAGGGATGTTTACATTCCAAACCGGTTGACCTTGTTCGGCAGGAGTTTGTTGCGAAGGCGGGGACGGGTCATCCATTTCTAATCCCTGGGGAGTCTGTGTTGGTGTTTGCGCGGTGGGTTCAGCTAAAACCACTGCCGAAAGATCAGGAATACCCCAATTTGCCAGGCGCGCGTTCAATGATGAGCGCCCACCTGTGGCCAGGTAAAAAGTATTGATCGTGTCTGATTCGTTCAGAGTGCTTTCCCGCGCCACCATTGACCCCCAGGCAATCTCAGCCTCAGAAAACCCCTGGTCAGCAAAGTAGATAAAACCGATATTGAAATCGCTTTGCGTGTTCGGATAAGCTGGAAGACGCGCGCCGCCAGCCATATCCACGAGTTCGGCATAGGTATAGGTTTTTACGTCTTGGGCGGTGACGTGTTCCAGATCGCTGAAATCAGGGTTGGTGAGGATGTGGACGGGCGGCACCTCTTCGGGCGGGATCAAGCCCATCAGGTAGAGATCAAGCGGAACATATACTTTGTAGCCGTGAGCATCCACCACTCTGAAACTGCCATCCGGATTGGCCTGTAAATTGAAGTTGGTCGGCAACCCCTGGCTGCTACGATCCAGCTCGGTGGTTGGGTCATCCGCGTAGGGGGTTACATACATCCCCATGATACCGCCGATGTCGCTATTGGCATCCCAGTGTGCGGTCATATATTGCTGATCTTGCAGTCCATACGCATCGCCGATAAAAGCGCTCCAGGTGTGGCCGATTTCATGGGTAATCATGCTGCCATAATCCGCGCTGTGGTAAATAACCGTCAACAAGCGTTCCGGAGAGCCATAGTCCACAGTATCGTCGATATAGTAATCATCAACGCCAATATTGTCTGCGGCGGCGCGCACCGTGGTTGCATAGGGAACCGGGCCTTCGGAATAGCCATACGTGGGACGATAGGTAGGGTGCATTGGCATGACCACCAGAAAGTCAAAATCATCAGGGTAGATGCTGTAGAATTTTCGGGAGGCCGCACCGAGGTCGATTTCCTGGTCAACCGATGGGTAGGGTTCGCCGTGAAATATCTCTCCCTGAGGGTCTGTGACAAAGAGCGCGTATTCGCTGGCATAGAGATCGGGAGTCACTTGTTCGGCAGGGTAGCGGATACTGGGATCAACAACGCGGATTTGAGCGTAACCAGTATCTGCTGTTTGCCCATTGGTATAAGTAATCTGAAGATCGAAACCTGCCGTCCCCGCCATGCCTTGGAAGAGCCACATATCGGGGGGCAACGTAGCCGTGGTGACTCCATCCAGGGTGTAAACGCCATCGTCAGCAGAGCGGTCGCCGCGCGAGCCATCATCGTAGAGTGGGAGCCATTCTCCACCGTTTGCGGTTCTCAGACTGACATCGGCAATATCTTGATTTGTGGTGAAGACTTCAATAGTGGCGCTATCCTGCCCGTCGGCGTAGATGACCGAAGGGGTGGCGCGTGTATACAAATAAGCGCCCGCCTGTGAAGCCTGAGTGGTTGTTTGTACCCCCAACAGTAGAATAATGGCAACGATGATGGGGGTGATCTGCCATATACGTCGTTTCATCAAGTGTTCCTTTCGAATTCCTAAGGCTTACTCGCCACAATAAGCGTAATTATGAGTGGTTTCACCAGACCAACTTTCGTTGTAGAGCGCATCCTCGGTTCTAACTTTATAGACCAGAGAACCCGCAAACCCGCCCGTCTCGATGCCAACCTGGCTGACCCATCGATCTCCACTTTTGTTCATCTTGATCCACGACCAACCTGTTTCGTTGTGGTTGAACCAGAATTCAGCCCAGACCACACCGGATGAATCCGTGATTCCGGCCTCGCCAAAAATGGTGCAACCTTCCCAGATATGAGTCACGTAATTGATGGTCGGGCCGTTCGTATCCGCCGGAGGGGGTTGCGTGGTGGGGGTGGGTGTTCTCGTGGGCGGCGGCAATGGGGTTTTCGTGGCTGTCGGTGGGTCAGCCTTGTAGACTTCAACAAAGGCCGCATAATCTGTAGTGCTGTTATCCAGCCCGACGACCTGTAGTTGGTAGTTGCGGCTTTCCAGCGGGCATTCCGTCTGACTGCCGCTGGCATTGACCAAAGCACCTTCATAGTAGACCGTCTGAAAATCACCGGAGACATTCCAGTTGAGGGTGGTGCATGTTCCAGCGTTGACATAGGGTGGTGCGGCCCAAAACTCTCCCGATGACTCGCTGTAGGCGGTCGGCGTAGGCGTGTTCGTAGGCTCATCCGGCGGCAGAGTGATGATGGGCAGCGTAGCGGTTGGTGTGTTTGTCAGCCCAATTTCTTCCTGCGGTCGGCAGGTGACAATACAAATCCGCACCGAAGATGAAGCGCCGCCCGCATTGGCTGTGATAATGTATTCGCCTTCGCCCGGGGGCTGCCAGGCATGGTCAACGCGCACCAGACGGGCGCTATTATCTGTAGTCAGCGGCTGCAATTCGGCTGCGGGCAGAGTCTCGCCGCCTACGCTGACGGTGATACTGCCTATACCCTCGGGGCTGGCAGCGTATACCACAACGGGAACAGGCCCCATATCCAGTGTTTCGCCATGCGGAGGAAATTCGACCCAGGCTTGCGGACCGGCTTCCAAGCCTTCCGGTACCTGGGCTAAAGGCTGCGGTCCATATTCGCAGCTACCCACCAGCAAAGCGATCAGCAGCAATATACTCAAGGCAATCATCTCTTTTTTTGTCATTGATTCTCCTATCCCGGACAAGCCAGGGCTAAAAAAACCTAACCACTTTATGGCTCGCACGTGCCGTAGGTTTTTTCATCAAAATCTTCCCAATTCGGGCAGAACCCCAGGCTCCAGAAATTGGCCTCACCGCTGGGACAATTGCAGGTGCCGCTGCGACAGTGGTTATTGTGATGACAGTATTCACCAGCTACACCAGTACCGTCCTGTGGTGCGCACGCCCCGTTAGCACAATAACGCGACATACAATCGCTATTCTCAGTGCAAGATGTTCCATTTACCCAGCCCGGGAAGGGCGCACAAGCGCCGCGGCGGTTAAGGAAGTCGGCATTGGCATTATAGTTTGAACAGAAATCACCATCAAAACCATCGGGGCAAAAACAAAAGTCATTGGCGCAGTGATTTTGATGATGGCAGTAGTCGCCTATCTGACCAGTACCATCTTCGGGGGCGCATAGCCCGTTGGCGCAATAACCGCTGCCACACTGGTTGTTGCTGGTACATCTTGAAGCTAATGGCAAACCTCCACTACATTTTCCACCATCACCTTCTTGGGGATTTTTCGGGCAAGTCACTTCGTTGCCGTTTTCATCTTGGCAAACACACAAACCACTGATGCAGTGGGAGTTGTAGTAACAATAAGCATTCTCAACGCCCAGATAAGCAGGCGCACACAGGCCCGCTTGGCAAATCCCTGATTTGCATTCGTCGCTGCCATAACAGGCTGCCCCATCATTGCTCAGGCTAGCACTTGAACTTGATTGACTGGCTGCGGTGGGTATCCCTTTTAGCGATACAAGCATCTCACAACTACCGTCGCCAGAGAAAATAGTATATGTTCCCGCGACTGAAAGCCAGCTATCACCTTGCTTATTGATGACCAAATCTTTGCCCTTGCAGATGTTGGAAACGTAGTAACTTAAATGCACGGTTAGCGAATTGCCGCTCCCCAGATTCACGATAATCGACTGATTATCATTCCGCCCATTGAAAAACATATCTTTAAGTAAGTAGGTTTTCGCCTCCAATAGTTGTACTCCTGAGCGACGGGTTTGTTCATTGGCAAAAAGGTGCACGCTGGCGCTGGTTGGGTTGAAGGGTAAATTGTTCTGTAGATTCTTTGCGTGGATGGTTAGCTGCTCGAAGGTCACTTCCACGCTATCAATGGGATCATTGGTTTTGCAGGTTTCCTGTTGGGGCTTGCTGGGGGGCGACTCGCCCTGTGAGCCATAGGCGCTGACTGAATAGGCGCATTCACAACCCAGCGGTGCATCTACCACATTGATGGATGCATTGCGCGAGTTTTTATCAACAGTTAGTGGGTATTTCATCGCTACATCCGCGCCAGGGCAGGTATATTGCCGGTAGATGATAAATCCATCCAAGTACTTAGGATTAAACCCTCCCAAGTCGAAATCCCAGGTCAGGTGATGGTCAGCGCCGGAAGTTCCTAGTTTCAGGTTATAGGGGGCAGGCACCTTCGGGTTGGCCTGACTCCGACTTCCCCAGAACCAGTTTTCCATCCAAATAGAGTAGGTAATTGTGAACCCCTTGTCCGTAGCCTTCCACACAGCAGTTCGGGCATCGCTGGCGGTCATATCGGTATAACTATGCGAGCTTGCGAATTGGCCTAAAGCTGTCGGTGGATTTTTCTTCGTGTCCGCTGTAGCATTGCCCTGGAATTCGATGAACAAGAGCGAATCTGGATCGGTATAGAAGGATTCAGGCGCTGGCATACTGCGCGTAAATGTAGAGTAGTTTGCCAAATTTCCAGTGCGCACATTGCTGGCATCGGGAATGCGGATGGTCGGCAACCCTCTTACTGTTGCTTCGATGAATCCCCAGGTTAGGCTGCTATCGCTGGGCACGAAAGAGAGCAGCCGGAAGAAAATTCGTTGGAAATCGGGTTGGGGCTGGCAATCTTGCGAAGGGGGGACAGTTAACCAAACCGGCTGTCCCAGGATCAAACGAATTTGGTTACCTTCTTTCCCCGCAACAGCGAGATTATAGCCATATTTGCCAGGTTGTGGAACTTTATCGGTAAATGCCTCGGCATTTTCGGGTAATTTTTTAATCGGTTTATCATCCGGTGAACCGGGGTCATACCGATAAATTTCATAATAAACCTCATTGTCGGCTTCATCTTTCCAGGATAAAGCAACTTCGCAATCTGCTGCCAAGTCAGCTTTGAATCCCGTCGGCATGGCTGTTTTGTGATCTGGCAAGAAAATGCCCGGATTCCATTGTGGCAAGATATTTGCCACGATTCCAGCTACTGGCCCCTGACCTGGTTGGAAAACGCCCGCCTGACCAGCCTGACCAACAGCCCCTGGCAGCAATCCCGGCAAGATGCCCGGCCCTTGGCCTGCCTGACCGCCCGGTGGCTGTTGGCCGCCCGGCGGCACAATATTGGCACAAAAGATAATCGTTATTGTGGATACCTTGCTGATGCTGTTTTGACCATTGGTATCGAGTATATCCACCCAAATATCAGCCCAGCCGCCATCCTGGGCCAGGAATTTCTCAGCTTCGCCGCCTGCATGGATGGTGGCGCCAAAGTCAGAACCGCCAATGGACACCATGGGCAAGGCATGTACCCCTGACGAACCGGCTTTGCCATAGTAGGCATAATTCAGCGTGGCCGTTTTGACAGCGGCCGCCGAGTCAACCGTTACGACCACATTGGTTGTTAACGGTTCGGTGGTGCAGGCCTGTCCATAAAAGACGGGTGAAGTTAGAACACTTAGATTTTTGATTTTAAGCGCCGGTTGATTGGCGGGAGCAGGGCGAGCGGGGGGAGGTACGGGGGGTGGCGGCGGAGGGGGAACCGCTCTGGAGGGTGGTGGCGCGGCGGGAACCAGGATGGGCTGCCCCGCTTTGGGCTGACCCCCACCAAGATGGGGATTGACCGCTCCAATGGTAGACTCTGGTACCCCAACTTTTCCGGCGATGCTTTCTAATGTATCCCCTTCCTGAACGATATATTGCGCCAAATCCTGACGGGAAGCATTCATGTCGTACACAGTCACGTAGTGAACTGCCGATTCGCCCATTTCGCCCTGGCTGTTATACGCTCTGGCGATCAGAGCATAGCTGCCCGTCTCGACGGCTACCAGGGGGTAGCTCAAGGTCATGGGTGTCATCCCGCCCTCATCGGGGCTGGCCTGGGAGAGCAGCAATAGATCATCTGCCCACAGGTCAATGCGCGTCACGCCATCTTCATCGTGGCTGCTGACAAAGACAATAAATGAATCGCCTTTGGCGACCTGGGTTCCTGGCACAGGTTCCTGGATGATGACAGTGGGGCCAGATGGTAACGCGCCCTGGGCAAGCCCGAAAGGCCAATTCCCTGAGAGATATACATAGCCCAACACGGCCAGAACGCCCAACACCAAAATACCCACTGTCGCAATGGCTCCAGCCAAACCCACAGAAAGCGGGAATTTGCGCTTGCGAGCGGGGCGTTTTGCTCCCATAGCTCCCGCCTGCATACCCAGCACAACATCGGGCCCCAGTTGCAATTGGCTGCCTGCCGCCAAGATCGTCGGCGCGCTGATGCGCTGCCCGTTGATATAGGTGCCATTGCTTGAACCTAAATCTTCGATCACCCATGTATTCCCCTGCCAGGTCAGACGGGCGTGATGGCGGGAGACTTCAGCGTCGTCGATAACAATATCATTATCTTCCGCCCGCCCCAAGGTGAGCAGGTTCTTTCTCAGCGAGAATGCCTGCTGGGGTCGCGGCCCCTGGTGCATAACCAGGTAAGGTATTTCTGGGGGATGATTAGCCATGTTCTGCCCTCCGGAGTTTTCAAAATGAAGTAGGCCAGGTGGGGCGCACTTTTTTGTAAGTGCATCCCACCTGATTGCGTTTAGTTTATTTGTTATCCATCGCAACCTGTATAACTATAAGATGAGGTGCCCGACTGACGCTGGTTGCCCAGGCTATCGCTGGCGACGATATAATATTCAACCGTCCCCATTGGTGTGCTCATGCCATCATCCACCGAGATACCGAAATCCGACTGCCAATACTCCGTTGAAAGTTCGCTCATCCAGACGGAGTTCCAGCCTTCGCCATTTTTATTATAGTAGAACTGTGCCCAACTTACACCAGATTCGTCGCTGATACCGGCTTCTCCGTAGAACTGGCAGCTCTCCCAGACCAGATTTTTCCAGTTGATGCTTGGCCCGCTTGTATCGGATGGGGGCGCTTCATAGACATCGACGCTTGTCCAATGGTCGGTGGTGGAGTTGTCCATCTCGACAATTTGCAGGTGGTAGGTATAGCTCGCCGAGGGGCATTCGGAATCGCTGCCGCTGGCGTTCACCGGATTGCCTTCAAAATAGATCTTTTTGAAATTTCCATAAACATTCCAGTTCAGGGTGGTGCACTCACCGGCGTTGATATAGGGCGGCGCAGCCCAGAACTCAGCCGATGATTCAGTATAAGCCGTAGGTGTGGGAGATTTGTAGGGCGTGGCCGTTGGCGTTTTTGAACTGGCTGGTGTGGCCGTGGGGGTGAAGGAAGCCGCCGGAGTCGATGTAGGCGTCCAGGTAGGCTCATCGGGGGCCAGGGTGATGATGGGCAAAGTGGCCGTCGGCGTGCTTGTTGGCTCGGCCTGCTCGACAGGCTCTGTTTCTGGCGTATCACAGGTCACTACGCAGAAGCGCAGGGATGTCGGCGCGCCGCCCGCAGATGCCGTAATCAGATATTCGCCCTCGCCGGGCGGCTGCCAGAGCAGGTCGGCCCGCACCAGGGTGGAATCATTCACCAGGGGGGCAAGTTCACCCACGGGGATAGCCTCCCCACCCACGGTTACACTGATGCTTCCCACGCCATCGGGGCTGGCAGCGTAAACCGCAATGGGGATGGTCCCCATGGTGAAAATGGTACCCTCCGATGGGTACTCAATCCAGGTATTGGGGCCGCTGGCGAGATCGGCCAGAGCATCCGGTGATTGGGCATCCAACTCGCAGGCGCTGAGCGTCAAAGCGCATAAGCACATCAGCAGGGCCACGACCAGAGCTTGCGAAATATGATATGTGTTTCCAGATTTCATAGCGTACTTCCTTTTGGGGCTTTTTTGACTGTAGGTCACTCAGGGTACCTGAGGATTAAAGCTGGCTTTTCGATACCCATATGTATCGGTTGTAACGTCCACATATAGCGACATACTTTGGAACACGTTGGTATTGAAGTTATAGTAGACTCTCGAAAACTTTGCTTTGTTATCGTTGGGGATGAGATCAAACGAAGCTACACCGGTTGCCGGATTGAGAGAAACAAGCTTATATGTACCTGACGTTACCTTTGCGGCTATATCCGCTTCAAAATAGTCAAATGTGCCGTTACTATAGAAGATGATGCGGTCATTGCAGATGACGGTTGGGCACATTACATCACCCTGACCCTTATTATAAAAAAGCCACATGAGTTTGAACTCATTCGCTTGCTGCCCCGTGGTCAACAATTTTCGCAGAAGCGCTTCATTGGCATTCGGGGGCGGCGCCTTAGGGTCAAAAATATGGATGATTTGCGAAGTGCCCGCAAAAATGGGCGAAACAGGGCCATTCCCGGATATTGTTGGTTTGGCCTGTCCCTGTGCCCAGGTGCCATAAAAAGCCTGATAGGTGTAATTTTCATCATAGAACTCACTGATTTGCAAGGAACCATTGGCCGGGATCACCAACGCCGGTTGGCTGATGGGGTTCTCAACCCCATTATTACTCTGCCGGGTGAAGTTTAGCCCGACAATCGTGTAGGGGGTTTTGTTATAGACTGTGATTGAGCAGCCCGTATCCCCGCAGCCTGGCCCATATTTTGCCTGTTGTGGGGGTTGATTCTGTCCGTTCGCGGGTGGTTGCCCCCCCGCTGCCCCGTTGCCGACATGCACTGTCACCTTGCAGCCGCCATCCGCCGATTGGACAGTATATTCCTGGTTTACGCCTGCCCAAGAGCCACCGGCGGGCGCTTTGATGAGTAAATCATTACTTTTGCAGGTTCCGCCGATATAGAACCCAAGTTGCAACGCGTCACCGGTTTTGACTTGCAGGGTGATGGGGGTGTTGCCCGGCTGGATGCCTGCCTGGGGGCTGAAATCAATCTGGCCGAGATTATGTTTCCCAGAGAATAGATGCACTTCGCTGGCGGATGTATGGAAGAAATAGTTGGCCCAAAGATCAATCGTGGCGTTGCGGGGTTGTGGCATGGTTTGACCGCTGATTTCAACATCCTTGAAAGTGACGGTCACTTTTTCGTCATAATAGTAGGTGAGACAATCTTCGGGGTTTTTTATTGGCACCCGTTGCGATTCGCCGCCCTGCCCAAAGGCGCTGACGGAATACGAACAGGCACAGCCTTGCGGCAGTTTTTTGGGATCGAAGGCCATGCCTCCGGCCTGCTTCGTCACGACACGCGGCCACTCGATGGCTGTTTTGTGTCCGGGGCAATAATACTCGCTATATACGTGGAAGCCGCTGACATATTGATCCCGGGCCTTGTTGTCCTTATAATCCCAAAACAAATCATGTGAATCTTTATTGACTGCCACTCGCACGTTTGTGGGCGCAGGGATCACGGCGCTGGGCGGCGCTTGTGGCGCGCCCCATAGATACGGTTCCAGCCAAAGTTTGTATTGGAACGTAAAACCTTGGCCTTTTCCTTGATAAACCTGGTCTATGTTCCCATTGGTAAGGTCGGCATACGTGTGTGTTGCCGCGAAAGACCCCAGGGCATCGGGCGGTTTGTTGGCTTGCGCGCCGCTGGCTGCCACTTTGATGATAAGGTTCTGCCTCACTTGTTTTTCAGGCAGCCAGGTTTCCAACCGGTATTTGGTGGAACCGAAATCTGCCAGTGGTATGCTGCTACCTTGCCCGCGCGGCAAGCGGAAGACGGCATACGGGGCGATGATCGGCTCAATAAACCCTTCGGCATAGCCCGGAGCGTTGAAGGCGACTGGCTGGAAGATCAGGCGCATTAATGTTGGTAAAGGCTGGCAGGCTGGAGTAGACGGAACATCTACTATCACCGGGCGGCTGGTCGCATAATCGACAATTTTGCCTCCCTGAGACTGCCTTGCCACAACTTCGTATTCATATTTGCCGGATCCAGGCAATGTATCCATGTATTCCGTAGTATTGGCTGTCAAAACAGCAACATTCATCCCAAACGCGGAACCTGGCGCGCGTCGCTGGATGTCGAAATGGGTTTCTATGGTGGTGTTATCTTTCCAGGTAATTTTGACCTGACAATCACCCATTGCCGTGATTTGCACCGGATCGGGCGCGGCCATGCGCGGGTTGGGGTTGCCAACCGCTCCGGGAGCAGGATTAACCACCACGCCTGGCAAGCCATTTTGCCCCGCAACCTTGAGATTTCCGAGATCAGGGAAAGCCGCCGGGACAAAACCCGGCAAATTAATGCCGCCTGCTTGGGGTGGGCAGTATGTTACCGTAGCGGTATAGATCGGGCTGTAGCTGAGTTTGTTATTTTTGTCGTAAGCCTCAACCCGCAATTCCAGTTTGCCGCCAGCCTGGGCGAGATAGGTTTCGGCCTCTTTGCCCACATTCACATCAGCCTTGTATTCGCCCCCGGTCAATTTCATTTCAAGCTCAATATCCTGGGTTCTGACTCCAGCGCTGTCAATATAGGCATAGGCCAGAATCACTTTAGAAATATCCGCCAGCGGCTCGACTTTGGCAGTCGCACGCAGTACGGTAGCAAATGTGGTGCAGTGCTGCCCGTAGTATACCGGGCTGGGATTCACGGTAGCGCTTTTGACGGCAACCGCTGTGGATGGGTTGGCCGGGGCGGCTCCGTTGCGCTGTTGGACGCCCTGCTGCCCACTTGATTGTCCATTTGCCTGCCCATTCGCCTGTCCGCTGACAGGTTGAGGCTGCGGCGCGGCGCCCATCGGGGGGGCTTGGGGCAGCGGGATCAAAATCACCTGACCGGGCGTGATCTGTCCGTTTATAATGCCGGGGTTGACCGCCAAAATAGCCTCCACGGTTGTACCGGCTCTGCGGGCAATGCTTTCCAGCGTATCGCCCGCCTGGACAACATATTGGCCCAGGTTTTGGGTCGAAGCCGTAGACTCGCCAGCGATTACGTTAACGCTATGCGCCAGCGATTCACCCATCAGACCCTGCTTGTTGTAGGCGCGCGCCACCAGGGTGTAGGTTCCCTCCGCGGTTGCTACCAGTGGATAATTCAGACTGAGGGGCGTGATGCCATTCTCGTCCGGGCTAGATTGGGATAAAACCATCTGGTCGTCCACCCATAAATCAATCCGAATCACGCCGCTATCGTCTACAGCAGTGGCCGAAAAGAGCAGCGAGTCGCCTTTATTAATTTGTGTGTAGGGCTGCGGCTGCTGGATGACCACCCCCGGGCCATTCGAAAAAATATTTTCATCGGTTGTCTGGGATAGCCCAAAGGGCAAACGCGCCGCAGGGGAGAAGTAAAAATAACCCGCCACAGCCAGCACGGCCAAGACGATCAGGCCTGCCAGCCCCAAGCCGAGAACGCCTCCCACGATGGGCAATTTTGACTTCTTACGAGGCGCTTTCTGCCGCGGACGAGCCGCCGCCGGTGTCCCGCGTTGCACGCCCAGCAAAACATCGGGCCCCAAACCGATCTGGCTGTCTGCGGCCAGATACGTTGGCACGCGAATGCGTTGGCCGTTGATAAACGTGCCGTTACTGGAGCCTAAATCCTCAAGAATCCACTTGCCTTCCGAGCGAGTCAACCGGGCGTGATAGCGCGATACGCCTGGATCGTCGATGACAATATCATTATCATCCATACGGCCAATGCTAAGGATATTCTTGTTCAGTGGAAACGTATGCTTGGGCCAGGGGCCTTGTGCCATAACTAAAAAAGGCGGGGTTTGTGGTGGGTATGTCATGGTGTGTACTCAACTTTCAGGCTGGGAGTGGTGATCTGGATATAATCATCATCGGCGTTGGAATCGGTGCCGAATTGGAAAAGTGCAATGATCTGATAATAAGGCGGCCCAAGATTGGCTCGCAGGGAGGCTGTCACATCCAGCGGCGTATCCGGGCAACTCAGCAGTCTACCCAAATATTGCGAGAGATCGTAATTGCCTTGTGAAAGCACCGCCGGGTCGAAATTTCCATAATACGAATAAAATACACCCACTTCTCCCAGTTCATTGAAGGGATCGCCTGCCACCCAAATGCAAGGCAACGTCAGCGTGGCGGAATGGATTGTAGCCGTAGGTGGAATGTCGACGATGGAGAAATCCATAAAAGTTACCCAGGTCAGATTGGATGTATCATCACCGGGAATAAAGCCGATGTTGCTTCCCCCGTTTGAGTCAACACTGCCCCCATTGGATGTTGGCGCCAATGTGACGTTCTTTTTGGTATTTGCGGGTGGCTGTTGGGCTGCGGCCTCAACCTTGATCTTGACCCAAAAGGCGGCGTTGGCTTTATCGCCCCAACCGAACAACACCCCAGATGAATTACGCAATTTCCAATAGCCCTGGTAGGTGCCAGCTTGGGCAGGCGCCGTCAGATTCACTGAAACATCAACCGTCTGGCCGGGAGCCACAGTGCCCGTGGTCAATTGCACCTCTTGCGGCCCGCCCAGAGCGTCGCCGCGATCGAAAACCAGTTTATAGCCAGAACTCCAGGTGCAACTACCGTCGTTCTTCAAGCGCCAGGTTTTGGTGAAGGCGCTCCCGGGGGTTAGCGTAGTATTGTCAGGGATGGTGACATCTTTGACAAAACTGACTTTGTCGCAAGGGATCGGCGTTGCCGTTGGCGGCGCGGCGGCCGGCCCCTGAGCATTGGATTCCGTTGGGGGGGAATCCGGCGTGGTGGGCTGGTTCCCGGCGGCGGCAGTGGCTGCCACTTGGGTGGCCTGAGCATCCGCCGGTGAGATGGGTTGCAACCCGCCAGGGGCAGATTGCGATGCCCCGGCCTGGAGTGTCAGTGCAACAGCCGTTGGATTTGCCTCACTTCCAACGGCCTGGCAGGCCAAAATTGCAAATAACGGCATCAGACTCCAAAGGAGCAGTCGATTGCGATAATTAGTATTTTTCATGAAAACTCTCCTCCTGAGATGATCTGCTCTACGGCAGCCAGGTGGTGAAACTGACGCCAAGCACCCAGGGTTGCAATTCGCTGCCCCCGGTGCCAATTTGTTCCAACCGATCCACGCGCAGATAACCATAATTATTTTGGTCGGTGATATAGCAATAATAGTGACCTTTCGAGATTAACAGGCTGGGATACCAACTCATGATTGCAGTGCAGCTTTGATAGGTTGGAGATGCAGTTCCGACATCTGCCCAAACGGTACCCCTGCCGCCGAGCTGCCCAAGGGCATGACCGGGATTTGGATCGCTGGAGTTGTATTCCATATAGGCCATCTCATCCAGCCCGCCGCCGTTATCCAGATCGACGCCTTGTTTGGAATCATAATAATCGTAGAGTTCCACATAGGAGGATGTCATCGAAGAAGGCTGGGCAGGTCCCTGTGCGGGTGGTGGCGGCAATGTCGGCGATGGCGATGCTGTGGGCTGCACATTACCAGAGGCTGCCGTCGGGGATGCTGCGGGCGCTTGGGCGTAACTTTGGGTTGTAGCTGTGGGTATGTGGGCAACCTGCCCGGCCTCGGTGGGCGTAGAAATGGGTTGGTTGGCGGCAGCGATGCTGGTTGCCGTCAACGCGGCGGGGTCTATGGGCTGTAAACCCCCCGTCGAGCCTGAATCTCCGGGGGCTGCGGCCTGAACGGTCTGCTGTACGGCAGTCGCGGCCGCGTTCGTATCAAGCGTTGTCCCCGGAATCTCACAGGCCAGCGTTGCCAGAATTAAAACCAGCAATACTGAGATGATCGCCTCAAATTTTTTTGGGTTTGTCGGTTTCATATCAATAGTCTCCTGAGTAGTTTGACAATGTCACATTCGCGCGAATTTTCGACCATCTTTTTTGAAATGTGACATTGTTAAGGTAGTCAAGCAAGTCTTATCAGGGCAGGTACCATCCAACGCTCCGTCTTTTTCCTTGAATTATCGTAGCCCGCCGCGTTTGTTGGCAAGAGCGGCTGCTTGCTCATCGAGTTGATTGCGCAAATAATCAAGCAACTCTTCCAGGTCGCTAATCACAGCCGTCTGCCCACTGCGGACGTTCTGCACCTCCCCCCGCCAGGCTGAAGAAACGGTTTCTTCAGCCCATAAGCGAAGGACGAAGGTTTCGCGGGAAAGTTGTCTTTTGCTGGGCAAGGTCATCGTTTTTACTGTACCTCAAACTCGAGTGTGCGATCCAGTTCGCCATTTAGATAGAGTTCTACTTTGTATTTGCCCGTCGGCCATAAATTATCGTTGCTCAACTCAAAGTGCAGCGAGTTGCTGCCAGAAGTTATTTCCGTTTCTTCAATCAGAAAATTGGGATCGACGCCATTTGCCTCGACGGCAATCCAAACGGCTTTCACAGTCGTATCATCCGGAGCGTTTGCCAGATCTACAACACAATAAAATGTTTCATCTTGAGCGAAGGCTGTTGATGGTTGTGTTCCATCGTAGTCTTTTGCCATAAACGCTTCTGCGATATTGGCAGTGGTGGCGCTGAAATCGCATGCCAGGATGGACAGAATTAGCAGGGAGATGACCAAAACGAGTTTATAGGTGCGTTGTTTCATGTGATTTTTCTCCTTATCACTTAAGAGCAAAAACTGATGCGTATGATTGTGCATCAGTATAAATGTCTGCTATCTCGAAAATGTCTTCGCTGTGATTTTTATTTGCTAAACTGTGGGGACATTTTTTATGTGTAATGGCGAAAGACGGAACGCGAATGCCCCCTTTTTCGGCGTTCTCTCTGCAAAGACGTTAGCCCGAGCAGTTACTATTGGCTAGACCCCGCGGGTGGCGATGATATGGCCGGAATCTCGCAATGCTGCCAGATCGCGTTTGATTGTGCGGTCACTAACCCCCAGGGCCAGTGCTAAATGGCCCACCGTTGGCGCCGCGGCTTGTTCTTGGGCTTCTTGCACCAGGCGCAATAATTGATGCTGACGGCGTTCAGTTTTCCCTTTGATTTTCTCATCTTCGGGCGAATTCGCTGTCCAGGTAATTTCGACCCACTCGTTCGCCAGGAGCGGACGTCCAAGAGGCGCGTTGGCACGGGGAAGCTGCACCTTATTCTGACCGAGGATATGTTCATGGTAATCATCCCAAATCAGCCGCCCCGGGTCAATATCATGCAGGTAGGCGCGGCGGCGTTCAGGATCGGCAATATTTTCGGCGAATTGCATCAATAAGTTGTAGGCAGCTTGCAATGCAACTAATCCGCGTTCGCTTTCTCCAGCCGCCAGCAGGGCGCGATAAGCGCCCACATAGGCCAACAAGGGATCGCCAATGCCATCGGTCCCATTTTCTTCGATCCAGTTGAGAACCTGGTTTGCATAACCCACGGCTTCGCTGTGTTTTCCCTGGGCTGTTGCGCATCTCGCCAATCCCGCCAGGGGATCGTTGGTCATGGCGTGCAACCCCACCTCTCTCCGGAGTTCCAACCCCTGTGAATAAGCATCCCGCGCATCATCCACTTCCCCCAACTGTTCCAGCACCAGCCCGAGGAATACCCAACCGTATCCTTCCAGGCGGCGGTCGCCAACTGCCTGGCCGAGATCGCAAACTTCTACCAGTTTTTCGCGCGCCGAATGCAGATCGCCGCTATCACTATAGGTGATCGCAAGATTGTAGAGACTGGATATTTCAAAACGGCGGTCGCCGATAGCACGTCTCAGGTTGAGCGAACGCTGATGGTGTTCAATTCCCGCCTGAAAATCTGCCAGAAAATGAAATACGCCGCCCAGAGCGTTGTGAACTTCGGCCAGCAAGGCCTGATCGCCAGTTGGTTGACCGACATCCAGTGCGCGCCGAGAGTAGTCGAGTGCGGCATCATAATTGCCACAATTGAAGAACACCACGCCAAGTGCATTTAAGCTGATTGCCTGAGCTAAGGGGTTTCGATTTTCTAAACCGAGTTGATAGGCAATTTCCAGATGCTGGCGCGCCTGGGGATAATCGCCATGTTGCCGCAGCATTTGTCCCCATTTCACATGAGCCTGATGTTGAGATTCTTTGTCACCGGCTAGTTTTGCCTGTTCTACGGCATGGCGCACCGCGCGGATGGCCGCGGGATAGTCGCTAATCGCTTCCCAATAATCTACCCAGCGCAAAGCGATTTTTGAGCGTCGCTCTGGAGTGGTCACTTTGAGATTCTCAAGCAATGCGGTAAGCGCGTCCAAATCATTTTTTTGGTTTTCTCGCTCACCCAGGAGCGCATACACGACTTCTCTGGCGGCGCGCAACTCGAATTGGTGGACTGGATCAATATTATCGGAGAATTTTTCGAAAGCCTCCAATGCGCGCGAATAATGCAACGCCGCGGCGCGGTTAGCATACATTGATTTTGCCCGATCCCCGGCTCGCCGGTTATGTGTTGCGGCCTGATCCCAGATATGGCCTTCGGTAAAATGATGTGCCAGGGTTTCGATCTGGTCGGGTTGCAGGATGAGTAAATTTTCTCCCGCCCGTTTGTGTAATTCTCGCCGCGCCACGTGCGGGATGGCCTGATAGGCAACCTGACGAATTTTGTCGTGGCCGAAACGGTACGCTGTTGGCAATTCTTCCAGGAAGCGGCGGCGGACCAGGGCGCTGGCGATGGCAAGAACCTGGCTGAGTTCCATCCCGGTGGTGTTGCTCAAAAGCGAAAAATTAAATTCGCGGCCCAGCACGGCTGCTGCGCTTAGGACAATCTGCTCGTTGTTCGATAAATGTGCCAGCCGAGTGGCAATCGTTTTTTCTACAGCTTGCGGCAGGGGAAGTTCGCGATAATCGGATGTCGTCGTATCCCAGGGCGTATGCCATTCGCCGCCCTCATCTTGTTCCAATAGCCCTTCGTCGTGTAGGGCGCGCAAGGTTTCCAGAATAAAGAGCGGATTACCCAGTGTTTCTTGATAGAGGCGCGTTTCAAAGAGCGGAGCCGCTTTCGATATTCCTAAACTGCGACGGATCAATTCGCTCGCAACGGTGGAGGATAACCGCTCCAAAACAATGTGCTCCCGTATTCCCGATTGGTTCAAACCGCCAATTTTATGCCATAATGTGCCGCGTACCTGGGCATCTTCGCCGCGAAATGTGCCAATCATCAATACGCGGCTGGTGTGCAAAAGGGGCGTGAGCGCAATCAGTAAATCAATATCGGTTTCATTCGACCAGTGCAAATCATCCAATACCAATAGAACCGGAGTGATCTGCCCCCATGCCGAAAGCACACTGGCGAAGGCCTGCACCAGGCGCTCATGTTCATGTTGGGGGGGCAGGGTTGGCGCTGGTACAAGCCCAGGCAATTCCTGGCACAGTTGAGGCACGAGGGGGGCTAAAACCCGGAACCAGATTTCATCCACAAATTGGGCTAGCTGATTAATTCGCAATGCGGTCAGGCCACCTGCTAAAGCTTCGATGATCGCAGAATAAGGAGATGAGACATCGCCTTCGAGATTACGCCCCCACAGCGGTTGCACGCCGCGCCACTCGGCATCGCGAATGACCTCGTTCATCAAGCGCGTTTTTCCGATTCCGGCTTCGCCTTCAATTAAAATGGTGCCGCCAAAGCCTCGAATGGCTTCTTCCATGAAGCCGGTGAGCGCGTCTCGTTCGGCCTCGCGCCCTAATAGCGGAAGCTGTGCGGGACGCGATTCGTCGAACAACCAGGGCGTTAACGGCGATGGAGTCTTGGGCAAATAAGGCGCTTGCACATTGGGTACGCGCAAGGCAATTTCTTGCGCCAGGGTGCGCGTTTGTCGATCTGGCTGTAGGCCAAGTTCCTCTTCCAGAATATTGGCGCATGTTTCATATTGAGAGAGGGCTGCTTCTGGACGGTCGAGCGCGTAATACAGGCGCATGACTTCGCGGTGAGCGGCCTCACGGTAGGGGTCTGCCTGCGCCAGCTTAAGGGCAACGTCCAAAGCCGATGTGTATACCCCGTTTTTCTTCTCAATTTCAATCAGATACTCCAGAGTGCGCAGATACATTTCCCGCAAACGCTCGCGCGCAACCAGAACCCAGTCGTCATAGAAACCTTCCAGTAAAACACCCTTGTAAAGTTCTACTGCCTCATGCAAAGCCTGGGCGCCATTTTTTTTATCATCGGGGGTCGCGGCATCCAATTGCCAGGACGTTTCCGCTTTTTTTTCAAAAACGCTCACATCAATGAACAGCCCCTCATTTTCGGGGATGCGTATCTGTTGCGCATTGACTTCGAGAATATCAGGCATAAATTTACGGATGCGCCATAGCGCCTGGGTGAGCGCTTTGCGAGCGCGGGCTTCATCCATATTCGCCCAGAAAATCCCCGCAATTTTATTTCGCGATTGGAACTGCCCGCGATGCAATAGTAGATAAGCCAACAAAGCGCGCGCCGAGGCTGATCTTGGAAGATCGAGCTGTTCCTCGCACTGCCAGAGCGCAAAAGTTCCGAAGAGATTTGCACGAACTTGCTGTGAGGCCATGTATCTGATTATAGGTGAAGAATAGATAATCGCAATAGGAAAGGAGTTACCTGCACGGCTTTC
>JACKQG010003346.1_pt1 | contig 19783 bp, 14 predicted proteins | sample 8237621 | NCBI WGS metagenome assembly JACKQG01 (sample SAMN15677084, study PRJNA649215) | marine metagenome | biome: marine; feature: Black Sea; material: saline water; isolation source: suspended particulate matter (SPM) from the Black Sea western gyre | collected 2013-06-09/2013-06-10 | depth... | reverse complement strand
ACAATTGGATATTTCTTTCCTTTAGCTTTAAAACTACGCCACTTGTTACCTGCACTCATAAAGTGTCTTTCACTAGCACCGCCGCCAGCAAGGGTTCCAATCATGGCTCTATTTTTAGGATTAAGAGTAGCAAATTTTCCAGATGGTAGTTTAACAGTTACACCATCATCACCATGAGAAAAGATAGTTGCATCAGTACCAGCTGCTTTTACAATGGCACCACCATCTCCAAAGTGTTTTTCAATATTACATACGATTGTACCATCAGGAATATTTTGAACACTAATTACATTTCCCTTTTCAATTGTTGATTTTAATCCAAATTGTAAAGTAGCACCTACTGTAGTTCCAAGGACTGCAGGTACAAATGAAACAGAACCATCTTCAAATCTAATTTTGGATAAAGGAGCTTCTCTACCACGCTCATGTACAAGATCGATAATTTCACCTGTATGTTGCTCTGCTAATGGAAATCGTGGATAATTAGCTTTTGCGCCTACTTTTCCAGTAGAAGTTGATCTAAACTGATTGCCTCCACGGCCTCGTCTTCGAACTAATGGTCTTTTACCCAAGTTGATCGTTACCGACCTAAAGAGAATTTTAAGCTTTTGGTATTCACACTGTAAGTAATGGAAATTACCACAAAGGTATAAAAATTAGAATTGAGGCCATTGTGTATGAGTCAAAACGCCCTTTCTCTCAAAGTTCTTGAAGCATATACAAGAGATGTTGGAAGGGGAGTAGCAAGAATCGATTATGATTCTATGGATACATTAAATGCATCTACAGGCGATGTTATTGAAATTAAAGGTAAAAGAAGAACAGTAGCAAAATGTCTTCCACTTTATCCTTCTGATGAAGGTAAAGGAATTATCAGAATTGATGGACTTGGACGAAATAATTCAGGAATAGCAATTGGTGATACAATTTCTGTTAGAAAAATAAAAGCAGTAGCTGCAGAAAAAGTAGTAGTTGCTCCACTAGAGGCAATTCCACCAATTGATGAAAGATATCTTGCAGATGCTTTAGAGAGTGTACCTTTGATCAAAGGTGATAATGTGATGGTTCCATACTTTGGTGGACGTTTAACTTTTCAAGTTATTGGAGTAAATCCAGCAGCTGATGCTGTATTGGTAACTCAAAAAACTGTGTTCCATATTGCAGAAAAAGGAGAAACATTACGTGGAGTTCCACAAGTAACCTATGAAGACATTGGTGGAATATCAAATGAGATTAAAAAAGTTAGAGAGATGATTGAGCTTCCATTAAGACATCCAGAAATTTTTGAAAAATTAGGAATTGAAGCTCCAAAAGGTGTATTGTTGTACGGTCCACCTGGCACAGGTAAGACACTACTTGCAAAAGCAGTTGCAAATGAAAGTAATGCACATTTTATCAGCATCTCAGGTCCAGAAATTATGAGCAAGTTTTATGGTGAAAGTGAAGCAAGACTAAGAGAAATTTTCAAAGAAGCAAGAGAAAAAGCTCCATCAATTATCTTTGTTGATGAAATTGATTCTATTGCTCCAAAAAGAGAAGAAGTTACTGGTGAAGTTGAAAGAAGAGTTGTTTCTCAAATGTTGTCATTAATGGACGGGTTAGAAGCAAGAGGTAAAGTAATTGTCATCTCTGCAACAAATAGACCAAATGCAATAGATCCTGCACTTAGAAGACCGGGAAGATTTGACAGAGAAATTGAAATTAAAGTTCCAGATAAGAAAGGAAGAAGCGACATTCTTGCAATTCATAGTAGAAATATGCCATTATCAGATGATGTCGACATGAAAAAGATATCAGCAGTTAGTCATGGATACGTTGGTGCAGATTTAGAATACCTGTGTAAAGAAGCCGCAATGAAATGTTTGAGAAGATTATTACCAGTTTTGAATTTAGAGGAAGAAAAACTTCCACCAGAGACTTTGGATAAACTAATTGTAAATCATGAGGATTTCCAGAAAGCATTGATTGAAGTAACACCATCAGGAATGCGAGAAGTTTTCATTGAAAATCCAGATGTAAAATGGGATGATGTTGGTGGATTAGAGGATGTTAAACGAGAATTACAAGAAGCTGTAGAATGGCCAATGAAATATCCTGGTCTTTATGATAAACTAGGACATAGTATGCCAAGAGGGATACTACTTCATGGTCCAAGTGGTACTGGTAAGACTCTACTTGCAAAAGCAGTAGCTACTCAAAGTGAAGCAAACTTTGTTTCAGTTAGAGGTCCTGAACTATTATCAAAATGGGTAGGAGAATCAGAACGAGGGATTAGAGAAATTTTCAAACGTGCACGTCAGTCTGCACCATGTGTTGTATTCTTTGATGAAATTGATTCTATTGCTCCAATTAGAGGCGCTGGTGGAGAAACCGCAGTTACTGAAAGGGTAGTAAGTCAATTACTAACCGAATTAGACGGAATGGAAAACATGCATGGCGTTATAGTATTAGCAGCAACAAACAGAGCAGATATGATTGATCCTGCATTGTTAAGACCAGGAAGATTTGATAAAATTATTCAAATTCCACTTCCAGATAAAGAAAGTAGAAAGAGCATATTGAAAATTAATGCTGAAAAGATTCCAACCATCAGCGATGAGAATGATCCTAATCACATCAATTTCGAAAAACTATCAGAACTAACTGATGGACTTAGTGGTGCAGATACAGCATCTATTGCAAATACTGCAGTATCCCTAGTCATTCATGAATTCTTAGATTCACATCCAGATGTAAAAGATATTGAAAAGAAAGATGTTGATGCCAAAGTTACTATGAAACACTTTGAAGAAGCAGTAAAGAAAGTGAGAGAACAAAAAGACCTCAAGATAGGCGAAAAATTGGTAGCTTCCTATTACAGGTAGTTTTAATAAAATAACAAATCTAATCCTCATAAATGTCAGAATATACAGGATATGATGGAAAATCATTAGAATTTCTCAAGTCAAACCAAATTTCAGTTGGAGATTCTGTAAAAATTTTAGCTGATATTACCTATTCAGGCATCATTATGCCAAGATATGAACACAGTGATGACAAACATATTGTTTTAAAATTAAAAAGTGGATACAATATTGGTTTAGAAATTGCCAAGATTGAAAAAATAGAGAAAAATCCACTCATAGAAAAAATTGTTGAAAAAAATGAAAAGATTGAAAAAAATGAAAAATTGCCAAATATTCTATTATTATCAACTGGAGGTACAATTGCGAGTAAAATTGATTACAGAACAGGTGCAGTTACTCCAGTATTAACTGCTGAAGAATTGAATTCATCGGTTCCTGAGCTTGCTAAAATTGCAAATATTGACACCAAGGTATTGTTTTCAGAATATTCTGAAAATATCATGCCTAAACATTGGTTAAAAATTGCTGAAACAGTAAACGAATATTTGAATTCAGATTATACTGGAATAATAATCGCACATGGTACAGATACTATGCATTACACATCATCCTATCTTTCTTTTTCATTAGCAGGATTTCCAATTCCAATAGCATTAGTTGGTTCACAAAGATCATCAGATCGTGCATCATCAGATGCTGCACTGAATCTTATCGGAGCTGTAAAATTCCTTACAGAATGTAAAACAAACGGAATCTACATAGCAATGCATCAAGACGAAAATGATGAAACAATTGCATGTCATATAGGTACAAGGGTAAGAAAAAATCATACAAGTAAAAGAGGAGCATTTCAAACAGTAGGAAATAATCCTGCATTTTTAATTGTAAATAGTGAAATTCATAAAAATATGAAAGATGATTTTTTTACAATAAATGAATATAGTCCTAAAATAAAGATAAATGAAAAAGTTGCTCTAGTAAAATATCATCCAGGATATGATCCAATCATGTTAAAAAATATTATAGATGCAGGATACAAAGCAATAATTTTTGAAGGTACGGGATTAGGCCATATTGGAGAAAATATGTACCCAATAGTGAAAATGGCAAATGAAAAAGGGATCTTTATGGGAATGACTTCACAGTGTATAGATGGAAGAGTAAGAATGACAGTTTATGAGAGTGGCAGAGATCTTCTAAATTTAGGAATAATTCCTCTAGAAAATATGATTCCTGAAATTGCATTGGTAAAGGCAATGTGGACTACAGGAAACACTCAAAATTATGAAGAAATTAAAGAAATTATGCTAAATAGAATTGCATCAGAATTTTCAATATAATCAGGCATCAACATGGAAGAATTTTCAATAAAAAATATAGGCGTCAAAGTTGGATTAGAAATTCATCAGCAGCTAGCAACAAATAAGAAATTATTTTGCAATTGTAATCCAATAGAAACTGATGAGTATTCAATTAAATTTCAAAGAAAATTACGTGCATCTAAAAGTGAATTAGGTGAATTTGATCCTGCGGCATTATTTGAAAGTACAAAATCAAAAACAATAATGTATTATGCAAATAATGAAAGTAGCTGTTTAGTTGAACAAGATGAAGAACCACCACATGAATTAGATAAAGATGCAAGAAAAATCTCATTGATTATTTCTTCAGCTTTAAAATCAAATATTTTTAGTGAAATTTATCCCATGAGAAAGACAGTAATTGATGGTTCCAATACAACCGGATTTCAACGTACTATGCTAATTTCCCAGGGAGGATTTTTTGATGCAGGAGAAATAAAGATAGGAGTTCAGTCAATTTGTTTAGAAGAAGATGCTGCCAAAAATTTGGGAGATGAGGGTTCTGTAAGAAAATTTGGTTTAGAACGTTTAGGAGTTCCTCTAGTTGAAATCGCAACAGAGCCTTTTGAAGTTGAATTAAAAGATATTAAAAAAATTGCATTATCTTTAGGAAGAATTTTGAGAAGTACAAAGAAAGTAAAAAGAGGATTAGGATCAATTCGACAAGATGTCAATGTTTCAATTAAAGATGGAGGTGGGGTTGTAATAGAAGTAAAAGGAGTACAGCAATTAGATCAATTAGAAAAAGTAGTTGAATATGAGGCTAAAAGACAGCACGGTTTGTTAAAAATCTCAAAAAAAATTCAAGAAAATAATTGGATTTATGACAAAAAAGACAGTAAAGACATTACAGAATTATTTTCAGAATGTAAATCAAAAATTATTCAATCTGCTTTGAAGAAAAATCAGAAAATTATGGCAATTACATTTAGAAATATGGCTGGAATTTTTGGATACTCTCCTTATGAAGGAATAAGATTAGGTAAAGAAGTAGCAGAGTTGGTCAGATTTTTTGGAATTGGAGGAGTTTTTCATTCAGATGAATTACCCAACTACGGAGTAGAAGAAAGAGATTTAGAAAAATTAGAAAAATTTTCTGAAATCAGCAAAAATGATGCTTTTTTGATTTTAGCATCTCCTGAAGAAAAAATTCTTACCATAATTGATCAAATTATTTTAAGAATTGAACATATCAAAAATCATGGAATACCAATAGATACAAGATTAGCTACTCAATCAGGTGAAACAAAATTTCTAAGACCAAGACCAGGAGCTGCAAGAATGTATCCAGAGACAGACATCCCCCCAATAATTATTACAAACGAAGAATTATCAGAGGCTCAAAATAATATCCCAAAATCTTGGGATGATTCTATTAAAGAATTAGAAACAAAATACAAAATTAATCCACAATTAGCTGAACAAATTTTTGATTCACGTTATATTGGATTATTTGAAAAAATTATTGAAAAAATTAAAACTAATCCCACATTTGTTGCATCAATTCTCTGTTCAACAATTACAAATTTAGAAAGAAGCGGATTAAATTCAGATTTATTGAAAAATGATGAAATTTTCAAATTGTTTAGTTTGTTAGAAAATGGTAAAATTGCCAAAGAGTCAATTGAAATTATATTTGAAAGTATAATGTCAGGAAAATCAAATAGCACAGAAGAGGCAATGAAAAATGCATCAATTGAATCAATCAATGAAGAAGGAATAGAAAAAATTATTGTAGAAATAGTAAATAAAAATGAAGGAATCATTAAGAATCAAAAAGAAAGATCAGTTGGGCCTTTGATGGGAATTGTCATGAAGGAATTAAGAGGAAAAGCTTCTGGTGAAATAATTAACAGACTACTTTTAAAAAATATCAAAAGTAAATTGGAAAAAATTGGTTAGAAAATGCGGGAAGTGGGATTTGAACCCACGAACTCCTAGAAGATAAGGATCTGAACCTTACACCGTTGACCAGGCTGGGTGACTCCCGCATTGGAAAAATTTGAAATCTAGAATAAGTTTCTTTATTATACTTGGAAACAACTATACAAAATTAATCAAGAGATAAAATGGAATTTAGAGAAATATATTGTTCAAATTGTAAAAAAGTACTAGGACGATACAATACCAAATTCTTTGATGAGGATAAAATTGGTGAATTAGTAAATACATCACATTCTACACATATCAGAAGTGGTCATCTAATCAACATTAGGAAATTTGAAAAAAATTAAACAGATTTGATTCGTTCAACAGCTTCAGAAAGATTTGAAACTCTATGGATTTGATTTTCAGAAACATGGTGATTCCAAGGTTGTGAATACAAAATTACTTTTTTATTGTTTTTAAGAAATTTTTCTGTATTAAGAGGAGAATCATCAATAAATACATCATAATCTAAATCTGCTTTCATTGGACCATCAATTACTGAGACATAATTATCATAAGATATGTCATGGTGATCTAACCAGGATTTTACAAAAGAATCAGTAGAACGCTCTCTAGCAGTAACAATATCAACTTGACCAATGTTAGAAAGAGATTTTGTTATTGAGGACAGATTTGTTTCTGTAGTAGGTATAGACATCCAATTTTTCCAACAAGAGCTAAGTTCAGCATAAAAATCAAAAGGATCTATGTGAAAATCTTTCCAAAATTCCCAATTAGTAATTTGATGTTTGGCTATTTTTGGTCTGACAGAATTACTATAATTTAGCCACGATATTATTACATCTGCAAGTACGCCATCAACATCTAATGCAATTTTCATTTTAGTCACTTGCTTTTCTAAATTCATCTAAAAGATTTTTTTGATGTTTGCTGAGTTTTTTAGGAACGTTCACTACAATTCTTACAAATTGATCTCCTTTTCCTCTATAATTGATATGAGTCACCCCTTTCCCTTTTAATTTGATAATTGTGTTTGGTTGACTACCCGCTTCAACCTTAATTTTTTCTGTTCCCTCCAAAGTTGGAACAATAATTTCACATCCTAATGCAGCATCAATCATAGAAACATCATGATCATAAAAAATATCTTTTCCATCACGATTAAACTTTGAATGTGGTTGTACTCTGACTCTAACGATCAAATCACCATTTACACCATCAGGAATCTCATTTCCTTCATTCGGAACTGTATAATCACCAGAATCAATTCCAGGAGGAATATCAAATGTAACAGTTTTAGAACCTTTTTTCTTTCCTTGTCCTTTACATTCTTTACAAGGAGTTTCAATTATGGAACCTTGACCTCTACATGCAGAACATGGTGCAGCAGTTACAAATGAGGCAAATCCCATATTACGAGTTTGTCTAACTTGTCCTTGACCATTGCATGTTCCACAGGTTTTTTTGTTAGTACCAGGTTTAGCACCAGAACCATCACAAATGTCACATCGAATCAGTTTTTGTAAATTTATTTCTACTTTTTTACCATGAAGAACATCTTCCAAAGTCACAGTGGTCTGATATAGAATATCAGAACCTCTTTGTTGATTGAATCCAAATCCTCCACCTCCGCCACGACCAAAAATAGAATCAAAAATAGAATCAAACCCTCCACCTTGTGCTCCTTGAAAAATATCTTCAGTAGAATACCTACCATCAACGCCTGCATGTCCATGTTGATCATAGATTTGCTTTTTTTCAGGATCTGAAATTACTGCATATGCTTCAGAAATTTCTTTGAAATGTTCTCCAGCCTCTGAAGATTGGTTACGATCAGGGTGAAATTTTAATGCTAATTTTCGATATTGTTGTTTAATTTCATCTGGTGAAGATGTTTTTGTGACACCTAAAACCTCATAATAATCTCGTTTTGCGCTCATGAATCATACCTTAATCATAATTATAGTATAAATGATTGAATTGGAATCTCAGTTAGTTTTTGTTTCATCGGTTTTAGAGGATTCAGAAGTTTCTTCTGCACCTTGTTGTCCATCTGCACCTTGTTGTCCATCTGCACCTTGTTGTCCATCTGCACCTGGTGGCGGTGATGTATTTTTGTAAAGTTCTGTTGTAACTTCATTAACCAATGCTTGTAATGCTTCAAGTTTAGGTTTCAATTCTTCTGATTCTTTATCTAGAACTTCCTTAACTTCCTTTACGGCATCAGTAATTTTGATACCTTGTTCTTGTGAAATTTTATCTTTAAGATCATGATTGACCAATTTTTCTGTAGTGTAAATGTAACTTTCTGCTTCATTCTTTAAATCAATTTTTTCTTTCTTCTTTTTATCTTCATCAGAGAATTTTTCTGCATCCTCTTTTAATTTTTCAATTTCTTCTTTAGATAGTTTTGAATTAGATTCAATTGTAATTTTTGCCTCTTTTTGAGTTCCAAGATCTTTTGCTGTTACATTAATTATTCCATTTGCATCAATATCAAATTTAACTTCAATTTGAGGAATACCTCTTGGAGCTGGTGGTAAATCAGTGAGATTAAAACTTCCCAAAGATACATTATCAGTTGCCATTGGTCTCTCACCTTGAACAACATGAATAGTAACTGCTGTTTGATTATCAGCAGCAGTTGTGAAAACTTTACTTTTTGAAGTAGGTATAGTAGTATTTCTTTCAATTAATGGTTCTCTTACACCACCCAAAGTTTCAATTCCTAATGTGAGGGGGGTTACATCCAGTAAAACAATATCACTACTAACATCTCCAGCAATTATTCCTGCCTGAATTGCTGCTCCCATTGCTACTGCCTCCATAGGATCTACACCAGATTCAGATTCTTGACCAACTAATTCACTAACAAATTTTTTGACTAGTGGAATTCTTGTTGGTCCACCAACCATGACAATTTTATTAATATCAGAATTAGTAAGTTTAGCATCTTCTAATGCTTTGAGTACTGAAGGTTTGCATCGTTCTACAATAGAACCAATTAATTCATCTAGTTTAGCTCTGGTAATTCTTAATTCTAAATTTTTAGCACCAGATGAAGGATCATGAGAGATAAATGGTAAATTGATATCAGTTTCCATTACAGTAGATAATTCAATTTTTGCTTTTTCAGCTGCTTCTCTGATTCTAGTCATTGCAGTTGAATCTGGAGAAAGATCTACACCTTCTTTTTTCTTAAATTCATCTACAACATAATCAATTAGCACTTTATCCATATCTGTACCACCAAGCTGAGTATCACCTGAAGTACTTAGAACTTCAAAGACACCTCCGCCCATTTCCATGATAGTTACATCTAATGTACCACCACCAAAATCAAAAACAAGAATTTTCATATCTTCTTTTGCTTTATCTAATCCAAATGCCAAAGATGCTGCAGTTGGTTCATTAATTATTCTAACAACATCAAGTCCTGCAATTGTTCCAGCATCTTTAGTTGCTTGGCGTTGATTATCATCAAAATATGCAGGAACAGTAATTACTGCTTTGCTAACTGGTTCTCCAACAAATGCTTCAGCATCTTTTTTAATTTTTTGAAGAATGAATGCTGAAATTTGCTGAGGTTTGTATTCTTTATCTAGAATTTTAAAAGTATAATCTGAACCCATTTTTCGTTTAGCAGCAACAATTGTACTATCTGGATTAGTCACTGCTTGTCTACGTGCAGGTTCACCAACCAAAAGATCTCCATCTTTAGAAAATGCTACAACTGATGGGAATGCTTTACCGCCTACAGTAGCACCTTCAGCAGCTGGAATAATGGTAGGTTTTCCACCCATTACAACTGCTGCTGCAGAGTTACTCGTTCCTAAATCAATCCCAATAATTTTAGCCATTTTTTATCATCATCCTTTTTTTGAAATTTCTACTAGTGTCGGTCTTATAACTCTCTCATGAGAAATATATCCTTTCCTGATCTCTTTTGTAATTGTATTATCATCCAAATCGGCATCGTTAATTATTGATATAGCCTCATGGAAATTTGGATTAAAAATTTCTCCTAATGCATCTATTGGTTCAATGTGATATTTTTTCAATAAAGAATCCATATTTTTTAAAATAGAATCAAGCCCTTCAGAATTAATTTTACTTTCAGAAAAAACTTCTTTTGCTCTTACAAAATCATCATAAATTTTTAAAAAATCCAATGCAAATTCATTAATTTTTGAGTTAACTCCATTTTCAATATCAGTTTGAGTTTTTCTACTAAGATTTTGAAAGTCTGCCAATACAAGTTTTAATTTTTCTTCATATTCAGATGATTTTTGTTTTTCTAAAGATAGTAAGTTAGATATTTCTTCAACATTAGATTCTGAATCAATTTCAGAAGAATTATTTTCTGTTTCATTTTCAGATATTATATTAACTGGAATTTCATCAGAATTAGATTCACTAGACAATTCAATAAAAATAGTAATTTAGCTAATTTATACTATTATTGATTGTTTCACATAAAGGATTAGCTTTAACAATAATTAAATCAGAATCTTGTTTTGTTTTTTCTATATTGTCAAAATCAGATTTGGAACATGCTACAACAATAGTAGTTTTATCACTATGAAATAGATCAAAATTTGGATCTTCATAAGCTTCTACATCACCAATATAATCACGTAATCTTGATGTCAAATTTTGTAGCATCTCAATTTTATCTCCACGCATTGCATGTTGATCAAGAGTCCAAGATAATGCAATTTTAGTTCTACTTGCTTTAAGATCATTTTTCTTTAATGTTAAACGAATTTCATCAATTAATCGTTTTATGTATCCATCAATTCCTTTAACACTTCCATTAATCAAATACATCAAAGAATTTGCCCCTTCAAATGAGGAGCCTAGAGATTTTAAATCAAATAACCCACTTACCATATTATCTAGGAATATTTCTTGAAAATCATCAGAAGAAAGATCATTTTTGGTTACTTCATCTTGAGCATATTTACAAACTTCTAAAACACTGCACAAACTTGAAAATCTGGATAAAACATCAATTGCATGAAAATGTTCAGATGATGAAATTGCTACAAATTTTTTCTCTTTTTTACCTACTGTGAGAAGTTCAGATAAAATAGGATCTTCTTTTCCATTAAATGAACCTATGATTTTTGGTTGTTCTTTAAGATCTTCTAATGGATAGTAAAAATATGAAATATGTTTTCCAGTTTCAAGACCAGTTACATGTTCAAGTAAGGAAATATTTTCATTGTTACCTCCAAACCCGGTTGGAAGAGTGAAGATGACTGAGCTGTTCTTTTTCATCGAAGAAACTGCATCTTTAAATTTTGAATGAATTTCAGTTTTGATATCTTGTCCAGTTTTTCTAATTCTTGGAGTAAAGAATAGATATTGCGCTTTAGAAATTGCTACATCTATCGGTTCCATTGCTAACAATGGTTCATCTTCTTTTAGAGAAGAGACGTTTGGATATGTTTTAGCAATTTCAGCTTTTAATGAAATTGCTGATGGGGTTGATTCATCTATAATGTAAACATCTGCGCCTTTGATTGCCATTTGAGATGCAATTGCATACCCTTCTGTACTAAGACCATAAACAACAACTTTTGCTCCTCCCATAATTACAGCTAGTATTAGACTAAGAAAAACTTATTGAACTTATCATAATTAAAGAAATAACTTGAAAATTTGGATAGATATTCTAACACCAAAACAATTGTTGTTTTCTGAACCAATAATTGAAAAATTAGGGAAAAAACACGATCTTTTGTGTACTTCAAGAGATTATGATGAAGTTTCAAAACTAGCAAAAATACGTGATTTTGACCTTGTTTTTGTTGGAAAACATGGTGGAGGGAATAAGGAAAGTAAACTCAAAGCCAGTATTGACAGAATGGAAAAACTGTCTAGAAAAATTAAGACATTTTCACCTGATATTGTTATTAGTTTTTGTTCTCCAGAAGCAGCAAGAATATCTTTCGGATTAGGAATAAAACATATAGCATTTTGTGATTCCCCACACGCTGATGCAGTGATGCGATTAACATTGCCATTGATTCAAAAATTGTTAATTCCATATGCAATTTCAAAAAAGGAATTTTCAAAATATGGAATTAATGAAAAAAATATTATTCAATACAAAGCTATTGATGCAGTTGTCACAATACAGAGAAAAATAAATCAAAATGCAAAATTACCATTTAAAAACAACAATAAAAAGAATATTTTGATAAGAATAGAAGAAGAGGAAGCATCTTACACATTAAAATCTAGTAAAATAGTTCCAATAATAAAAAAAATTGCAACTGAATTTAAAAATGAAAATATTGTGATTTTAGGAAGATATGCTAAACAAATTGAAAATTTACAAAAAATAATGAGTAAAAAAGTAAAAATTGTAAAAATGTCATATGACGGAAAACATTTGTTAAAGAATACAGATATTTTTATTGGATCAGGTGGAACAATGACTGCAGAATCTGCATTGATGGGAGTTCCTACAATTTCATATAATGCTATTCCAAACATTATTGAAAATTTCTTGGTGAAAAAATATTTGGTGAAAAGAGAAACAAATCCAAATAAAATTTCAAAATATATAAAGAAAATTTTTGAATCAAACAACAATAGTCAAAAAAGAGCTGAAACAGTTAGAAAACAGATGGAAGATCCCATTCAAAAATTAATTGAGATGATTAAAGAATAGAGAATTTTTGTCATATTAGCCAAATTCAAATAAAAAGTTCATTAAGGGAATGAGAGTGCTCGATTTAGCAGCCCGGTAGTGTAGCGGTCAAGCATAGAGGCCTTTGAAGCCTTTGACCCCAGTTCGAGTCTGGGCCGGGCTACTTTTTTAATAAAATTTAATTTTGTAACATGAATATATCACGATAGTTTTCCTGAAATTAGGCATAATGACGGATATTATTTTAGGAATGGGGGAAGTTGGAGACACATTATTTCGCCTTCTTGAAGAAAGGAATTTTGATAGTGCAGGAATTGATGCTGATACTTCAAAATGCAAAAATTATTCTGAGAGTAAACCAATAAAAAATCCCGAATATCTTCATGTTTGCTTACCAGGAGAATTACCAGAATTTGTAGATGTTACAGTAAATTGGATCAATAAGATTAAGGGACTAAAAGTTGTTTTAATACATTCTACAGTAAAACCTGGAACCACAAAAACAATTCAAAATAAATCTCAAATTCCAGTTTTATATTCACCAGTACGTGGAGTACATAGAAGATTTTTAGATGATATTAAAAAATATACAAAATTTATTTCTTCAGATGAAAAAAACATAGAGCCTAAAATAAAAATTGAATTAGAAAATAGATTTGAAAAAATTGATTGGATGTCAACCACAAAAACTGCAGAGTTAGCAAAGATACTAGTTGATACTACCTATTATGGATGGTTAATCAATTATGCACAAATAACAAAAATGATTTGTGAAAAAGAGGGCATTGATTTTAATGAAATGTGGAAATTTGCTGACGAAATTCATGAAAATTTAGGAAATAGACCCAAAATGTATCCAGGAATTATTGGAGGGCATTGTGTAATTCCCAATCTAAATTTAATAGATTATGAGGATCTAGACATGATTAAAAAAATCAATGAAATGTATGAAAAATTTAAAAAATAATTTTGATTCTAAAAATCTAATTTTGTTAAAAGTCTGGAAGCAATTACAAATAACACGGATGCAATAGCAACAAGTATTATCATTTCAATTATTACGAATTCAGTAATAGTTCCGAAAATTCCTGCCCTAATTACATCAACAAGATATGTTAGTGGATTTAGATAAAATGCTGTTCGTAATGGTTCAGGTGCGCCTCCGGCTGGATAAAATGCGGTACTAACAAAAGCAAAAAATAGAAAAACAGTATTAATAATTACATTAAATCCTTCACTTGAGCGTAGTCTAGTAGAAATTATTGATGCTAGGGAACCAAATAATACTGATCCGATAATAGCTCCGAAAATAATTATTGGAATTGTCACTAAAGAAAATTCTACAGATTCAAAAAATACAGGATAACCAACTACAGCTATCAATCCGGCACTAACTAATCCAATAATTCCTATTGTGCAAATATTGCTAAGAATGTAATGACTTCTAGTGAATGGGCCGGACATAATTTGTTCAAACATTCCATGTTTTCTATCATTCCAAATAACGATGCCAGAAATTAGAGTACTATTCATGATATTGAAACCAATCATTCCTGATGCTAAAAATGCAGGATAATCAAGATCTTTACCTCCAAATGGAACCGCATTGATTAAAGGTGCGTATGCAAATCCTGCTACGAAAATATAGATTAAAGGAAAAATCACTTGCCAGATTAAAAATCCGGGATTAAGAGAAATCGTAAGATTTCTATTAACTAATCTAATTATTGGATGCATTTTCTCTTACCATGTTTAAAAATATTTCTTCAAGATTTGTGGGTACAGCAGATAGATCTTCTATTTCAATTTTATTATCATTTAGAATTTTTAAAACTTGTAACAAAACTAATTCAGATTGTTCTGAATGAATTATAATATTAGTACCAGTTTCAAAATTAATTTCACAATCTTGAATTCCAGATAAAATAGAAGGAACTTCTGATTGTTTTTTTAACAAATGAATTTTAATAGTTTTTTCTTTTCCAAATCTATTTTTTAAAGCATCAGGAGAATCAACAGTAATAATTTTGCCTTTATCAATAATGGCTATTTGATCACAAAGGTATTCTGCTTCAGATAAAATATGTGTAGTATAGAAAATGGTTAAACCAGTTTTAACTTTATTTTTTAAATAATCCAATAGTTTTCTTCTAGCACTAGGATCTAACCCTACTGTTGGTTCATCTAAAAATAGTAATTCCATGTCATGCATAAATTCTCGTGCAACCTGTACTCTTCTTCTTTGACCAATTGATAGATCTTCATTTCTTTTTTTACGAATTTCAACTAAATCAAAATCTATCAATAATTGTTCCATTCTTTTTTTACGTTCAGTTTTTGGAACATTCCACATCATCCCATATTTCTCAAGAGATTTTTCAACAGATAATGTAGGCTCATAGCTGGGTTGCTGTAAAACTACTCCAATCTTATGACGAATTTGAAGAGGATTTGAGACTGCATCAATGCCCAAAATAGATAATGTTCCACTTGAAGGCGGGATAAGAGTAGTAAGTAGTTTAATGGTAGTTGATTTTCCTGCTCCATTTGGACCCAAAAATCCAAAAACTTGACCGGATTTTACAGATAGTACAAGATCATCTACTGCATGAATCGAACCATATAATTTTGAAAGATGGTTAACCTCAATGCAAGACATAACAAAACTGCGATCTTCCTATTAATTTAGTTAGTGAGATAAACGAAGGTATTTTTGTAATAAATGAATTAATCAAGATAAAAACGTGTAGGAATTGAGCAAAATGATATTATCATTTTATAAAAAAATAAAAAAATTCTGATAAAGCGATCATTTTATAAAAAAATAAAATTATCAAGAGAATGAAATTTTTATTAATAGAACAAGTTTATCAAAAAATGAATTGTCTGAATTTGAAAATCTTATTGATAAATTACTTACACAAAAGCCAGAATTAACTAAAAATGATCTTGAAGAACAAATAAAACAAAAAAAGGAAAAAATTGGTGCCGGATATTTGACTGATCAAGGTGCATTATTCTTAATTGCATCTGATTATGGAATTACATTATCAGAACCACAAAAATCTGAAATCAGTTTAAAGGACCTTTATGCAGGAGCAAAAGAAATTTCATTAGAAACAAGAGTTTTAAATTTATCACCTGCTAAACAATTTTCTAGAAAAGACGGATCTCCATTTTATCTTCGAACAATGACCGTATATGATACAAATTCTACAGCTAGTGTAAAACTATGGGATGAAAAAGCCAATCTTCCAGGGATTGAAAATCTAAAACCAGGAGATTTAATAAAAATAATCAAAGCTTATGTAAAGTCTGATCTAGATGGCTCACCTACAATCAACATTGGTTCTGGTTCAAATATAGAAACTACAGATACCAAAAGTGAAATTCCAACTATTGATACCATTACAAAAGATGTTAGTGAATCTAAAGAGGGTCAAAAAGATCTAGTAATTTCTGGAACAATTGATGGGGTAATTAGCGGAATGGAATTTACAAATTCACGCGGCATGCCTGGAAAAGCACTAAGAATGAGACTAAAAGGAAAAGATGGAAGTGGAATGAGAGTAGTTCTATGGGGTAAAGATGAATCCGCTATACCAAATATGATTTCACAATCAGCCAAAGTAAGATTACTTGGCGTCAGAGTAAAATCTGGAAATCAAGGATTAGAAATTCATGGAAATGATTCTACAATAATTGAAATTGAAGGTGGTAAAGAAGCAGAGCCAATAATTACAAGAGTTCTTTCTATAACACCAACAGAAAATGGTAAAAGTATGATATTAGCAGTTGATAGTAAAAAGAATTTATTTAATATCAGTGATTTTTCAAATTCAACTAGTATCTGTGTGGAAGGAGATGTCATTGAATGTATGCCATCAAAAGTTTATGGGAATTCAATCACATTAGATGAAAATTCTTTTGTAAGAAAGTTAGATAATGATGAATCAATTCCTTCATTGTCTCAACTTAGAACAAAAATTAGTGATATCAAAGTAGATGCAAGTTATTGTATAGAAGCAATAGTTTTGAAAGTTCCTGAAAGAAAAGAAGTTCAAACAAAATCAGGAGAGTCAATTACACTTTCAGAAATGTTTGTTGAAGATGATACAGGACCAATTTGGGTAAAGGGTTGGAGAAATCAAGCAAGAATTATCGATAAATGTGAGTTAGGGGAAATTATTTCCATCACAGGGCTTAATGCAAAAGCAGGATTAGAAGGAAGAATAGAATTATTTGTTACACCATTCTCTAAAATTACAAAGAAGAACTAGGAATCCCAGAAACCTCTTGTAACAACATATTGCCTTTCTGCTTCATAAATTTGCTTGAAGAGATTTTCTTCATCAACCATATTTCTCAATATTCTTGCAGCAGTATCAGCACCAACACCATATCCTGAAATCACAGTAATTGCAATTTTTCCAAAATTTTCAATCAATGAGGCAACTTTCCAGGCACGAACAAACTTGTGTTTTTCTTCTGCAGATAGTTTTTTTCCATTGTATTTTTTCCTAATTATTTTAGGCAAGTCATAATCTGAATAATATGTAGCAGTGATTTGTCTTGCCTTACAATAAGGACAAATCACTGAATTTTTTACTTCAAAGGTTTGCATTACACGTTCCCATTTTCCACAACGAGTACAAATTAAACGATGTTTAGTTTTTTCCAGTCTAGCTTTTACAAGATCGATAATTCCTTTGTCAAGATTTGCTGGAGAAGCATAATATTTTGCAGTATGATCTAAAACAGGTTCAGCCAATTTTGAGAATTTATCAACTTCTAGCCAAGTAACATGAATTTTATCATCTTTAATTTTTTTTAGAATTTTTTCAGTATTTTTTAGATCATATTTATCATGAAATAATTCACGTAATGCTTCATGTACAAGTGCTGTTTTAGAATATCGTTCATACAAAAATCGAGCAGATTTTCTTTCATAAACTGCACCACGCCCAACTACACCAAATTTTTTTGCAACACACCAAGTTCGCCAATTAACATTGTGTGTTCCAGTTAAAGATGCACTAACAACTGATTGTAAATCATAATCATCTTTTAAAATTTCCAAAAAGAGTTTTTCTGAAATTCTTGATGTAGAAGATAAAACTATCCTGTATCCATCTGAACGCGAGTCAACTACTGATCCCAACATGGTAGACAACATTGAAGAAAGTAATGTAGATAATGTGGAATTGATTTTTGAACCCATACAAGAATGAATTACAATTGATCCTTGAGAACGATTAGATTCAATTACAATGTTATTTTCATCTGGAATTGGATCAATAATTAATTCTTCAATTATTTTATTTGTTAATGTAAAATTTCCATTCTTAACTTTGCTACGAAAAGATCCCACTTTTCTTGCAGTTTTGTAATCAATTGGAATACTTTCTCCTTCCCAATAAGGTACAGTAGTTCCTCCTCCTCTGAAAGGCTCTACATTTACACTGAATGATTTTTCATCTACATTTAGAATTCTCCATTGTAAACCTTTTAAGACAAAAATATTTCCTGAGTCGCCAAAATCACCTACAAATCTTTGATCTAAAGATCCAATAATTTTTTTACCAACGCTATCAAAAACTTTGAATTTTAAAATATCAGGTATTGTAGATAGATTTTCAAAATAATATTTGAATGAACCGCCCTTCTTCCAATAAGTCATTTTAGTTCTATCAAAAAATATCAAATAATTTAAATCTAGTAAATTTAACACATCAAGTAGATCTTCAATTTTTAAATTTCTAAATGGATATGCTTTGATTACTAAATCAAAAGCTTGTTTCACTGAAATTTCACCAATTTGCATTGATAGTCCAACTAAATGATGAGCTAAAACATCAAGAGAACCCTCATGAATTGTTTGTTCTTCTATAGAACCCTCCTGAATACGATCAAGAATAGCTCTTGTTTCAAATTCATCATCAGAATTATTTGTAATAATTAATCCTTGAGCTGATGCATCACGATTATGTTTACTTCTACCAATTCTTTGAACAAATTTAGATACTTGTCTAGGAGAACCATAATGAATTACCAATTCGATTGATCCAATATCTAAACCTAATTCTAATGATGATGTACATACTACAATACCACGTTTTCCTTCACGTAAAGTTAGTTCAGTTTCTTCCCTTACTTGTTTTGATAGGGAACCATGATGTAATTCAATAGGAATAGATGATTTTTCTTTTAAGATTGATGCTAAAAATTCAGCTTCTCCACGTGTATTTGTAAAAAGAAGAATTGGAGAATCTAATTCCAAGTCCATTACATAATCAATGATTTTTTGAGCAACATCTGAAATAGTTCCATCAACATATTTTACTTCTACATCATATTTTCTTACAGAAGTATCTCGAATAATTTCACATTTTCTTTTAGTGCCTACAACAAATTTTCCTGCTTCTTCAAAATTTCCAACGGTAGCAGATAATCCAACTTTTGTAAGAGGGTATTTTGAGTTTAATTCTAGTCTTTCAATACTTAGAGATAATTGTGAACCTCTTTCACTGGATAGTAATTCATGAACTTCATCTATTACAATCCATTCTAAATCAGTTAATGCAGTAAGCATTTTGACTTGTGTTAAAAGAATAACAAGAGTTTCAGGAGTAGTAATTAGAATATCAGGTGGATTTTCAGTTATTTTTTTTCTATCTTTTTGACTAGTATCACCATGACGAATTTCAATTGTCAATTGATTTTCATGAGCATATTTTGTAATTCTTCTAAAAACATCACGATTCAATGCTCTTAGTGGAGTGATGTATAGGGTTTTGATTTTCCCAGTTTTTTTGACATTTTTTACAAGTGAAAAGATTGGAATTACCGAGCATTCTGTTTTACCAGAACCCGTGGGTGCAATTACAAGACAATCTTTTTTTTGTAAAATTATCGGTGATGCTTTTTTCTGAATTTCAGTTAGTTTAGAAAAACCAAATTTTCCAAATAATGAATCAAGAAGTAGATTCGACTGGATTATTTGATCGTGATCTTTCATAAAC
>JACKQG010003345.1_pt1 | contig 19787 bp, 16 predicted proteins | sample 8237621 | NCBI WGS metagenome assembly JACKQG01 (sample SAMN15677084, study PRJNA649215) | marine metagenome | biome: marine; feature: Black Sea; material: saline water; isolation source: suspended particulate matter (SPM) from the Black Sea western gyre | collected 2013-06-09/2013-06-10 | depth... | reverse complement strand
ACTTCTCAACACATTATAACTTATCCCTCAATGCTATACTTATGCAAAGCTCTCTCATGAGAGGGGAGGATCAATGAAAAATCTCGGGGTTATGCAAAGGTCTCCCCTCAAGGGAGAGGAAGTAAAGTGTCCCTTCTCCCCTAGAGGGAGAAGGCTAGGATGAGGGGGATTTTATAGTGTTTTCAACGCTAGTTGGTTCCAGCGGCAGGCTGGCCTAAGGGGCGGAATACTACAATGAGGAGTGGGAGCAGGGTGAGGGCGCCGATCAGGGCGACCACCATTGCTGCTCCGGTCAGCAGACCGAAGTAGATAGTGGGCATGAATTCTGAAAGTGCCAGGATTGAAAAACCAAGGGTGATGGTCACTGATGTGTAGTACATGGCTTTGCCGATGCTGCCGTGGCATCGGTCCATGGAAGCCAGATAATTCTGTTCGACTTTAAACTCAGTTTGAAAGCGGTGGATGTAATGGATCGTATCGTCCACTGCGATTCCCACTGTGATGGCGGCTATGGTGATGGTCATCATATCCAGCGGAATGCCTATCCAGCCCATGAGGCTCAATACGGTTCCCGCCGCCAGCAGGTTCGGAACGATGCCGATCAACGCCATGGACACACTTTTGAATAAAATCATGAACATGAACATGATGGATACAAAAACCACGCCGATCGTGAGAATCTGCGACCGGTACAGGCTCTGCAACATATTGTTATAAAGCACAACCATTCCTGTGAAGTGGATGGTCTCGGGGGCGAACTTCAGCTCTTCAACAAGATGGGTGCGAATTTTTTCTATCAGTTGCGAACGTCTCAGGGTGGGGTCGGACTCGATCAGCCTCATATTGATATGAATCTGGTTGGCATCCTTAGACAGGTAAGGGTTGACCAATGAATCCTTAACATTATTAGGCATGAGTTTGCGGATGAGTGCCAGGTCATAATCGTCTGGCTTTCTGCCCTTATCCAGTTGAGTGAAGACTTTGATCAGAGTGGATATGGACTGGACTTTGCCCACCTCTGGCAGACTTTCCAGGTAGTCATGAATTTTTTCTACCCGGTCAAGCATATTGGAGTTGAACCAATAATTATTTTCCACTTTCTCCGATGCGTCCGCGAAAGGATCATCAAAAGCTTCTTGAGTAGCTTCTTTTAGATAATCAAAATATTTCTGGTCCGGATTTATAATAATGTCGAGAGGAGTGGTGCCCCCCAACTGCTGGTCGATCACTTCCATTCCCTGATAGATTTCGGTGTCACTTTTAAAGTGGTCGATGAAACGATTTTCCACCTCTAGTTTTGCAATCCCGACGACACTCACCAGAGCTAGAAGGAGCGAGCCATACAAGATGGATTTACGGTTGCGGTTGGTGAACGCGGCAATAGCAATGGTGAAGTTGCGGGTGCCGTCTTTAGAGAAACCGGGAGGCTCTGGTTGCAATAGCACCAGCGCGGCTGGAAAAAAGATGAAGTTCAGTCCAAACGCCAGGGCGATCCCTATGGTCATGATCCAGCCGAAGTCGATCACCGGGCGAATGCCGCTGATAATAAGAGAGATGAATGCGACAATCGTGGTGATTGCGGTATAAAAACAAGGTTGGGCCATGAGGCGGACCGTCTCCCAGACCAGTTCTTTCTGAGTTAGACCGGGGTTGCTGTCGTTGATGTCCCGATAACGCACAATCAAATGGATGGTCAGGGACATGGTGATAATGAGTAGTATAGAAACGAAGTTGGATGAGATCACTGTCACCCGCCAATCCATGAGTCCTAAAAAACCCACCATCATCAGAACAGTGATGATGCAACAACCCATGGGCAGTGCTACCCAGCGAAATTTTTTGAAGAACAGGCTGAGCATGAGAACCAGAAAAGCCAGCACCCCCAACCCGAATGTTTCCAGATCGTGTTTGATAAAACCGATCATGTCTGATGTGATCATGGGAACTCCGCCGAGGAACATCTCAGCGTGATCGCGATGCCGGTCCATGATGTCCCGAACGGTTCTTATGAGCTTGTCTTCTTCGTCCAGAACCTGGGCGTGATAATCGCGGAACTCCTGCCGGGCTTTGACAAATAACAACTCTCCTTCTTTGTCGAGGCCGGACTGCTTTTTCTTGTCGCGCAGGTCATTACGCCGATACATCAGCGAAAAATATTTTTCATCCCGCTTAAAATTAATACGGATGATGGTGATTTTTCCATCCGGACTCATTAACAGGCTTTTGTATATAGGGCTTTCGAGAAATTCCTTGCGGGCCATTTCCCGGTCGACTCCGGCAGTTTCCAGAGTGCGAATATCGGTATCGAGCTTGGAAATTTCCACGCGCGGGCTGTTCAGCAGGGGAACATTAAGGATGCTGTCTATAGAGTGAACCCGGGGCAGACCTGCAAGTTCATCGCTCAGGGATTTTAAATCCGCTATCACTGTATCGGACATCAAATCCTTGAACGGTGCGTAAGTGATGATCAGGAAATCATCCGAGCCGTAAGATTTACTGATTGTTCGATAATATTGCAGGGAGTCATCATTTTCCAGAACCAGAGATTCGGCGGAAGCATCGAGCTTGAAACTTGGAATATGAGAAGAAAAATAACCCACTACCAGTAAAACCATCAGCATGCTGGCAAGGGGTCTTTCGATCACCCATTTTTGATAGTTGCTGGCTATTAAGTTCAACAAGAAGAGAGTTCCATTTTATAGAGGTCTGTTTTGGAGTCGAACATTTCTCAGGAAAGCGAGTCGATTGTTTTGAGTTGCACTGACCCCCCCCCACTGAGGAAAAAGCCCTTCAAAGACATTGTGCGATGTTCTGCCGGACGTTGCCAGGCAGTGCATAGAACAACACCCCAGACACAAGCGAGTGTATTCTATACTTAACCGGCGAAATCTCCAACAGTCAAAATAAAACTTCATAACCACAGAAAAAACAATAGTGTGAAATTCAGCTAACAAAATAAATAAAGTTTGTCGGAAAAATACTGACAAGTCAGGAGTTACGCGTACGCAATCCCGCGTTACCAATAATTTCCTTGTACTTCAAAGTGGTTGTGGTAAAATTTCTCTATACTTTTCAACTAAATACCAGTGCTTCGGTTTCCAAGGAGGGGGATACTCTATGTTTGCCACCTGTAGTGTTCTGATTGTGGATGATGACTCGTTTGCGAGGGGGATTATCCGGCATCATTTAGTCCGTTTAGGGTTCCAAAATATTTTCGAGGTCAGTGACGGTGAGGAAGCTCTGGCGATATTACGTTCAGCCAGAATGCAACTGATCATTGCCGACCGTTACATGCCTGTTATGAATGGGGTGGAATTATTTTGCGGCATACAGGCTGATCCGAGCCTGAAAGGTATACCTTTCGTCATGATTACTATGGAAGATAATCAGGCTAAAATTGAGGATGCTACGACACTGGGTATCCACCACTATCTGATCAAACCTTTCAACGCTGAAATGTTTGATGCAAAAATTAATGAAGTTCTGCTGCAACCCGAGGTTCTATAGAAAAATAAGATAAAGGCAGGGTTGCTGTAGGCAACGATGCCCTTGGCTTGATGAGTTATTGCTTGCTCCCACCTGACATGGCCTGAGCCTGCCTCTTGTTTTTTTGAGGGATGGCGAACTGCAAGGGCATAAAAAATCCCCCACTATTAGAAGTTCCTCTAAGGCATTCTCTCGTGTTAACCTGATGGAGCCTGCTCCCCCATTGTCAGGGTATCTTTCATGGATTCTTTCTTCAAACCAGCACTAAAATATCTCCTCATTGTTGTGGTGACGTTGGCGATGGGGTTTTCCGTTTGGCTGCTACCGCATGAAAGAAAGAAAAAGGAGGAACCGGCATCCATCACCACTCCGATAGATGCCAAAGACGAGGCCGGGCGATACCTGCAACAGGCATCGGAAGATTTTTTCTACCACGAGTTTGACCGAGCCATCGAGAATTATGGCAAGGCCATCAATGCCTTTGAAAAAGACAATCAACTGGAAAAAGCCGCGAAGGTTTATGAATCTCTCGGTGACCTGTATAAATTCCGCACAAGAATTAAGGAAGCCGAGGCTCAATATGTCCTGGCTATGCAATATCACCACAAAATCAATAATCCGCTGGGCGAGGCCCGGGCCATGAGCCATGCCGGCGATATGTTTATGGAACGGGGCGAGCATGCCCCGGCAAGGGACTGGTACACAAAAGGCGTGGCACTGGTGCAAGACCTGCCCCCTCATCAAATACAGGCAGTTTTGTTTGAGAGCATGGGGCGCATTTACTGGAAAACAGAAGAAAACATTCCCGAAGCCATCCTTTGGTATACTCGCGCCCGCGATAGCTTCTCTGCCCTGGAAAACCAGATGGGCTACGACCATATGGCCGCCGTCCTCAACAAGCTCCGTGGCGGGCAAAACCTAAACACACACTGACCACTCGATGATGGGCCAGTAGCCGGGATATTTTTCCTTAACTTTCGTGCCCCTGTGATATCTACTTTACAGCGGTGGGTCACCACCACTCGCAGAGGCGATAACTCGCGAAATTTCATACGCTCTGTGCACTTTTTTGTAACTCGAAACTCGCTTTCCGCATCGCTCCACCCGCTTTTTTTATTCATAAATATTAAATACATGGCTTACTTTCAATGGGTTAAAGGTTTGTTCGCCGCGCCATGCCTCTGGTTGGCATACAAATTGCTTTTTAAAGTGTGTGCGCTCGAAGTTGAGGGCACCCAAAGTGGATGAACCACCTCCCGGTATAGAAAAATTTGAACCTGAGATAGATAGGTGAACTATGAAAATAGACATGCAGGCGTTAATTAAAGAGGATGCAAGCTGGTTCGTAGAGCAACTCAAGAAGGTCAGGGTTTTTTCCGTCCTTCCTGATTCAGAATTGATGAAAATTGTAGGACAAATGAAAAATTACGATTTCAAGGCTGGCACGACGCTTGTGAATCAGGGGGAATCTGCGAATTTATTTTTTATAGTCCATGAGGGTTTGGTTGAAGTCTCAGTGAAAAAGTTTTTCTTCTGGGACAGGAAAGTTGCAACCCTCGAATCTGGAGACTTTTTTGGGGAAAGTGTTCTGGTCTCGAATTCCAGACGAACCGCTACCGTTACAGCGCTGACAGATGTTTCATGTTTTGTTCTGCTCAAACCCAGTTTTAAATCCACGCTTAACCACAACGCTCTTTTCAAAGAAAACATGAAGGTCATTTTCGCCAGACGAAAACTGCAACTGAAAAAAGCTTAACCGGCTGCCGGTGGCAATAGGGTGGATCCTTTGTGGTGATACCATTCCGCTCGCGCTTCTGGATAAGGACGGAGGCGGTGTCGCTCTGATTTTGTAGGAGCAGCTCTTGCAATGAAGGCTGGGAAAAATCTGTAATCAAGAGGCTATTTGGTCTCTTATGATATCTGGCGCTTGTGTGACAGCTATGTCGGAAGAGGTTTTTCTGTTACAGGGGGACGACTGCCAAGAAGTAACTCAAAAAATAATGACGAATATGGCTAATGGTTTAACTGACAAAATTAAAGATTAACGCTAGTATACGAATTTACTGTCACGTTTTTCGAGGGCAAAAAGGTTTTCCCTTTTGCGCAGGCTCCTCATTGCATCACGCATGACAGCGATCAAGACTCCTAAGATCAGGCCGGCGATCATTGCTATGAAAACGATTTGAGCCGCCTTAGCTTTGATGGGTTGGGTCGGAGGAATGTCAATAATGACTACGTTGGGGATCTTCAAGGTTTTGAAAGACTCCCATGTCTTTAATTCCATATTCAGATTCTCTATTTGCTCGCGCGCTTTCTCGATATCATAACTATCCTCGTTTTTATACTTCAACATTTTCAGCTCATCTTCAAGAGTTCGCACTTTATCTGACGTCAACATTTTCAGTTCCTCTTCAAGAATTCGCGCTCCATCAGACGTCAACACTTTTAGCTCCTCTTCAAGAACTCGCGCTCCATCAGACGTCAACACTTTTAGCTCCTCTTCAAGAGCTCGTGCTCCATGTAAATACCATCTTGGCGCATCGTTGACAGGTAGGTCAGATTTGAAATTATTTTCTTCTATATTCATACTTCGAGCCAAGGCCAATTCTTTTGACAATAGCGCAATTTCTTTTTCAGCGTAATTTCTTTTTCAGCGTAATTTCTTTTTCACGTTTATTCATTTTAAGCTCAATTTTTTTGTCAAGTATATTCTTTTCCAACTCAATTTCTTTTCGATGTTTATTCTTTTCTTGTGAGAGAAGAAATTCTTTCTTGGCGGAAATAGTTTTTAGACGTTGATCAATTGCATTGAAAAGGTGATCGTCAATATGGATTTTTTCTATTCCCGCTTTTACCAGAGCGTTTAAATATTCCGCCATAGCCTCAGGTTTAGATCCTTCCATTTCCAGGAATGCCGGATTATCAAAAACCTTAGTATTAAGGGCAGGAGTATCAGTGTTCTTGGCAGGGATACCCGTCAGGGTTATCGCTTCATTCATTCCCAGCACCACCACGGCAGATTTAACTGAACCGTTCGGGTTGTCAACAAACTTCTCCAGAAAGTTTCCACGATCAAACACTTCTTGTTGAAAATAATATGACTGGATCTGCATCAGAAACTTTTGATAAAGAGACGTCTTGGTTTCTTCAATAATATTCTGGATTTCATTGGCATCTTTAGTCGCAATAGATTTAGGCAGGGGGATTTCCGTAGGCATTAAAAAACCAATTGTCGATCGATACACCGGCGGGACTGATAGAACATAACCCATAGCAAGCAGTGTGATAACAACTGTAATGGAAAGAATAATGTTCTTGTTTTTGGCCAGAAGATACAATATATCGAGAAGACTTATTTCGTCATCTGGAGTTTCATGCGGTCTTTGACCTGGGTCAACCTGATAAGGTAAAGTTTTGGGAGCATTCATGACTTAGCCCTGCGCTTAATTAATAGTGGAAACCTTTTGCGATCACACCTTTCAATTACAGGCTTTGGCTTTTAAGGCCATGTGACTTAGCTTGTAGCCAAAAGTATAAATTTAAATACCTGTATTTGCTGTATCGGAAGGAATGAAATATTCTGAAGTAGAAAATAGCAATATTTTCAATAAAACCCATTAGGTGGGGATGCCCTTTAAAGTTTCTCCAGCCACTCTCTGGCAAGCTCTACTGCAGCGATAATCTGGCCAAGGGCCATTTTCTTTTCTATAATGTCTGTATTCCTGCGCCCAACTTCATTCCCATTCATCCCGGAATTGCTGAACCACATGTGAGCCTCTACATAGTTTTGCTCAACGCCCTGCCCCGTCCGGCTGTTCAAATTTGCATTTAGGACATTTCATCTGAAGATAAAATTCTCCTTGTCATCCCTGGCAATGGGGTCAATACCCAAGCACGGTGTGAAACACCGCACCCATCCCAACGCACCAGTAAATGCCAGCGCCGATCAGGTTCCAGATTGTGGTCATGATTTCGTTCATTGCACCACCGCCTTCACCACAAAGAAAAAGAACGCAAGGGTGGTGATCACGGTGTTGGCCACCGCCGACCAGATCATAAGTTTGTGGGAAAGGTTTTTCATAGTCTTTGTATCATCCTCATTTTTTTAAGGTTTGCTATCGGCTGCGACTTCAACTGGTCAACGCAACACATGCGTTAATTAGAACTCATCATGTAAATCTTCAAATTTATGCTTTTTAAGCATGGCTAAAAACGAATCAAGTGAATCTTGAACAAAATTTTGACATTCTTCGTACGGGTCAATCATTAAGTAAGTTCGAAGTAAAGTGAGGACTCGTTTTTGGTGGGCTGGAAAAAATTTAGGTTCAATATCAATATTCTTAGGAAATCCTTTTTGACTTGCATAAAGTATCAAGTTTCTTAGATTAGCAATTTTTTTTAAATGGTCACCTATTTCTTTTACTTCCTTTGAATCAACTAGAGTGTTAATTTGTTTTTTATAAGAAAATCGCTTGCCTTCATGTACTAACTTAAAATTGAGTGGTGGGTTAGGAATAAATGTAGTTTGTCCTTCCCCTAAATCCATATGAGCTTCAAAAAAAATATTTTTTTTACTTTCTTCCTCATTGAGAGTTAAAAACATTTCTAACCCAAACTCTTTGAAATGATCTTCTGCAAATTGACATAAGATACTAAAAAATTGAATCACAGCATGCTTATGTATGTGATCTCTCGGTTTTAATTTTTTCGCGTTTTTATATTCTTTATCCTTTAAGCAATACATCAAACCAGTAGCAGCTTCTTCTTCAGCTGTAATACATCTAAACACAGCCATTGGATTGTCGATAGGAAACAGAATTTCCGCTCGTTCTAGCTGATTAATTGCATTCCTAAAACAATGTTTAGATTGCCTATTTGGACGTGCTTCAAGTAATTCTAGGCATTTTTTATCAAAATTTTGAAAATCCATATTTAGATGAATTGGCTAATGACCGCTTTGGGTCGTTTGCGAGCTTAAGATCAGCGTGAGTCCAAGGGTCCTGTACATTCTTGACCACACCTCGAACTCTCAGTTCTGTTATCGAATTTTAGCTGTTTGGCGGGGGTTGTGCAACTGGTGGCGGATATCCTTCGAGGGACTCAGCATGACAACCTTACAGGCTCAGGATTACCCCTTCGGCGCACGAATGCTTTGGAGGAGGATATTACGGGCAGCAAATCCCTTCACCCCTTTCCCCCTGACGTGGCCCGGTTATCGTATAATTTGAGCACTATGGTCGAACTTCTTCTTATTATTCATTTTCTTGTTATTCTGTTTATCATTTTCGGGTTCCCGGTCGGGTTGGTTGTGAACTGCCGCCTGTTCCGCATCATCCACTTTGCTACATTGGCGGGGGTCAGCCTGCTCATGGTTCTGGAAATTCCCTGTCCCTTGACCATCTGGGAAGAAATGTTAAGACAGAGCCCGATCTATGAAGGCTCTTTTATATCAAGTTGGCTGAACCGGATAATCTATCTGGAAGATTTCGACGCCTCAATCATGCCCTACCTGACGGTGGGGTTCCTTGCGCTGACGGTTTCATCTTTCTTCTGGCATCCCACCACTAGGCGTGGGGCCAAATAGAAAACCTTTTAAGTGGATTATGGGTTGTCGGTTGTTTCTGGCGACTCGCCAGTCGGCTTGGGGACTTTCCCATCGTCGTCGGTGAGGGCATTGCCTGCCCAATCGTCATCGGCGAAGCGGTCGGTCATGGTGTGCAGGTCTTTTTTGTTGCGTTGGATTTTTTTCAGCAGCAGTTTGGTTTCTTCATCCGGGAACAGGTCGTTGAGGTCGCTTTCTTCATCGGGGAACACTTCGTTCAGATCCACTTCCGATTCTGGGAACGGCAGCGGGTTTTGCGGTGCAAAAATTTTTATTTCGTCTTCGACCATTTCGTTATTCAACGATTCGGATTCCTGCGGGGTTTGTTCGGTCATTTCGTTCATGTCTGGGTCTCCGGAAGAATTTTCATCTTCATAGTACTTAAAATACAAAAACCCTTCAATACCTAAGTAAGGGGGTGTCTCAATGTCTGGCCAGCCAGATTCCGAGGAACAGGGCGATGGCGACCATCCACATGGTCATTTTACTGAGGCCGACTATTTTTCTGAGGGTTTCTGGCACCCTTTTTTTATTTTGTGGACTCAGGTCCAGATCCGAGATATGGATTCTCAGTGAGAAGGTCACGTACATGCTGGTGAAAAACGCCCCTGCCACGAACACCATTTTGATTCCGAACAGGTTGTAGTATCCGGGTTTAAGCCCGACTTGCGCCGAATAGTTTTCCAGCAGGTAGTAGACTCCTGTTCCGATCAGTATGAGCAGACTGGCGAACACGGTCGGTGCCATCAGGTCGAGGATTTTATAAGCCGGCGAATTTTCATCGCGTTCGGTCTGGCCTTTCTCGACCACAGGCAGATAAATTTTCAGGCAATAGACGAGACTGCCCAGCGCGACCCCTGCGGCCAGCAGGTGAATGAAAATGATGATGATGTTTGTCATGAAGGCTTAGTGTTTACGGTGTTCGAGATAATGGATGAGCAGGCGCACGCCATAACCGGATGGGCCTTTGGGGATGTAGGGTTTATCGTATCCCCATGCTGTGCCGGCGATATCGATATGGGTCCAGGGTTGGTCGCCTGCAAACGCTTTGAGGAACGCCGCGCCCATGCTACTGCCTGCGCCGACTCCCGGTGCCGCGATATTTTTTAGATCGGCAATATCGCTTTTAGTGGCTTTGTCGAATTCTTCCCACAGTGGCAGTTCCCACACCCGCTCATCGGTGGCTTTGCCGGATTCTTTCAGCTGTTTGATCATTGCCGGATTAGTTCCGATGACAGCGGCGGCCTGATGCCCCAGGGCCATCAGCACGGCACCTGTCAGGGTGGCGAGGTCGATCACTTCTTTCGGTTTATAGCGTTGCGCGTAGGTCAGTGCGTCTGCAAGGACCAGTCTGCCTTCGGCATCGGTGTTGAGCACTTCGATTGTTTTTCCAGACATGCTTTTCAAAATATCGCCCGGTTTGATGGCCAACCCGTCGGGCATATTTTCTGCGGCAGCCACAATGCCGACAACATTGATTTTTAATTTCAGGTCAGCAATGGCTTGCAGGGCTCCCAGTGTTGCGGCGGCCCCGGACATATCCATCTTCATTTCGTCCATACTTGCTGCGGGTTTGAGCGAAATGCCGCCGGTGTCGAAGGTGACGCCTTTGCCCACTATTACGGTGGGGGCTTTGCTTTTAGCGGCTCCAAAATATTCCAATACGATCAGTGCCGGGGGTTCATGGCTGCCGCGCGAAACGCCGAGCAGGGCACCCATGCCGAGTTTTTCCATTTCTTTTTTGCCCAGTATCTTGCAGGTGATTTTGCTTTTACGGGCCATTTTTTTAGCATGATCGGCCAGATAAGTCGGGGTGGCGGTGTTACCGGGATGAGATACTAAATCTCTCGCTGCATGCACGGCCGCGACTATTATTTCTGCCCGGGTGATGGCTTTTGTCAAAGTAGCCTGCCGGGTTTTTGTGGCGGGTACGAGGGTCAAGTTCTGCAATCGGCTTGGCGGATCGTCTTTTTCATCGCGGGATTTGTAGTCATCGAAATGATACAAGGCCAGCCCTGCCCCTTCGGCGACGGCCCCCGCGAGTTCGCCGTAGCGTGGGCCTTTGGCGATTTTGTCGAAACAGCTGTCGTTCAAATAAACCGATGCGGATTTGAAATTTGATGCTTCCGCCAGTTTTGCAGCGCTTGCCGATGCTTTGCAGATTGTCTCGGCGGTCACGGCCTTGGCTTTGCCAACGCCGACCAGTAACAGGTTGTCGGCTTTCAGGCAGCTGGTGCTGTTGAGCAAAAGGGTCTGGTTGGATTTTCCTGCAAAGCGTTTATTTTCAAATGCTGAAGAGATGGCACCGTTGAGGGCGTCATCAATTGTCTTGAGCGTTCCGTGCGGTTTATTTTCTTCCAGGCAGGGCAGAATCAGGCATTCGGTTTTATGGTCGAGGGGGCTGTCGGGTTTCTGGTTTATTTTTATCATTAGGGTCATTTTTTAAAATTAGGAGGTCGTTTGACATTGTTGGGCAGTCTATATTTATGCTCATTGGCAATCAACCTCAATTTTTACATTCATTGCAGGGTTTGTGGTGGCAAACGTGCTAATGATTTGAGAATACTTGCTATCAACGGAAGGCAGTGCAGTACTTTGCCAGTTTTGCGCCAAAATCCTGGCTTGGCCGAGATTGTGGAATAAAAGCGGTAACTCCTTTATTATGAAATGCCTAGAGGTTCTGGGGCGAGAGGTGGGGCTGTCTGTCACCCGTTCTGCCGGGGACGTAGGAAGTTGAAAACAGGGTCTTTATAAAATTGCTATATCCCCAGCAAAATCAGGTGCGAAGCTGGGATTGACAATCCGTGTTCGGGTCACTAGAATGGCTGGAATTTTCCCGAGTTTTATGAGACATTGTTCAATCTGACGGGAGGTGTTTTTCCCGGCTGGATACCGAATTATATAGAAGAAAAAATTTTCGAATAACGGAGATCGTTCATGGAAGTCGTTGAAGAACAGGGCCAGGCCGTTGCTCAACAACAGGGCCAGATAAGAATAACCGTTTGCATGAGCCTGAGTGGAATTGCTGAAGGGAGTCAGGGAGTTTATGACGAGTTTCAGAAACAGATTGGCGAAATGGAAGCCAACGCTGCACTCGGTGAAAGAAAATGTGAAATGGGCCAGGTCGGGTGCCGGGGCTATTGCAGCCGCGATGTTCTGGTGGATGTTTATGTTCCTGGTGAAGCTCGTGTGACTTACGAGAAAGTCAAACCGGCGATGGTCAAAAATATTCTGAACGATCACATCGTGGGCGGCAAGGTGTTCAAGAAGGCCGCAGCGAAAGACGATTATTACGCGACTCTGGGCAAGCAGACCCGTGTGGCGTTGGAGCACGGGGGTTCTATCGATCCTGAAAATATTGACGATTACATTAAAGTCGGTGGTTATGAATCTTTGAAAAAAGTTCTGACTTCGATGAAGCCGGACGAAGTGATCGCAGAAGTTAAGAAGTCTGGATTGCGCGGCAAAGGTGGCGGTGGGTTTGTCACGGCGACCAAATGGGAAAAGGCGGCCAAGGCCCCGACAGACGAAAAAGGCACCCGCTACATCATGGTTAATGGAGACGAGGGCAACCCGGCTTCTTATATGGACCGTAGCATTATGGAAGGTGCGACGCATCAGGTGCTGGAAGGCTTGTTGATCGGGGCTTATGCCATTGGCGCGACGGAGGGGATCATCTACACCCGTTCGGATTATGCTATTGCGGTTCGACGGCTGAACATGGCTATCGAACAGGCCCGGGAGAGAGGTTTCCTCGGCGACAAAATTATGGGTTCAGATTTCAGCATCAACATTCGGGTGCATGAAGGACTCGAAGCGTTTATCGGTGGTGAGTCCACAGCATTGATGCAATCGGTTGAGGGCAAGCGTCCTTTCCCGAAAGCACAACCGCCGCATTCCTGCGATGCCGGGTTGTGGGGCAAACCAACTGTCTTGAACAATGCCGAAACCTGGGCCACGGTTCCCTCGATCATCAAGAAAGGTGCGGACTGGTACGCGGCGATGGGCAATGAAAATGCTCAGGGCTGCAAGGTATGGGCGATTTCTGGAAACATCAAGTACAACGGATTGATGGAACTGGATATGAAAACCACCTTCGGGGAAGCCATTAATGATTATTGTGGCGGCATCCAAAAGAAAAAAGATCTCAAGGTGATTCATGTAGGCGGCGTAACGGGCGGATTTCTTCCACCGGAAAAAGCTGATACCGCAACGGACTACGAAAGCCTCATCGATGCGGGTGTGTTGATGGGTCAGGCAAGTTTTGCGGCCTATGATGAATCGGCTTGTGTGATTGATCTTTCTCTCTTTTCTATCGGATTTAACGAAGGTGAAACCTGCGGCAAATGCACTCCCTGCCGGATTGGTCTGACGCTGATAAAAAACAAATTGACGGATATCGCCGAAGGCCGGGGCAAACTTGAAGATCTCGATGAGCTTCAGGGATTGTGTGAGGAGATCAGCCAGACTTCATTATGCGGGTTGGGTGAAACGGCACCGAAGGCAATTTTGACCGGATTGAAATATTTCCGTAAAGAATATGAGCGGCATATTGTCGATCAAATATGTGACGCGGCCCGCTGTGTCGGCCTGTATCGTTATTATGTTAAGGAAGAGGATTGTGTGGCCTGTGGAGCGTGCATCAAACCTTGCCCGACAGGGGCGATCACCGGGGGAACCCGCAAAGTTGCGGCGCACATTGATATGGACTTGTGCATCAACTGCAACGCTTGTTACCAAGCTTGCGGATTCCTGGCCATCGAATAAAATTTATTTTTATAAAAGCCTGTCGGCATTTGCCGGCAGGCTTTTTTTGTGCCTTCAAGCGGATTCACGCTGAGAATATATTCGTTTTAAATAAGGGTTGTAAATCACCCCAGCCCCTCTTTGTGAAAGAGGGGTCCATTAAGCTCCCCCTTCTACGAAGGGGGTTGGGGGGATTTGTTGTTATCTTTTCAATGAATAGTTTTTTCCAACCGAATTCTTTTTAAATATAAAAGTTCCATCGCATTGTTCTCTAAACCCTGAACATAGGGTTTGACCAGAAGATTCTGGGCCGAAACAAAAAGAGGAATCATAGGGACTTCTTTCTCGGTGAGCAGGACCTGGGCTTCATCATAGATCCCTTGTCGTTCTTGTGGATTTTTCAACGCAGAGCCCAGGGCGATCAGTTCATCGTAACGCGGGTGTGACCATCGCAACCGGTTATTGCCGCTGGTTTTAATGAACAGGTTCATGAAGTTGTCGGGGTCGGGGAAATCGGCTCCCCATCCCAGCCTGAAAATCTCCGGCGGGTCCAGATCCAACCGGCTGAGGAAAACTTTCCACTCCTGACTTTCGAAATCAATATGTACATTCAGATGTTCTTTCCATTGCGCCTGAATGAATTCCCCGATGAAGTGGTTGAGATCGCCCGTGTTGAAGACTGCGGTAACTTTTGGGAACCCCTTGCCGTCTGGGTAGCCTGCTTTAGCCAATAAGGTGCGTGCTTTTTCAGGATTAAATTTTGACCCAATGTTTTCGTTGTAAGCAAACATGCCTTTGGGAATCCATGATGAGGAGGGCAGTTCTCCTCCTTTCAGGAATTTTGGAATACGGGATCGGTCGATAGCGTGAGCAAAGGCCCGCCGAACCAGAACGTTGTCAAAAGGAGGTTTTTGTACATTGAAGCCGTAGTAATAACCGCGCAATTGCGGCTTGTTGCGGTATTCGGGGCTGGATTTATAATGAGGAATCGCGACAGGCGGTAGCTCAAGATAATCCAACTCGCCGGTTTCGTAGAGGGTCAGGGCAGTGGTGGGTTCCTGCACCACAAAAATCCGGATGGCATCGACCTCAGGCTTGCCTTCGTAGTGGCGCGGGTTGGCTTTCAACACCATTTTGTATTCGTGCTGCCACTCCTCCAGAGTATAGGGACCGTTGGTGACAATGTTCGCAGGCTCTGTCCAGGAGTCACCATGTTGAGAGATAACATCCTCCCGGATAGGGAACGTGACCATGAACGTGGTGATGCTGGGAAAATAAACCACGGGTTTTTTCAAGCGGACTTCAAGAACATCCGGTGCCAGTGCCCGGACCCCGACCTTATCAGGATCAGTTATTTCCCCTGAGTTGTATTGCGAGGCATTTTCAATGTCGAAGAGGAAGTAAGCATATTGGGCCGCAGTTTCGGGTGCCAGCAATCGTTTCCAGGAATATTCAAAGTCTGCTGCGGTGACCGGTTTCCCGTCACTCCAATAAACATCGTTGCGCAGAAAAAAAATAATGGTTTGGCCGTCCTCCGAGTATTCCCACTTTTTAGCGATAGCGGGTTTGGCGTTTAATTCGGCATCGTACTGGGTGAGTCCCTCCATGATATTGGTCAGAATAGTGAAAGAAACACTGTCCGTAGCCAGTGTCCAATCCAGAGTCGGAGGCTCATTTTTTATGGACATGCGAAAAACAGATTCATCTGTCGGGGAAGACGGACTGCAACCGGTGAGAAGCAAAATTATGACCAGCAAACAGAACGGAAAAATAGTGGTTGGTGATTTCATGATGATCTTTGTTTCTAAGTAATGGGGAAAGGGCCACTGGTGGACAAGAGGCTTTGCTCAAAATCGGTTCGTATTATGTCAGTTTTGCTCCAGGATAACACTTCTACCACCTTGTGAAATTTGCATCAGGGGTCAATATAACCGGTTAAAGTAAGGAATTTTCAGGATTTATCATTTAATTCTTTACTTTTCCCTGCACCTTTATAGAATGGAGTTTTTTACCTAGTTCCGGGGCAGTCATGGCAGAAGATATTTCCTATATCAGAAAGTGGATCAAGCGCGGCTTGAGTAAAGACGGTAAAACTCTGGATTTTTCCAACCGGGGCATTGATAATGAGACTGCTGCAGACTTGGCTGAAAACGTGGCTCTTCCTGATATTGAAATCCTTTATATTCATACCAACAAAATCAAGGATTTGGGTGTGGAGGAGTTGGCCCAGTCAGAGTTTTTTGAGCCGCTTAAAGAACTCTGGATGTATGAAAACATTATCGGGGATGGCGGAGCCAAGGCTCTGGCCGAGTCGAAGGCATTGACTCGATTGCGTTACCTCAGTTTATACACCAATAAGGTTGGCGATGAGGGGGCTGTCGCTTTGGCAAACTCTAAAAACCTTTCCAAGCTTGAAAAGCTGGATCTTTCGTTTAATCGCATTGGAGACCTCGGAGCCGAGGCCCTGGCTAATTCTACCCAGCTTAAAAATTTAAAGGAATTGCATCTTGATGCCAACCGAATTGGTCTCAGGGGAATGCAGGCTTTGTCTGAACTCTCTGGATTGCAAAACCTACAGATACTAAACCTTTCGTATAACCTAATCAACCCTCAGGGACTGGAACTCTTGCATGAGTCCAAACGTTTACAAGGGTTGAGCGGGGTGAAAACGGACTATCCTCATATTGGTGGTTGATTGATGCAGCCTGAAATAAAAGACCTGAATTTCATCCAGACTCTTAATGATAGATTGACCCGCAAGGACCCGGTTCTGGATCTTTCCTATGACCGAATGGGAGATGCGGGAATCGTTTTTTTGTGTCGGAATAAAGATTTATCCCATGTTCAAAAACTGGACTTGAGCTGGAATGAAATCACGGATGAAGGACTGGCAGTTCTTGTGGGCACAGGCCCGTTGCCGGAGTTAAGGCATCTTGTTCTCAATGCCAACCAGATTGGTGATGAGGGTGCCAAAAGTCTGGCACTTTCAAAAAATCTTCCCAACCTTGAAACGGTGGAACTGGTCAATAATCAGGTTTCCGACTTTGGCGCCTTGAGCCTTGTGAAGTCCCAGTCACTGTTGAGTCTGAGATTCATTGATTTGGAAATGAATAAGGTGGGACAGCAGAAATTAACCCGATTTCCAGATGGCGCGGTGGTTTCCAAACTTCGTGTTCTCAATCTTCGTCGAAACCTCGTGAGCGATGAAAGCCTTGCCGATTGGGCGCAGACCGGTGCTTTTGAAAAACTGGTTCAGTTGAATCTGGGTTGGAATCAAATCACCAGTCAGGGTGCCCGCGTTCTTGCACATTCCCCCACTTTAAGCCGGCTGGAAATTCTGGTCCTTGACTCAAATCATATTGGTGATCCGGGTGCTCTGGATATTGCAGGGTCGAAGCACTTGAATAATCTTGCGCAACTTTATATGCAGGACAATAATTACAGTCGGACAGGAGAAATCGCCCTGCGGGTCATGCGGTCGCGGATTTTGGTTGAGAAGAAACGCATTGAAAACGAACTTAACCTTAATGAGCAGAGGTTGGATAACAAAGACCTTGCCTCTTTGGCGCAATATGAAAAGCTGGATGGAGTCGTTTCTCTTTCGCTGAGGAACAACCATTTTGATTACCATGGAGTTCGAGACCTTGCCAACTCCCAGTTTCTCAAAAACCTGACATCGCTGAACTTGATGAGCAATGCAGTGGGGGACAAAGGCCTTATCCTGATGGCAGAATCTCCTAACCTATGCAAACTGGAAAGTTTGAACCTGGAAAATGCAGGAATCACAGCATTGGGAATCCTGGCCCTTTCCCAATCTCCGCACCTTAATCGATTAAAAGAACTGAATTTGGGTGGCAACGACCTGAGAGAAAAAGGTCTGCATATTTTAGCCGACTCAGGGAACTTCAAAAATCTGGTTAAGCTGAGGGTCTCCGGGGTTCCCGTGGGGGATTCCGGATTTCAGGCTCTTGTCCAGTCTAAGACGTTAAGCCAACTCGAAGAGCTGGAAGTGATGGGTAATAGCATCACCCGGGAAAGTCTGGATTCTCTGGTAAACGCATCCAAATTAGCGCAATTAAAAAAGTTGGACCTTCGTCGCAATAAACTTAAAGAAGCGGATCTTATATTCCTGGCCGATTCTCCAAGCTTTCAGGATTTAGAAGCTCTGAGATTTTAATTCCAGTGTCCGGCCGATGAGGGTGGATGGTGGAGCGGGCTTATGAGAGGGGGATTTGTTGTTATTTTCCACCCGAGTCTATAGCGCTGTTAAGAAAATCAAAGAGGTTTTCCAGCCGTGTCAGGAGTTCTTTTTCGTCTAGCCGGTGGATGCGGAAAGACACCGCTCCGGCATGACCCCCTCCGCCCATATAAAGATCACCAAACAACTCCTTGATTTTGTCTTCGGCGGTGCGTAGATCCACGCCGGAAAAATCTACCGCTCTTCGAAGCTTGATAAAAACACAATCCTCTCCCTCAGCATTTTTTCCTTCAAAAATAACCACTCCGGCATGTCCCGATTTTTCTGGTACAGAGTTCAGAAGCAAACCCATGATATCGACAAACCAGTCCGACTCAAACGATTGGCAAACTCCATTCACTTCCTGATAAGTTGAAGGCAGGAGGCTTAAAAATCCCATATTTCCTTTGATCTCAACACGGGAGTTTAATGAATTTAAGCAGCTTTCCTGGTCTTCTGTCAGCTTGTTAAGATAATCGAGAATTTGCGTGGGGTCACCAAACTTTGAAGCCCGACAATCCTCAGTTCTTGTATCATCAGCAGAATCCCGCCAACGTGTAATATTTTTCAGTTGTCCCCCTAGTTTTTTCATCCAGTGGTCATAGTCTTCCTTGTAATGGATTACTTTGCCGCCCACGGTGTCACCGAGTAATCCTGTTATCAGCCCCAGAATAATATTGCGCTGGCTGAACGGGTTGGGTCTTTCCGGGTTTTCATTGTAAAGCATTTCCAGAATGTCCCCAATGATCTCGGTATTGGCGTTGGCATTGCGAAACAGCTTGATACCATAATCAGTCAATTCCTCACTATCTGCTCCGAAGTGATGGTCAATTTCTATGACGTTGGGTTTTTTCGATAATATACTTTTTGAGATGTGAGGATAAAGTGGAACCAACTTTGTGTTGGCGGTATCACAAAAAATAACCGTATCTATTTCGTCCCTAACCGTATCAATCTCTTCCGGGGTTCTGAGAATACGGATGGAGTTGTAGCTGATGATTTTTTCAAAAAAATCCAGATTGTCTCCAAGCGGTTCAGGGATGATCAGGAAAACTTTTTTGTCCAATTGATCCAGGTAAAGGGAAAGAGATAACATGGACCCCACCGAATCGGGGTCGATATCCCCGCTGAACAAAATACTGTTGCTTGAATTTATTAAATCAATGGCTTGGCCCATGTTGGTTTCCCAAGTTGATCCATCGATGGTTTTTTTTACTCTCATAAGATTTTTTATCTTTAAGGTTATTTTTTAGGGATTCAAGTAAATATTATAAAGGGTTTTCCGGAGGTTTGACAATCAAATTTACAGTTACGATGTAAAAGGAAAGGGTTTTTCGGAGTGTCTATAATCTCTGATGTTTAATAGAAATGTTTAGCTGAACCCAGGATCGTCATCAAATATTTCGTTATAGTCTTCTTTGGCGACATGATCTGATGCGGGGCGGCACCAGTCGAAATCAGGGTCGTCATCGGCATCGCCCAATGTCTCTTTTTCGGCTTTGCTTACCCTGTCGGTGAAATCCTTCATGTCGAGTTCTGTGAAGTTCTGGCCCCCGCATTGGCATTCCGATTCGCCATTTACGAAATCGGTTTCTTTTTTGAGCAGCAAAGCTCTTTGGCATGAGTCACAGATATGGCCTTGATGGGTGGCGGCTAAATCGTAAGCCCTCAGGTTTTCCCGGCATTGATTGCATATGGCGGGGGGACCGGGAACGT
>JACKQG010003344.1_pt1 | contig 19792 bp, 21 predicted proteins | sample 8237621 | NCBI WGS metagenome assembly JACKQG01 (sample SAMN15677084, study PRJNA649215) | marine metagenome | biome: marine; feature: Black Sea; material: saline water; isolation source: suspended particulate matter (SPM) from the Black Sea western gyre | collected 2013-06-09/2013-06-10 | depth... | reverse complement strand
GAGAGTCGGTGAGGCGACCCTCCTCCAGGATCTGGAGCAGGGTGTTGAAGACGTCCGGGTGGGCCTTTTCGACCTCGTCGAAGAGCACGACCGAGAACGGACGGCGGCGCACGGCCTCGGTGAGCTGGCCACCCTCCTCGTAGCCGACATAGCCGGGTGGGGAGCCGACAAGGCGGCTGACCGTGTGCTTCTCCTGGTACTCGGACATGTCGAGGGCGATGAGCGCCTGTTCGTCGCCGAACAGGAACTCGGCGAGCGTCTTGGCCAACTCTGTCTTGCCGACGCCGGACGGGCCGAGGAATACGAACGAGCCCGACGGCCGCTTCGGGTCCTTGAGGCCCGACCGGGTGCGGCGGATGGCCTGGCTGACCGCCTTGACTGCGTCCTCCTGGCCGACGACCCGCTTGTGCAGTTCGTCCTCCATGCGGAGCAGCTTCTGGGTCTCCTCCTCGGTGAGCTTGTAGACCGGGATGCCGGTCCATACCGAGAGGACCTCGGCGATGGCCTCCTCGTCCACCTCGTCGAACAGGTCGACGCCGGACGAACGGATCTTCTCCTCCGCTGCCTCCTTTTCGCCCAACAACTCCTTCTCGGTGTCGCGGAGCCTGCCCGCCTCCTCGAAGTCCTGGGCATCGACTGCGGCCTTTTTTCGCTGGACCACCTCGGCCAGGTTGGCCTCGACCTCGCGTAGGTCCTCAGGTGTGTGCATGCGCTTGATGCGCAGGCGCGACCCGGCCTCGTCGATGAGGTCGATTGCCTTGTCCGGCAGGTGACGGTCGGAGATGTAGCGGTCGGCGAGGTTGGCGGCGGCCACCAGCGCCTGATCGGTGATTGTGACCCGGTGGTGGGTCTCGTAGCGCTCGCGGAGGCCCTTGAGGATCTCGATGGTGTGGGCGACCGTGGGCTCGTCGACCGTGATGGGCTGGAAGCGGCGCTCGAGCGCTGCGTCCTTCTCGAGGTGCTTGCGATACTCGTCGAGGGTGGTGGCGCCGATGGTCTGCAGTTCGCCCCGGGCCAGCATCGGCTTCAGGATCGATGCGGCGTCGATGGCGCCCTCGGCGGCACCCGCACCGACGAGCGTGTGGATCTCGTCGATGAACAGGACGATGTCACCTCGGGTACGGATCTCCTTGAGGACCTTCTTGAGGCGCTCCTCGAAGTCGCCCCGGTAGCGGCTGCCGGCCACGAGCGCCCCCAGGTCGAGCGTGTAGAGCTGCTTTTCGTGGATCGTCTCAGGGACGTCGTCGTTGGCGATCATCTGGGCCAGGCCCTCGACGATGGCCGTCTTGCCGACGCCGGGCTCGCCTATCAGGACCGGGTTGTTCTTGGTACGGCGGGACAGCACCTGCATGACCCGTTCGGTCTCTCGTTGGCGGCCGATGACGGGGTCGAGCTGCTTCTCGCGGGCCAGCTGGGTGAGGTTGCGACCGAACTGGTCGAGCACCATCGAGCCCGAGGCGGTGTCGCCGCTGCTGCCGGTGGAGGCCCTCGCCTTGTCGCCCGGACCGGACGGGGCGCCACCGGAACCCGCGTAGCCGGAAAGCAGCTGGATGACCTGTTGGCGTACCCGCGACAGGTCTGCACCCAACTTGACCAGCACCTGGGCGGCCACGCCCTCACCCTCGCGGATGAGGCCGAGCAGGATGTGCTCGGTGCCGATGTAGTTGTGGCCCAACTGGAGCGCCTCGCGCAGCGAGAGCTCGAGGACCTTCTTGGCCCGGGGGGTGAAGGGGATGTGGCCACTGGGCGACTGGCTGCCCTGGCCGATGATCTCCTCGACCTGGCTGCGGACGGCCTCGAGGGAGATGCCGAGCGACTCGAGGGCCTTGGCGGCCACGCCCTCACCCTCGTGGATGAGGCCGAGCAGGATGTGCTCGGTGCCGATGTAGTTGTGGTTGAGCAGGCGTGCCTCTTCCTGCGCCAACACCACCACCCGGCGGGCCCTGTCGGTGAACCGCTCGAACAAGCAGCCGTCTCCCTGTCGTGTTCCTGATCAATACTGCGCCCGGCGGGCGCCTCTGCCAGGGAGTGTATCCAAGGCCCGTGACGAGCAACCGGCCCCGTACACCCTTGGCATGCCCCCGGCATGTCCCCGGCATGTACCCGGCATGTCCTTGGACACTGGCCGACCTCGACGGTTTCACCGCACCAGCCACCCTCGTATCCTCCACGGGTGGCCCCATCTCCCGAATCTTCCTCGCTTCTCACCCTTCCGGGCATGGCCGACCACATCAGCCGGGTCGACGAGGAACTCCGCCAGGTGGTGCAATCAGACGAACCCTTCCTCACAGAGGTTGCCCGGCACCTGATCGACGCCGGCGGCAAGCGGGTCCGCCCTGCGCTCACCATCACCGCGTCGCTGGTGACCACGGACGACCCCGGTCCGGCCGGTTACGACGCCATCCGTGGCGGCGTCGCCGTCGAACTGGTCCACCAGGGCTCCCTCTACCACGACGACGTGATCGACGGCGCAGACACCCGACGCACCGTCGAGAGCGTCAACTCCCGGTTCGGCAACCTCGAGGCCATCCTCGCCGGCGACTACCTGCTGGCCCGGGCCTCCCAGATCGCCGCCGACCTCGGCACCGAGGTGGCTGCCCTGCTGGCCGGCACCATCGCATGTCTCTGCGAGGGCCAGGTTCGCGAGATCGGAAGCGCCTTCGACGTGGACCGCACCGAGGCCGCCTACCTCGAGTCCATTGCAGGCAAGACCGCTGCCCTGCTGGCCACCGCTGCGCGCATCGGTGGAATCGTGGCCGACCTCTCCCGCCCCGAGGTTGAAGCGCTCACCTCGTTCGGCCACCACTACGGGATGGCCTTCCAGGTCGTCGACGATGTCCTCGACCTGACTGCCACAGACGGCCAGTTGGGAAAGCCCGCGGGCAACGACCTCTGTGAGGGCGTCTACACGCTCCCTGTCATCCGGGCGCTCGAGGGCCCCTCAGGTGACGAACTACGGTGCATGCTCGGCGGAGCCATCGACCCGGCCACCCGCGACCGTGTCCTCGAGATACTGCGTGGCGACGAATCCCTGGCCACCTCGATGGCCACGGCGATCGAGTTCACGGGCACGGCCAGCGACGCACTCGATGTACTCCCACACACGCCGGCGGTCGCCACCCTGAGGCAGACCTGCGACCTGCTGCTGTCCCGGGTGGACGCTGTCTCAGGCGTGTAGCCCCGGATGTCAGGCGTCGGGTCCGCCCGACACGCCGCGCTCCTGTTCGGGTCGGAGCGTCGGGAACAGGATCACGTCGCGGATCGCCGTGGTGCCGGTCAGCAGCATGATCAACCGGTCGACGCCGATGCCCAGGCCACCCGTCGGCGGCAGCCCGAACTCGAGTGCCCGCAGGTAGTCCTCGTCGACCGCCATCGCCTCGGCATCGCCGGCGGCCCTTCCGGCCTCCTGGGCAGCGAAACGCGCCCGCTGCTCGTCGGGATCGACCAGTTCGGTGAAGGCGTTGCACAGCTCGCGGCCGGCCACGATCCCTTCGAAGCGCTCGACCCAGCCCGGCCGGTCACGGTGATCCCGAGCGAGGGGTGAAACCTCCTTCGGGTAGTCGGTGACGAACACCGGACCCCACAGTTCGGGCTCTGTTGTCTTCTCGTAGAGCTCGAGGATCAGCTTGCCGGCCCCGTAATGGTCCTCGACGGGAATGTCGCGCTCCTCGCAGAGCCGCACCAGCTCGTCCCGAGGCGTGTCGAGGTCGACCTCGAGGCCGCCGTGCTCGGCGAGCAGCTGGGTGAGCGTCGCCCGGCGCCATGGGACCGACAGGTCGATGTCGCGACCGTCATAGGCGATGCTGGTGGTGCCTAGCAGCGTCACGGCGAGGTGGGCGACCAGTTCCTCGACCAGCGCCATGATGTCCGTGTAGTCGGCATACGCCTGATACAGCTCGAGCATCGTGAACTCGGGGTTGTGGCGGGTCGACACCCCCTCGTTGCGGAACACCCGCGCCACCTCGAACACCCGCTCCATGCCGCCGACGGTGAGGCGCTTCAGGTACAGCTCGGGTGCTATCCGCAGGTACAGGTCCAGGTCCAGCGCATTGTGGTGCGTGGTGAACGGCCGGGCCAGCGCCCCACCGGGGATGGGGTGGAAAACCGGCGTCTCGACCTCGACGAACCCCCGGTCCTCGAGCCAGCGGCGCATCAGCGAGATCGCCCGACTGCGCAGGACGAAGGCATCGCGGGCCTCGTCGGTGACCCAGAGGTCGACGTAACGCTGCCGGTAACGCGTGTCGGTGTCGGTGATGCCATGCCACTTGTCGGGAAACGGCCTACGTGCCTCGGCGAGCCGCACCCACGAGCCCACCCGCACCGAGAGCTCACCCCGGCGGGTGGCGATGACCTCGCCGGTCACGCCGATCCAGTCGCCCAGGTGCAGCCCGGTGAAGCCTTCGAAGTCAGGCGTGGTCTTCTGCGGGGCGAACAGCTGGATGCGGCCGGTGGCGTCCTGGAGCACGCCGAAGAACAGCTTCCCCTGGTCGCGGCGCAGCATGAGGCGGCCTGCGATGGTGACCTCGACGCCGGTCTCGGCGCCGGCCTCGAGGTCGCCGTGGTCGGCATGGATGCCCGCAGCGTCGGCCGTGGGCTCGAAGCGGTACGGGATGCCCGCGTTCATGGATTCATCGCCCATCGGCTCAGTGCTCCTGGTTCCGGTGGTAGACGATTCGGAGGCCGTGGAGTGTCAGGAACGGCTCGACGTGTTCGATGGTCCGGGCCTCCGGGGCGATCAACGGCGCCAGGCCGCCGGTGGCGACGACGGTGCAGCCGCCCAACTCGGTCCGGAAGCGTTCGACCATTCCGTCGATCTGCGCAGCGAAGCCGAACACGGCGCCCGACTGCAACGACTCGACGGTGTTCTTGCCGATGACGCTGCGGGGCGCCACCAACTCGACGGACCGCAGGGCCGCTGCCCGTTCGAACAGGGCATCGAGGCTTATCTCGACCCCCGGGGCGATGGCGCCCCCGAGGAACTCGCCTTCGGCTGAGATGACGTCGAAGTTGTTGCCGGTGCCGAAGTCGACCACGACGCTCGGTCCGCCATAGAGGTCGAAGGCGGCGACGGCGTTGGCAATGCGGTCGGCGCCCACCTCCCTGGGGTTGTCGTACAGGATCGCCATTCCCGTGCGGACGCCGGGTTCGATCACGACCGGCGTGACGTCGATGCTGCGGTCGATCATCTCGCGCAGGCTGGCGAGCACCCGTGGCACGCCAGCGCAGATCGCCACCCCGTCCATCTCGAACGGATAGCCCGCCGACTGCAGCAGGCCCCGGATCACGACGGCGTGCTCGTCGGCGGTTCGTGCAGCGTCGGTGGCTATCCGCCAGTGGTCGAGGAGGCCGGCGTCGGCGGTCGCCCCCGAGGTGGGTTCGCTCTCGTAGAGGCCGATGACGGTCTGGGTGTTGCCCACGTCGATGGTCAGCAGCAAGGTCGCTCCTCCGCAACGGTTTCGGCGCCTGGGAAGATCATCGCACGAAAGCGTGCACCGATGGGTGTTGCGGTCACGGACCGACCCGGTCCAGGTCCAGGCCTATGTCGAGCGCCGGTGCGGCCTGCGTCAGCGATCCGCTGGAGACGCAGTCCACGCCGGTTGCTGCGTAGTCGGCAACGGTCTCGAGCGTGATGCCCCCCGACGCCTCGAGGAGGGGCATGTCGCCGCCCGCCTCACCGAAGGAATGGGCGATGCCGACCGCCTCCCTCACAACGTCGGGCACCATGTTGTCGAGCAGCAGGGCATCGGCCCCGGCCGACAGTGCCTCGCTGACCTGCTCGAGGGTGTCGCACTCCACGTGGACGATCCTGTCAGGCCAGAGTTCACGGGACCGGGCTACGGCCGACGCGATGTCTGTGCCGAGGAGGTGGTTGTCCTTGAGCATCACCCGGTCACTCAGGTTCGCCCGGTGGTTGCGGCCCCCGCCTGCACGGACAGCGGCCTTCTCCAGCGTCCGCAGCCCGGGCGTGGTCTTGCGGGTGTCCCAGATGACGGCGCCACCAGCGGCGGCATCCACCCAACGGGCCACGAGCGAGGCGATCCCGGAGAGGTGGCTGAGGAAGTTGAGCGCCGTCCGCTCTGCGGTCAGGATCGGCGCCAGTGGGCCCCCGACGGTGGCGATCACGCTGCCCGGTTCGAGGCGGTCGCCCTCCGCCATAATCCATTCGACATCGACCGAGGGATCTACCTGCCGGAACACCTCGGCGGCGCAGGCGGTTCCGGCGAGCACACCGGTGTGTCTGGCCATGATTGCACCGGCCGTCCGGGTGTCTGCGGGCACGAGGGCGGCGCTGAGGTCGCCGAACGGCGTCAGGTCCTCGGCGAGGGCGCGTCGGACGGCAGCCTCGACATCCGGGGAAGGGGGATCGGGTGACGTGTTCACTGCTTCCAGCCTGCCGCCGCTCCCGGGAGCCGCCAACCAGGCGCTCGTTCAGCCGGTGCCGACTGTCAGGACCAGGCGCCGGCATTGGTCGACATCCGGAGTCGGATGGTCGTCGCGGGTGTGGGCACCCCGTGACTCGGTTCGTTCGATCGCAGCGGCGGCCAGGGCGGCGGCCACGAGGAGCAGGTTGGCGACCTCGGCACGGTCCGGGTCGGTCGACGCTCCCCCGAATCGGCCGGACAGGTCGGCGATGGTCGCCGATGCCTCGGTGAGGGACTCCCCGCTCCGGACCACACCGGCGCACTGCGTCATCACCTGCTGGAGTTCCTCCCGGCCGGCAGCCGGATCACCTGCGCCCCGCCGGCGCCGGAACCGTCAGCGCCAGGCGGTTGGCGCCGTGGACACCGGTGAAGGCGACCTCCCCGGCGGCCCAGAGCCCCGGCAGGGTCGTGGCACCATCGAGGTCTGTCAGCACCCCGCCACAGTGGTAGTGGGCGGCCGGGGCGATCGGGAGCCAGTCGGTCGTCGGGCACCCGTGGCGTCGAGCCACGGGTGCCCGACACCCGCCTCGAGCATCCGCCGGGCCATCGCCCGCTACACCACGTCGCGTGGCGCCAACTCGTCCACGAACCGCGCTCCGTCATGGTCGCGCAGGAGGGCACCGTGTCCGCGCTGGGCCTCGGACAGCAGCGGCCTCGGCATGCGGGGGTGGTGCAGGGCCGTCGGATGGAACTGCATGAACTCCACGCCGGCTACCGCCGCTCCAGCCCGCATCGCCATCGCCATCCCGTCGCCCGTCGCCTCGGTCGGGTTGGTGGTGACGGCATAGAGCTGCCCCGATCCACCGGCTGCGAGGAGCACGTCGTCGGCGGTCAGGGACCGTGACTCTCCGCTTCGGCCCACGGCGACGACCCCCCTGCACTCGCCATCCTCGACGCGCAGGTCCTCTGCGAACCACTGTTCGAGGAGCACGGCCGCCGTCCGTGCCGACGACCACCAGGTCGAGGTGCTGCGATTCCGGGTTCACGGCGCCGTCGCACCTACGTTGTCGATGAGCCGGGTGTGGCCCAGCCGGCCGGCGACCAGGAGGCGGATACGGGTTCCGCCTGCGATCCCCTCCGGTACGACGAATGTGTCGGGATCGACGACCGCCGCATAGTCGAGGACGAGGTCCGGTGCCTCGTTCAGGACGGCCTCCATCACCGCCACGACGACACCGGGATCGACCACTCCGGTTGCGAGGGCCTCGGCGCCCGCCAGCAGGGCCCGGTGCAGCACGGGCGCCTGGCGTCGTTCGCCGGGTTCGAGGTAGACGTTGCGGCTGGAGAGCGCCAGCCCGTCCGCTTCACGCACGATCGGACAGCCCACGACCTCGACGGGCAACCCCAGGTCGGCAGCCATCCGACGCACCACCGCCATCTGCTGGAAGTCCTTTTCGCCCAGGTAGGCCCGGCAGCAGCCGATGATCCGAAACAGTCGGGAGACGACGGTTGCCACGCCGGCGAAGTGGCTGGGCCGACTGGCCCCCTCGAGGGGCCCTCCAACGGCACCGACCACGACCGGTTCCCCGGCGCCCTCCGGATAGACCTCGGAGACCGACGGGTGGAACACCAGGTCGGCGCCGTGTTCCCCGCAGCAGGCCAGGTCGGCCTCGAAATCGCGCGGATATTCGGTCAGGTCCTCGTCGGGGGCGAACTGGAGCGGGTTGACGAAGATCGACACCACGGTGAGGTCGTCGGCGGCGACAGCCGCGTCGATCAGCGAGGCGTGACCCTCATGGAGGTAGCCCATGGTCGGCACGAAGCCAACCGACGCCCCGGTCGCCCGCACGGCATCGAGGCGTGCCTGCACGCCGGCGACTGTCTCGAACACCTCGGGGTGGCTCACGACCGGTTCCCCTCCACCAGCCGGCGAGCCAGGTCTGCCAGGGCCTCGTAGCCGGCACGCTCGTCGTCAGGCAGGGCGGCGAGGTGACGGTCGATGGTGGCCTCGTCGCCCCGGGCCGCCGGCCCGGTCAGTGCGTCGGCAGGACCCAGTGCACGCACGTTGGCGAGGCTCCCCTCGGCGAGGTCGAGGAATGCGTCCAGCGGCACGCCCAGCGGGCCTGCCACGCGTTCGACCTGTCCCAGCAGTGCGACCACGTGGTTCGATGCCAGCACGGCGGCGGCATGGTAGGCGGCCCGGTCGTCGTCGTCGACGGTGAAGGACCGTCCCCCCAGGGCCTGGACCAACTCGCCGACGATCGGATCGCCTGACACGGCGAACCAGGCACCATCACACAGCAGGTCGGCACCCCGGTCGGCATCGGCGAGGGACAACAGGGGATGGCAGGCAGCCCGTCGCACGTGTGGCGCCAGCACGTCGAGCCCCTCGGCCCCCGACAGGTGCGCTACGACCGTGTCCGGACGTGTGCGGACCGAGGCAGCGACCTCGGCGATGGCAGCGTCGGGCGTGGCGACCACCAGCAGGTCGACACCTTCGGCTGCAGGAGAACAGTCGTCGTCGCGGCCCAGGAGTGGCTCGACGACCCAGCCACAGCGGCCCAGTGCGGCTGCCAGGGAGGTGCCGGCCCGTCCGGGCCCGATGATCCGTACCCGTCGCATGGCGATCGTCGTCAGGCTACCGGGGGGTCGAGCGTGCCGATCCTGACGACGCCGTCCGAACCACTTCCCACCGGGATCGCCGCCACCAGGTCGGGCGCCAGGTCCCGCAACGGCACCAGGACGAAGGCCCGCTCGTGCATCCTGGGATGCGGCACGACCAGGTCGGGCTCGTCGACCGTCGACCCTTCGATCCAGAGCACGTCCACATCGAGGGTGCGGGGCCCCCAACGCTCATCCCGGACCCGTCCAGCGGCCGTTTCACAGGCCTGCGCCGCGTGCAGCAGTTCTCGGGCGCCCGCTGACGTGTGGAGCTCTACGACGCAGTTCAGGTACGGGCCCTGTTCGGGACCTCCTACCGGCGCCGTCTCGTAGACCGGGGAGACAGCCACCACGTCCGACAGGGATGCAACCGCCGCACGCAGGTGCGCAAGGCGGTCTCCCAGGTTGGATCCAAGGCCGAGGAAGGCCCGACGACGGGCCGGCTTCATGCCCGCCGGTGGATCCGGACGCCGCTGGTGCCGAGAGCCTCTGCGACCGGAGGCCGCAGCTTGCGCACCACGACCGTCACGGCTTCGACCCGATCGACGGCAAGCACCGCTTCGGCGACCCGACCGGCGAATCGCTCCAGGAGCGAGAAGCGCTCGTCGTCGGCAATCCCGGCTACGAGCCCACAGAGAGAGCCGTAGTCGACCGTGTCGGCCAGGTCATCGCTGGCGGCTGCTGCCGTCAGGTCAACGTGGACGTCCAGGTCGAGCGCTATCGGCTGGCGCCGCGTGGTCTCCTCGGGCAGCACGCCGCAGAAGGCGGAGACCCGCAGGTCCCGAAGCTCGATGACGTCAGCCGACACGCCTGTCACGAACTGTCGTCGGCGGCGTCGCCGTCGGAACCCCTGGCCTGCGCCGCCTGCTCGATTATCTGGCGTCCGGGGCTGTCGAGCCGACGTTCGAGGAGGCGCTCGGTGACCGAGATGACCTGCGGCCCCCGGGGGATCAGGCCGCTCCACAACAGGTATGCGCCCATGAGCCCGCAGACGACGTCGTTGAGCTCGTCGCGGTGCACCAGCACCCGCCGGCCGTCCTCGGTGAACTCGACTAGCTGGTCGAGCACCTCGACGAGGCGCTCGGGGCCCTCCTCGGGGCCCCCATAGGGCACGTGGGCCCACTTGACGGTCAGGTCCTCGTAACTGTGCAGGTTGTGCCCGCTCCCCAGGAGTGAGACCACGAGGTCGAAGTCGTTCTCGCGCAGCCAGATGATCTCCTCCCTGCGGCGTACCTTGCGATGGCTGGCGCCACAGCCACCGGGTCGCTCACAGACCGCCAGACGGTCCGTGATGATCCACCTGAACCCGCGGGGGACGATGCCCCGAGCCCACTTGCCTCTCATCAGTTCATCAGACCTTGCGCTCGTCGAAGGGCCGGTCACCCGGCCGTGTGCCCTGCATGATGCCGGGCGGAACCCTCATCCGACCACCTGTGCTGCCTGAACGGTGGATCGGACGTCGTGGGCCCGCACGAGTCGAACCCCGCAGTGGAACGCCCACGCAGCGACGGCCACCGACCCTTCGCGGCGATCGTCGGGGGGCGTCAACCCGTCGACGCCTTCCACACCGTCGCTGACCGCTGCCAACTCGCCCAGGAAGCGCTTGCGGCTGGCCCCCACGAGGACCGGCCACCCGGTGTCGACGAGCGCTTCCAGGCCGGCCAGCAACTCGAGATTGTGGCGGGTGGTCTTGCCGAAACCGATTCCGGGATCGATCCAGACCTCGGCGGCACCCGCTGCAGCGGCACGCTCGGCCCGTTCGACGAGAAACGAACGGACCTCGGCCACCACGTCCCCGTAGGTGGGGTCGTCCTGCATGGTGCGCGGATCGCCCAGCATGTGGATGGCGACCCAGCCGACGCCGAGCTCCGCAGCCAGGCCGCCGAGACCTGCACTGACATCGTTGACGATCGTGGCGCCGCCGGCAACGGCCGCCCGGGCGACCTCGGGGTGACGGGTGTCGATGGACACGCGCACCTTGTCCGCCAGGCCGACCACGACAGGCAGGACGCGCCTGATCTCCTCGTCCGGGCCGACGGGATCGGCTCCGGGACGTGTCGACTCGCCGCCCACATCGACGATCTCGGCACCCTCGTCGATCAGGCGCAGGCCGTGGGCAACGGCTGCCTCGGGATCGAGGAAGCGACCGCCGTCGGAAAAGGAGTCGGGTGTGACGTTGATGACGCCCATGACGGCGCCCGGCATGTGGACCCGGGAACCGTCGGAAGAACGTGCCATGTCGAACCCGTTCGGGCTCAGTGCCGGCCCTGTTCGATGAAGCGCATGGCCTCGAGGCGGGTCGAGACCTCGGCCCTGAACACGCCGTGCACCGCCGAGGTGACGGTGACCGCACCGGGCTTCGCCACGCCCCGCATCGACATGCAGAGGTGCTCTGCCTCGATGACGACGAGGGTCCCCTGAGGGTCGAGGGTCCCCTGGATGGCGTCCGCAACCTGCGAGGTGAGGCGCTCCTGGATCTGTGGGCGCCTGGAATAGCCATCGACAAGTCGGACCAGCTTCGAGAGCCCGGTGATCATGCCTCCCTTCTGCGGGATGTACGCCACGTGCGCCCGACCGATGAAGGGCAGCAGGTGGTGCTCGCAGAGCGAGTAGAGCGCAATATCGCGGACCATCACCATCTCGTCATGGTCGACGTCGAAGGTCCTGATGAGGTGTTCGGACGGATCCTCGTGGATGCCGCTGCACACCTCCGCGTACATGCGTGCAACCCGGGCGGGGGTCTCCCGCAGGCCGTCGCGGTCGATGTCCTCGCCGATGGCCTCGAGGATCTCGCGCACAGCCGCCTCGATGCGGCCGAGGTCGACCACCGACTCGTCGCTCACGAGCCGGGCCCTGCGTCGTCGGTCGTCTCGGCGCCCTGGTCGAGCACCCTGATCTCGGTCAGGTTCCGGAACCGTTCGGCGACGTCGAGCCCGTAGCCCACCAGGAAGTCGTCGGGCACCCGGAAGCCCACGTACCGCAGCATGGACTCGTCGTAGTCATCGCTGTCACGGACCAGCAGGGCGCAGACCTCGAGGCTGGCCGGGTTCCGGGACATCAGGATCTTCCGCAGGTAGCTGAGGGTGAGCCCGCTGTCGACGATGTCCTCGACGAGGATGACGTCGCGTTCGGCCAGGTCGATGTCGAGGTCCTTCACTATGCGGACCACACCCGACGACCGGGTCGAGTGCCCATAGGAGGACACCGCCATGAAGTCGAACTCGACGGGCAGGTCCACGGCGCGGGCCAGGTCGCTCATGAACATGAAGGCCCCCTTGAGCACCCCTACCAGCAGCGGAGCACGACCCGCATAGTCGGCGGTGATGGATGCGCCCAACTCGCGTACGCGTGTGGCCAGTTCCTCCTCGGAGATGAGGACGCGGCCGGGGGCGAGGGACTCCGGGGAGGTGCTACCCATGGCGCCCGACCCTAGCGGCCGCCATCAACGGGCCCGCCCTCCGGAACGGGTCGCAACCTGCCCCTGGAGCGCTCGACGCGCAGCCCCCCGGCCACCTCTGTCGCACGGGCCAGGCCACCGGCCACGTCGAGCACCCGCTCAACGGCTGCGGCATCGGGAGGTCGACCGCCGAGCAGTCCGGTCAGCCATCCACGCAGCGCCAGGCGTGCCAGTTCGGGCGACAGGCCGGCCAGGGCCCGGGCATCGGTGGGGTCGATGTCCTCGACCAGAGCACCGAGCAGGACCACGGCCTCCCGGGCCCGTTCGGCGTGTCGGGCCAGCAGCAGCACCGGGTCACGGTCGGACACATCGGCGAGGAGGGGCAGCACCTCGTGGCGGATGCGATTGCGGACGAAACGGGGATCGGTGTTCATCGGATCGTCCAGCGGCTCGATCCCGCAATCTGCGCAGAACGCCCGGGTTTCGCTGCGACGCAACCCCAGCAGCGGCCGCCGACCCGGATCGCCGATGCCGGCTGCTCCGTGTACGCCCGCACCGCGCAGGAGGTTCAGCAACACCGTCTCGGCCTGATCGTCGGCCGTGTGGCCGGTTAGCACGCCTTCGGGGAGGACGCCCAGGCGCGCCTCGCGTGCCCGGGCTTCGAGGTTCGGCCCGTCGACGACCATGGCGGTGACCGAGACTGCAGCAGCGCCCAACGAGGCGGCAACCGCCGCCACCCGCTCTCCCTCTACGTCGGAACCGGGTCGAAGTCCGTGGTCGACGTGCCAGGCCGTGACGGTCAGGCCCGCCTCGACGGCCAACAGGAGCAGCGCCAACGAGTCGGGGCCGCCCGACACCGCACAGTCGACGGCGGTCCCGGGTGGCGGGAACACGCAGCGGGCGAGCAGGCCGTCGACGTCCATCCGACCGGTGGGCCCGTCAGCCCACCAGCGCTGACATGCGCTCGATCCAACGGAGGGGTTCGCCGATCTCGACCCTGTCGGGCAGGTTGTCCGGTCGTTCCCAGGCCATGTCCAGCAGCGCCGTGCCACCCTCTGCCTCGACGGCGGCGATGAACGCCTCGCCCTGCGCATACTGCGCCAACTTCGCCTCGAGCCCGACCATCTTCTGGACCAGCCGGACGATCCCGGTGGCCGAGCGTCGCCGATCGCGCATGACCCGGGCGAAGCGGTCAGCGCCCTGTACATGGCCGGCGCCTGCCCGGTCCATCGTGACGTCGCCATGGCCCTCCAGGAGGCTCATCAGGCCGGTGATCCGGTCGAGGGCCCGCTGCTGCTCCGGTCCGACGACCGCCTCGAGCAGCCCCGCGCTCCCCTGTCGCCCCTTGTCGCCTCGTCGCGCAGCCATGACCCGGAGGCGGTCGACCAACGATTCGTCGGCAGGGTCGTCATCTTCGACATCCACGTCAAGGAGCGATTCGACCAGCCCCAGATAGTGCCCGCTCATCCAGGGCACGCCCGTGAACTGGGCCCGGTGCGTGACCTCGTGGAGTGCGAGCCAGAGCCGGAAGTCCTCGGGTGGGAATGCGTAGCGGCGCTCGATCGCGACCACGTTCGGGCCCACGTAGTAGACGAGGTCCTGATCCTCGGCATCTTCGTCCTCGAGCACCAGCAGGTCGTACTGGCCCAACACCCGGGTCGACATCCAGCCGAGCACGGCGCCCAGTTCGGCGCCACTGATCCGCGTCGTGAGGGGGGTCAGCGGGCCGGCCGGCCGTTCCGCCATCCGGTCCAGCATCGGGCGCAGCAACCGTTGCAGCGACGCCAGGTTGGCCCGGATCCAGTCGGTCCGATCGACCACCCGGGCGCGGGCTGATCCGTGGAGCGGGATCAGGCCCGTGGTGTCGGCAACGAGCTGCTCGGCGAGGGCGGTGTGGCGGTCGAAGTCCTCGACGAGGTCGAGGCCCTCGTGGGCACGGGCGAAGGGAGCCCGTTGTGCGATCCGGGTCGCAACCCTCTCCGCCAGTTCCCAGTCGACGGTCGGGTCGGAGCGGGACGCCATGTGGCGCTGTTCCCGGTCGGCGGGGCTAGCGCCGGGGGTACCGGGTGGAGGAGACCTTCTGGAAGTAGCCGACCAGGGTGGCGATGCAGAGTGCGCCGCCGCCGACCACGAGGGGTACGGCCAACCAGTAGTGCCAGATCACGCCGGCGAGAACGTTCATGGCGGGCATCCTAGGGGGTCAGTCGGAACGAGTCCCACATGTCGGGGGGCGCCGTTCCGGGTGGGAGCGAAAGCGAGCCCGCGCGGGGAATCGAACCCCGGACCTGCTCATTACGAGTGAGCCGCTCTTCCGACTGAGCTACACGGGCGCAGGGCGCAAGCGTAGCGAGGTGCCCGTTCCGTCAGAACCGGGTTGGCGGCCCCTCATGCCCGCTCGAGAGGGGCCCATGCCAGCAGCAGGCGCTTCTCCCCGACCGATGCGAAGCACACGACCGCCTCGCTGCGGTCGCCCTCGCCGGACACCGACTCCACGATGCCCTCGCCCCAGGCTCCGTGCCGGACCTGGTCTCCGGCGTCGAGGCCGAGTTCGTGTGCGCCGCTGGGGGACGGTCCCCGTGGCACGCCGGCTCCGATGATCGACCCGCCCGGTTCGTGATCGTCGTTCGATGCGTCCACCTGCGAACCCGTGTGGGGGTCCGACCCGCGGTCGGCCCGTTCGCTGCGGGATGCCCTGGTTCCCCAACCGCCGTCGCGGGGCCGACGGGTCCTGCGGCTGTCCTCGGACTCGACGATGAGCCCCTCGGGAATCTCGTCGAGGAAGCGGCTGGGCGGGTTGTACTGGGTGGAGCCGTGGAGCATTCGGGACCAGGCGTGGCTGACGTGGAGCCGTTCGCGAGCCCGGGTGATGCCGACGTAGGCGAGGCGCCGCTCCTCCTCCAGTTGCTGCGGATCACCGAGTGCCCGCAGGTGCGGGAACACGCCCTCCTCGACACCGGCGATGAACACCACCGGGAACTCGAGGCCCTTGGCGGCGTGCAGGGTCATGAGCAGCACCTGGCCCTCGGCGACGGCGTCCTGATCGCCTGAGACCTCGGTATCGGGCAACTGGTCCGTGTCGGCCACCAGGCCCACCTGCTCGAGGTACTCGTCGACCGACTCGAACTCGGAGGCGACGCCTACCAGTTCGGCCAGGTTCTCGATCCGGCCCTCGGACTCGACGGTGTGTTCGGCCCGCAGTTGGTCGAGGTAGCCGGAGGCGTCGAGTGCAACTTCGAGGACGGTGGCAGGACCGTCGTCGACCTTGGCAACCAGGGAGTCGAGCAGGTCGAGGAATGTCCGGATGCCTCCGATGGCGCGACCCGAGACGCCGGCCTCTCCGGCATGGCGCAGCGCCTCGACGAAGCCGATCCCGGCGTGGCCCGCCCAGGCGTCGACCTTGGCGACGGAGGTGTCGCCGACGCCGCGCCGCGGGACGTTCAGGACCCGCCTGGCGGCTACCTCGTCGGCCGGGTTGGCGGCGAGGCGCAGGTAGGCCAGCGCATCACGGACCTCGCGACGGTCGTAGAAGCGGGTGCCACCGATCACCTTGTAGGGCACGCCGAACCGGACGAACTGTTCCTCGATGGCCCGGCTCTGGGCGTTGGTTCGGTAGAAGACCGCCATCTCGGGCCACCGGTACCGTCCACTGTCGTGGAAGCCGCTGATGCGGCGGGTGATCCAGCGGGCCTCGTCGTCCTCGTCGTCGGCCCGGTAGCGGACGATGCGCTCGCCCCGGCCGGCATCGGTCCAGAGTTCCTTTGGCGTCCGGCCCTCGTTCCTCGTGATGACGGCGTTTGCGGCATCGAGGATGGTCTGTGTGGAGCGGTAGTTCTGGTCCAGGACGACGACGGTGGCGTCGGGAAAGGCCGTTTCGAACTGGAGGATGTTGCGGATGTCGGCACCCCGGAACTGGTAGATCGACTGGTCGCTGTCGCCGACAACGCAGACGTTTCGGTGCTCCTCGCCCAGCAGCAGCACGAGCTCGTTCTGCACCGAGTTGGTGTCCTGGTACTCGTCTACGAGCACGTGCTCGAACCGGTGGCGGTGGTCGGCTAGCACCTCGGGGTGCCCACGCAGCAGGCGCACGGCGTTGCCGAGCAGGTCGTCGAAGTCCATGGCCCCGGCACGCTGCAGGCGCTCCTGGTACAGCGTGAACACCTCGGCCAGGCGGGCCTCGTGCGGGCCGGTCGCACGGTCGGCGTACTGCGAAACGGTGAGCCCCTCGTTCTTGGCCGACGAGATGGCCGCCTGGATGCCGCGGGCCGGGAACCGCTTGACATCGAGCCCGAGGTCGCGCAGCACGTGCCCGACGAGGCGCACGCTGTCGGCCTGGTCGTAGATGCTGAACCGAGACGGGTAGCCGATGCGCTCGGCGTCGCGGCGCAGGATCCGGACGCACGCCGAGTGGAAGGTCGACACCCACATCCGGTGGGCGACGGGGCCCACCAGTTCGGCGACCCGCTCCTTCATCTCGCCGGCGGCCTTGTTGGTGAAGGTGATGGCGAGGATGCCGAACGGCGACACCCCCCGCTCGGCGATCAGGTGGGCGATGCGCCGGGTGAGTACCCGTGTCTTGCCGGAACCTGCGCCTGCAACGATCAGCAGCGGACCCGACGGGTGCGTGACGGCGTCGAGCTGTGCGGGGTTCAGGCCCTCGTCGATAGGGGGCGGGTCGATTCGTGGCTCCATCGGCGCGCACCCTACCGGCGGCCTGTGACCGGGACCGGGGCCTTGACTAGGGTTCGCCGCCATGCCACGTGCCTTGCGCTTCTCGATCTCTGCTTCCGCACCCCGACCAGCCGCAGAATGGCGGGAGTTGGGTCGCCGTGCCGAGGACCTCGGGTTCTCGACGCTGTCGATGCCAGACCACCTCGACGCCGAGATGGCCCCGCTGATCGCCCTCGCCGTCACCGCAGAGGCCACCCGGAACCTGCGCCTCTCAACCCTGGTGCTCGGAAACGACTACCGCAACCCTGCATTCCTGCACAAGCAGGCGGCGACCCTGGACCTGCTCTCCGACGGTCGCCTCGAGTTGGGCATCGGCGCCGGCTGGCAGTCGTCCGACTACGAACGGTCCGGAATCGAAATGGACCGGCCGGGCCTGCGGATCGAACGCCTGGCCGAATCCATCACCGTGCTCAAGGGCCTGTTCGCCGAAGGGCCGTTCGACTTCGCCGGCGACCACTACACGATCGAAGGCCTCGACGGTCAGCCCGAATGCGTCCAGAAGCCACACCCGCCGTTCATCATCGCCGGCGGTGGCAGGCGGGTGCTGTCGCTGGCCGCACGGGAGGCCGACATAGTCGGGCTCAACGCCAACCTGTATGCCGGGGTGATCGACGACCGGGCCGGACCCAGCGCCACGCCTGCGGCAACGGACGAGAAGCTGGGCTGGATCCGCGAGGCGGCCGGCGGTCGCTTCGAAGACATCGAACTCCAGACCCGGGTGCACATCGCAACCATCACCGACGATCCGGCATCGTTCGCCAACGTCATGGCGCCGGCGCTCGGCATCGATCCTGAGGACGCCCTGGCCTCCCCGCACGTGCTGGCCGGCTCCGTCGGCCAGTGCGTCGAGACCCTGCTGATGTGGCGGGAACGCTGGGGCATCTCCTACATCGGAATAAGCGAGGACGCCATGGTCGAGTTCGCCCCGGTCGTCGAGGCCCTGGCCGGCGTGTAGCGCCGGCGCCTACCAGAGCTCGTCCGTGTAACGGTCGGTGCCGACGACCGTCCGGAAGAAGGGCGCCGCCGACGTGACCCTGCCGAGCCCCGAGGCGGCGACGCGCTCGGCGTAGTCGACGAACCGGTCCCAGCAGGCACGCGGGTCGCCTTCCAGGAAGAAGACCTGCAGGATCGACCGGTCGTTCAGGGGCGGCGAGCCGAGGTCCATCGGGGCGTTGCCGGTCATCTCGTCGCGGGCCACGGCGGTCCAGGATGAGCACGAGGCGACCGGGCCGCCGGCGAACAAAGGGGGAAGGCCCTCGGCGGCCAGCCAGGCGTCGAGGGCACCTTCTTCGACGCCATCGGCCCGTTCGAGGGCGACCGAGGCGATCCCGGCGTAGTGGTGGTCGAGGGCCACCTCCACGGGTACGGGGTCGTCGTCGCGGTAGTGGTTCGCATGGTGCAGATAGAGGACCGTGTGTGCGTGGGTCCGCTCGTTGAAGCCGCGGCCCGCCTTGTAGAGCTTCACGACCTGGTCGGCACCCCAGGCGAAGTGGTCGTCGTGGTGGCCGCCCTCGACCCAGTAGATGGCCACATACGAACCACGGTCGACGGGGTCGCTGACGGCGTTTCCCTCGACCGGAAAGCGCAGGTCCTTGAGTTCGCGGGTGGCGACCCAGCGGCTACCGGCGAAGCACCAGGGTCCGGTCATGCAGCCGCCGTAGAAGTGGTCCCGCTCGTACCAGCGGTTGTAGGCCACCTCATGCCCCTCGTGGGGGTCGACGAGCGTGTACAGCATGCTGCCGACCCTGATCGGGTACTCGGGTGGACCGGTCGGGGCCATGGATACTCCTCGTGGATACGTTCCCGACAGCCTGATCCCTGTCAAGCCGGCGGCGCAAACCGCCTCAGCGGTGGTCTATCAGGATGGTGGCCGTTCCACGGCCGATCCGGCCCTCGAGGTCGTAGAGCACCGCCTCGGACAGCCCGATGCCGTCGCCGACCGTCTTGTGGAGGCCGCGTAGGCCGATCCACTCCCCGACCGGGTCGCGGAACGTGTGCAGGTCGAGGTCGACGTTGATCGTGAGCCACTCGCCAGGGTCGAGGTAGCCGGCGACCATGCTGAGCATGTCGCCCACCGCCGCCAGGCGGACGTACGGAGAGGTCGGCACACCTTCGACCAGCGGACAGTGCATCCGCAGCCATAGCAGGCCGGGGGCACCGGTACGAAATGCGCCACCGGGCCGACGCAGTTCGACGCCGTGCAGGAACTTCGGGACGCCGGAACCAGGCATGGTGAGGGTCGACGACCCGTCTGGGAGCTCGGGCGGCTGGTCCTCGGTGTGGCGCATGCGTTCGGCGTCGAACGGAGTGGCCGTTTCACTGATCCGGAGACGGACCGACATCGAACGGGCCACCTCGCGGTCGGCGTCGAACAGCGAGGCGCGCACGACCTGGAGCCGGCGTCCGTCGCGCACCACCTCGGTCTCGGCCCGGAGCGGGTGCATCGGTGCACCCCGCATCAGCTCCACCGTGTGCCGGCAGATCCGCATGGGCACGGCCGCGGGGACCGTCTCGACGAGGTGGGCGAGGATGCCCGACACGGGCCCGCCGCGCTGTTCGCCAGGGGTCCACCGCCCCCCCGCCACCGCGCCCGGCACCCCCCGCTCGCCGCCCCCCCGCACGACGCCCTCCCCCCCGCCCGCCC
>JACKQG010003343.1_pt1 | contig 19794 bp, 14 predicted proteins | sample 8237621 | NCBI WGS metagenome assembly JACKQG01 (sample SAMN15677084, study PRJNA649215) | marine metagenome | biome: marine; feature: Black Sea; material: saline water; isolation source: suspended particulate matter (SPM) from the Black Sea western gyre | collected 2013-06-09/2013-06-10 | depth... | reverse complement strand
CACCTTCTTCGAAATCAGGCATGGGGAGTATTTTAAGAATTTTCCCATCGGCAATTAAATCCTCAAGTTTGCCTATATCAGAACACTCGATTGCAATTGCACGTTTTGTGGGGTTGAAATTGAGCATGCGATTACGAAGAGACAGATCCAATAGTTTTCGCTTCCAACGCTCAAGCCTTGATACGGGAGTGTTGGCTACTGTTTCCTTCTCGTCAGGTGAAATTGACGTTTCATCAGGTAAGTCCACTGGGATATCCAGAGGAACTGCTAAATCAATTTCCTCTTCACCCCCAACTGATTGAACACCATCAGTATCAGATATGGGTCGAATCCTAGCCAGCCTTGCCCGCTTAACATCTATTGCCAGGTCAAACTTGGCTTCATCTTTTAATTGAGCTACACCTTCTTGATAAGCAAATTGAAATTTCTTAGGAGGTGTGTCGGTTACCAGAGTAGTTTCAAATACTATCAACTCATGTAATTGAACTCGTTTTCTAATTGCCTGAACATCATCAATTACGCTGCTAGAAAAATCCCCATCTTGCAGCCAGCATCCGACAAACACGTGTCCCTCTGTAAAGATAACTATGGGATTCAAACCTGCTTGCTCCAAACATGACGCAAAGAGCAAACTTAAATCCAGGCAGGTTGCCAATCGACTTTCATATATTCTGGACGGAGTGCGAATCTTTTGGCCTCTTTTTTCAAAACTTGCTGGAGGCACTGCGTATGATAATTGCAATCCAGCAATAGCTGACCAAATCGCAGCATTAACTGTCCCAACACGCTTAGGGTTGTTGGACTGATAACCATCAAAGGATCCATCAAGATTGGCGCTTCGTAAACGCTTAGAAGCTTCTCGGAGAATAATTTCAACCGCAGGATCATTTGGCTGAATAAAAGCGGATATAATTTCAGGGAGAATCTCATTCCCCCCCCATTCATCTTTTGCGAGAATCTCTACTTCCTGAGTAGAAGTATGGATGGTGTTATCACCTTCTAATAGGGAAACGGTTAAACATCCCCTGGTGGCTTCTTTAAGATTAGAAAGATAAGAGCTGGAAATATCCAACTTTACATCGGGTATGTGAAACTGGCTTCCTTGAAGAAGTCTGTCAATTGCCCATTCGCGAGGTTTTGCGAAGGGAGGGTCTGTTTCCACCCTTAACGTAAGGTTTTCGTAGTTAGTTTCGGTAGGGTTAAATACTGATAGTTCGCTGATAACAGGAACAGAATTCTGCTGGAAGGCTAGATTTATTCTTGGCTTAATTGAACATTCAACATATGGACTCGCCAATGAAGTAATTTCTTGCTCGTTGTCCATCAGTGCCTTATGTTTAAATAAGTTCCCTTAAGCTTTTGCATTGATCGGCAAAAATAAAGGGAACAAAAGGATTGTGGCAGACTTTGCTAGAACTTCCTGTTTTACATTGATTTCACTACCTTATTTCAGATTGTCGGCTTTGTCAAATTTTGAAGATACTTCCCCAGTTTTACTATTCTCTAAATTATATAATTTTAGATAAACGCTAAGCATAAGCTTTAAGAGACTCTAAACTTATATGAGGAGCGGGCGAAGAATGGCGGGAAATAACAACTAACCAGCTTTGGCAAGGTGTTCAAATCTGATGTGAAAGAATTGATTGAGTTGTGTGGGGGGAGGCAAAATTATAAATTAATGATCTTTAATATATTTTAACAATCTCCCCAATCTACCATTTTACGCAAATCCTTTCCTGCTGTAAAGAAGGGCACTCTCTTGGCGGGAACCTCCACTACTTCACCTGAACCAGGGTTACGGGCGGTTCTAGCATTTCTTTCACGAATGCGGAAAGTTCCGAAGCCCCTTATTTCAACCCTGTTTCCTCCCGCTAAAGAATCACTGATACTTTGGGTTATGGCGTTAACGACATCTTCCGCCTGTTTCTTGTTTAGCTTGATTTTGTTCGCTAATTTTCTAACCAACTCTGCTTTAGTCATATTGTTTTATAGGTTAAATGTTAATAAATGGTATTTCCGGATCACACTTGTTAGTTATTTATCAGTGATAGAACATCAAACTCCTTAATTTCTCTTGGCCGGAGCAAGGTTGTAATTTTCATTCCCTCCAGTATCTGATTTTCAAAAGAACCTATTCGGGATAATAATTTTTCTATCAGCACTTTTCTTCCCCTAGTCAATCTACCTGGAGAACTTGTTTCAACATCCCTTGTATCCTTAAGCATTTGAACGAACCAGCGGGATGGGATTTTATTGAGTTTCCCCATGGAAGCATTTTCCAGATTGAGCATGAACCAGATTTTAGAATCTAGGTTAGAGGTGCTGTATTTAACTTTAAGTGGACTGTTAACTTCTCGAGGTAAAGCCACAGGTTTTATTTTAAGCTTTACCACTTCCAGGTTCTCTGGGGGTTTACTAGCTACAAAGTGCTTCTCTGGACGCCTAGGAAGAACTTCCTTATTATTTAATGCTACTCGTACAGTCCCTTTAGATTTCTCCGATTCATAAAAGCCGCCAGAGATACTTGCTTGTTCAAACCTAATCCCAGTAGGTATGGGAAAGTTTTTCTGCTCACTGCCTTCCAATGCTTGCTCCATGACCAGCCCCCATATTGGCGCAGCGGCATGGGCTCCTGTTACTCCTTTCTCATTTGGTCTAAACATGGATTCATTGTCATCATAGCCAACCCAGACCGAGGTTGTTAAATCCTTGGTAAAGCCTGTGAACCATGCATCTCTGAAAGCATTGGTTGTTCCGGTTTTTCCAGCTGCAGGATGTTTGAATCCCATTCTCCGTATTACTCTGCCCGAACCGTCATCCATGACACCCTGCATCATATCCAACAGAGGGTAGACGTCTTCTGGTTCAAACCTTTTCTCACCTTCAATGAAGTGTTCATAAAGAACATTCCCCTGGTAGTCTTCAATCTTAGAAACATAGAAAGGATCTAAGTGTTCCCCAAGGTTGGCTATAGTGCTATAAGCCGAAGCAAGCTCAAGCGGTGAAGCTCCGGTTGCTCCTAATGCCAGCGAGAAGTTTTCCCGAAGTGGACTTGTAAACCCGAATTTTCTCGCAGTCTTTACAACTTCAGCAGGCTTTACCTGAAAGATGAGCTTGGCAGAAATAACATTGAGAGATTTGGCCAGTGCTTTTTTAAGAACAACTGGCCCCATGTATTCATCATTGTAGTTGGCGGGTCCCCACGTTTTATTATGAGGAAGTTCAAAGATCATTGGCTCATCAACCAGAACAGTTCCAGGGTGATACCCTAGTTTCTGCATGGCACTCATATAGACAACAGGCTTAAAAGATGATCCAACCATTCTATTTGGGGATAGCGCGCGATTGAACTGGCTCTTTTCGTAACTTTTCCCGCCAATCATGACACGAACAGCACCGCTCTTATTATCAATAGTAACAACTGCGGCCTGAAGTTTTTTATCTCTCGAGACCAACCTTTTATCTAAGAACTCTAGGTGGTGTAGGGCAGCTTCTTCGGAGCTTTTCTGCAGTTTGCTATCCAAGGTGGTAAATATTCTGAGGCCCCCAGAGCTCACAAGCTCAGGTCCATAGATTGAGTTGAGTTCCTCCAGAACAGCATCGACGAAATAGTGATTGTTGTTATATTTCGTTCTTTTCTTTATCAAACCCAACTCAGAGTTTAAGGCATGCCCCTTTTGATTCTTATCTATGAATCCTTCGCTAACCATTCTTCCAAGAACCGTTTTGGCTCTTCTCATAGCAAGCGCCTTGTCATTAAAGGGATTAAATTTATTTGGGGATCGTACTGTTCCAGCTAGCACAGCAGCTTGAAGAAGGGTGATGTTTCTAGATCGTTTTCCAAAATATACAATACTGGCCTCATCAACACCGTATGCGCCATTTCCGAAGTAGACTAGATTGCTATAGGCTTCCAGAATTTCTTCTTTTTGAAAAGTTGATTCAATCTGGAAGGCCATAAGCAGCTCCTTAAATTTTCTCACCCAGCTCTTATCAAAAGAAAAGAACAGATTCTTGGCCAATTGTTGGGTTATTGTGCTTCCCCCTTGAACTAATTTCCCCCTTTTAAGGTTAACGAGCATTGCTCTTAGGAAGGCCGTTGGGTCTATTCCATGATGGTTAAAGAACCTGCTATCCTCGGTAGCCAGAATTGCTTTCTGGAATTTCCAGGAAATCATATCAAGACGTACCGTATTTTTGAGGCCTAAGGTTTTGATGACCTCTCCATCGCTGGAGTAGATTTCTGTAGGATATTTGTGATTGATGTATGAAAGGTTCTGGGGAAGCTGTGGAAGATCTTGCTCTAGATAAAAGTAACCCGCCATAAACATAGCTATTAACGGAACCAGAAGTATCGACATGACCCACCCTGCTCTACCAGAAACCCTCAGAAACTTTTTCATATCTCAGTCAATACGAAAGCTGTCTGTCGAGTTTGGGTTGCATATCAACGCTTTTCTCTACCAATGCAATCTGACCTACAGCTCCATTTGTCATGCTAGCGTGAGCCTTGACAATAGATTCCTTGAGGAAGGACCTATCTTCAATAGAAATTAACTTAAAACCATCCAGTTTCTCCGTTAATCGACTTAAATCAAGTTTTGCCATTGAATAAACCTTTCCATTGTCAGAGTCTAAGTAGTGATTAGTTATTTCTGCATCCATCATGATCGTTGCGGTGCCTTCCTCCATCGAGTCCTTCAGTCGATCATGATTTGCATTATTTACTGAATTACCAAAGTTTGATTTTGAGACTTCCACCGCCAGTCTTTCCATATAGGAAGTCAAAACTTCAGCAAGCTCATTCCGCGCCCGATCCTCCGAAAGAGTTTTTCGATCTGGACTATTATCTTCCTTGCTCGCTTTCCCTAGTCCGTAGAAGACAGCCTTTCCTGAGGACTCATGATAAACACCGCTCTTAAGCGCCGTCCATTCAGGAGCAACGACCTTACTGACTACAGGAAGCTCCTCAGATAAAGGGGGAATCATTCTTGTAAGATCAGGAAACTTTCCAGTTGTTGTTGAAGAACAGGCGGTCATGAAAACAGCCAGTGTTAAACCTAATAATTTGTGTTTCATAATTAACTCCTACTATTAAAAGTTTGGTGAATTGGTGAGGTGACAGGCATTTCTCTAGAAGCTGGGGAGATATCTTTTTGAGAAACGGGAGGTACACCTGGAAACAGTTATGATCATCACTTTATTATTCCAGATGGCCACCTCACCAACTCGGAGGCTGGCCAAATCGTTAGCCTATTGTCCTGATAAGAGAAAACGGAAACCACTTTTTACCGTCGGGCGTAGACCAGGTACCTTTAAGTTCTCCGTCTGATATGATTCTCCCTTCCAGAACCCCTGCTTTCTGGCCATCCTCATATTCGGTCAGGAGAAAGGCGTCTTCATAGTCAATGGTTCCATAAATCTTATTTTCCTTTTCATAGGTATTTATCAAGGTCCCGCTTAGTATGTTGTCCTCCCGCGTAAAAGCCATTTTGAAGAAATACTTTCCGTTGATGGTTCCTTCGTAGCTCAAAGTCGGGAGTTTTTTCTCGTAGCCAAGTTGCTGCCCTTGCATGTCCATTTTATTTACCAAGATCAGAGGGGCAGCCATAACTGCCGCAATTAATATTCCAGCCAACCATTTCATAGGAGTCATTGGCTATTTGGGGTAATCGAAAACCCAGTCACTAACCCAGGTATTCTTTTTTGGTTTTTGAGCAATCACCTTCTTTTTGACATCAGGAGATGCGCTTGACGCAATCTCGACCTTCTTTTCTGACTCTGACGAAATTCCTGGATGGGCGTAAGTCCCCCGTGAATCAGTAAAAGTACTTTCCTCGATAATGGCTTCTACGGTTAATTCGTTCTTTTCAGGCAATGCAGCAATTATTGTTGAATCGTCTTCTTTTTCAATCTTGAGTTCTTCAACAGAGTTTTTAGACATTAATTCATCATTGATCTTGCCCTGGTGATTCTTAACTACAGGAGTAATAGGCAGTGTTGACAGATCAGGCTGAGACTTCAGGTTAACCGTCAGTGCCCTGGGAGTTTCATAGGCGATGCTGGAGCCTGTGCTGTTGGAGGTTTGTGATAAATCCAGAGGAGTAAATGAGGAAGTTGAAGAAGTTATCGAGGTTTGGCTTGTATAAGTTTTGGAAGAACTGCCAGCATCACCTGTTAAATTTGAATCTAGGGAAGCAATCGAATCATTTTCCGTATTGCCAGCGTACTTTGCCCATAACTGATCTACCTTGTCGTTAATCCGACCGATTCCTTCCTGGCCAAGTTTTTTCTCGTGCGCTTTTTTTGCAAGCACCATGTAGTAAACCGACTTCTCTCCATTCTCTAGGCTGTCATAAGCGAGCCCGAGATTATAAAGGCTGTTAGGGTCACTGGGATCAACCTTATGTGCCATCTGGTAACTTTCAATGGCCATGGCTGTTTCACCAAGCCCTTCATAGAGAACACCGAGATTATTATGTGCCTTGACGTACCTGGGGTTGATTTTTATGGACTCTAATAAGGAATTCTTTGCTGTTGAGTAGTTCTTCTGTTGTAAGTAGGCCAACCCAATGTAGTTATGCGCACGGGCATACTCACGATTCATTTCTATTACTTTTTGAAATTCTTTGATCTTGTCCTGGTAGACTTCTGCATCTGTATAAACGTTGCCAGAAAATACGGGACCTAATGTATGGTGTGGAGCAATTTCAAGCGCTTTTTTAAATTGGATGATTGCTTCATCGTAATTACCAAGTTTCAGCTGAACAACACCTAGGTCGTTAATGGATTTAATATCCCGGTAATTGTTTTCAATGTTTTTCTCGAGCCTGCTGATTTCCTCTTGGGTGTCAGACTGTGCAGTTTTAAGATTAGTCTCAGACCAGCTAGGAGTTGAATGAAGAGTGATTAATGCGGCGGTAGCCAGTAATACATTGCTTGGTTTTTTCATGATGTCCCCTTAGGTAGAAATTTAAAATGCTTGTGGAAATTGGAGCCTTTTATAATATTAGTGAGGCATTGCACTGAGTGAATTAAGAGCCGCACGAATGAACAAGTAACTCAAGATCTGGTAAGCAAGTAGCCCCGTAACAGCAGTGAGGCTGATCCTTAGTATTCCAACAATGTTTTTCTCCAGCAGTTTCTTGATCATCACAGCTTCCTCCATCAGGCTATTGAGTTTGAAAATGATAAACATGTGCTCTTGTTTACATAGTTCGAGATCTCGAATAAACAGGGAGAGAAAGAGGCGAGGTAGGCAAAATACTTTATAGATGGAGCTATAGGGGATTCCTGATGGTTTTGGGGGGATTGAGATGTTTGCTGCGTGTCCGATAATTCTCGAACATATTAGGTGGTACTAACCGGCCTACCTGATCTCTAATTCCACAGAGTCTCCTGAATGGCCGGGGCCTACTGCAGTAATGGTATGGATACCTCTAGAAAGGCGCCACTTGGTTTGATAAGGAGGTCCTACCTTGTCATATTCCCTGTCATCCACGTACCAGGTGATTTCAGGTACGGGTAGGCTACTGGATGCATCCAGCTCAATTTCGTAGGCACCTTTGTTCGGATTCATAATATATATTTCGCCATTTACCGGACTCGTTATATGAATTGATGAATCAGTTGGCTCGTACCCTCTTCCTGTGTCCCTGCGGGTTTTGTTTTCTTTTTGAAATGTTTTAGCAAGATCTCTTGAAAAACCGGCAAGGCGATAATTACCTTCAACACCTTTTTCATATCTACCGTGAAGCCATGTTGCGAACTGCGGAGGAAGATCATGCATGCCTCCTGACCCGTTATGATAGTTGCAGATTTCGTCAGGTTCCATTCCATCAATAAACAATTCGCGTTTTACATGAGGGCAGGATTTATTAGGCTTCATGCCTGAATAAGAACAAACTTCTGCAGACACCACCCTTTCAGGCTTAGAAAATGATGACGAGAAACCATTCGGATACAGTTCGTTCAAAATATCAACGAGGATAGAACCACCTGCCTGTGCTCCACTCAAACCAGCTGTTGGTTCGCCATTGAAGTTACCCGCCCATATGGCAATAGTATGCTGAGGAGTATAGCCAACAATCCATCCGTCCCGATAGTTGGTGCTCGTTCCAGTTTTCAAAGCAATCTTGAATGGAAGTTTTTGATTGAAAAAGTCACCAAAAGTAAGGTTTCTTGCCGAGGGGTCGGAAAGCATGTCCGTTAAAATGTAACTGGCTTCCTTCGAGTATATTCTTTCCATCTTAGTACTCTCAGCATCAATAAAATATTTGGCTGGAGTGAACAGTCCACCTCTTGCAAGAGCCGCATAGGCTGAGGCAAGTTGCACCAAAGTCACTTCAGGGTTACCTATTACCATTCCAAGGCCGTAATGCTCAGGACCTCGTTGAGGAAAGTTAATAAGGTCCAGAGACTGAAGCGTTTTATAAAAGGATGAGTAACCAATCGTGTTGAGGAGGCTGACTGCTGTCTGGTTCAAGGAGTTACCGAGAGCATTTCTCATGGATACAGGCCCGTATGACTTTTTGTTGAAATTGACTGGCCGGTAAGTGCCCTGTGGTGAGACATATTTTTTTTCTATATCCTCAAGCACTGTTGCGGTATTCATCCCTGAGTCCAAAGCCTGAGCAAACAGAAACGGTTTAAGGGTAGACCCTGGAGACCTCAAAGCATTCGCCCCGTTATTAAACCCCTGGTATCGTTTTGAATACTCGATTGATCCTACAAGACTCAGAATTTCAGATTTTTTATTATCAAGAATCACAACTGATGCCTGATGGGCGGTTTTTCTTTTTAACCTGAATTGATGTGATTTCAGAATCTGCTCAACACGGCTCTGTAGTCTTAAGTCTATCGTTGTTGTTTGATTTCCTTTTCGTGAGACCGATAACACATGGTCTATAAAGTGAGGAGCATTAAAGGGAAAGGACTTGGATTTGATGAAGGGCATGGTTTGCAAACCTGTTTCCATTTCCTCAAAACTTATGTGTCCATATTTAAACATTTGTTCTAATACCCAGCTCTTTCTATCAATAAGGGAATGAACATTTCTGCCGTAGGGGTTCAGCTTTCCTGGGGCCTTTGGAAGGGAAGCAAGCAATGCTGCCTCCGGACTGGTCAGCCTGGAGAGAGCCTTCCCGAAGTACACCATCGAACCGGCCTTGACTCCCACCAGGTTATTCCCCAATGGAACCCTGTTGAGGTAAAGCTCAAGGATTTGTTCCTTGTCGAGCAGCCATTCAATCCTCAGGCTCCTTATCAGCTCAACAAACTTGTCATAATAGGTTCTTTTCCTCGGATAGGTCAGTCTCGAAAGCTGCTGGGTGAGTGTAGAAGCCCCAGATACAATGCGCCCTTCGGTAAGATTACTTTTTACGGCACGCAGAATTGCTAGAACATCAATTCCTGGATGACTGTAAAACCTATGGTCTTCAGCTGAGATAAAAGCTTTCTGAACGATGCTTGGAATATTGTTGAGGGGAGTCCAAGTATGGCGCTCGCCATTTGTATCAGGAACCCAGCGCAAAACATTCCCGCTTCGATCCTCATAAACCGTATTCGACTCAGGATATAGATCAAAAACAGATACTCTACTGACTGATTCAAAGTGAACCGCTGTAACGATAATCATTAGCAGGAGAAATACCTTTAAAACCTGCCTACTAAAGGGATGCATAGGTTTCACCGTCCGGAAATCTGGATTCTATTTTTTGGCGTGAAGCCTGCCACCTGAGGAGAGTACATGAGTTGAACTTTTGTTGACGGGAGCACAAAGTCCCCCTCCATGATTGCCCGTGCATAATAGGTGTATTGGTAGGTTCCATTCCAATACATCTTGTCTTTATAAACGAGAACACGGTCATCCTTAAACTCCACAAAATTGGGGACCAACTTATAAGTGCCATCGCTATTCCAGTAATTACCCTCATCATCTTGCTTGTCCATTTGCTCTTCGGTCTTTATAGCGCTGTTTATGGCAACGAGCCCTGAGGGGAGTGGATCATCAACCACCACGTAGGAATAAGGTTTGTTATAGGACAGATCTTTGACATCTATATCGACCTTTACTTTGACAATATCTCCCACATGGATATCTCCTGAACCACTTTGGTTTTCGATGGTTTTTTGGACATGAAAACCATTGGAGTGTCCCGATTCGGCATAACCCATTCTTGGATATTTTAGAGTTGCCTTGTAGTAAATAGGTTCACTCGCATCTGACTTAAGTTTCAATGTAGGATCTTCCAGGCTTGAAGAGACATTCAGGTCAATGGTCTTGAATTTCTGACCTTCTAACACTTTATTTGAAGAGTGATCGCCCCATGAGACGTTAACACTTGCCGGGAAGCTGGAGGTTTTCTGGTTCTTATAATATTCTCCAAGGGCGTACAGGGCCCATCCCGTATCACTCGTCGAAGTCCAGAATCCACCCGATTCCATTCCGCTGAGTAATGCTTTTGCCATCCTGTGCGCGAGAGGATGGTCAGGGTCGATTGAGTTTGCGGCTAGAAGAGCCACGGCTTCATGCCGGTGCCTGGCGTTGAACTCTCCATAGCCAAAAGGAGTAATAATATCGAGCTTTTTAGGATAAAGGACGTTCCAGATACTTTTCCCAGGTTTTGGTTCCCTCGGAGAACCTGAGTTATTCCTTGCGAGAAGCATGAACATTTCTGCCTCAGTGATTCTTCCACTTACTCTTTTTAAGAGGTCCATTGAAGATGGTTTGAAAGCATTGTTCATGGAAAGGATGTAGCTTCCGAATGCCATAAACGTTGCGTCCAAGCTTTTATCATTATTAAGCAGGTCCTTAAGATAGTTGATAGACTTTTGCATTCTCTCTTCAGGAACAGCCACTCCGTTTTTCTTAGCGATGCTCAATGCCGCCATCGCATAGAGGGTACCCATTTTGTGAGGATTCTTGTTTCCAGGCCAGTACCCGAAGCCCCCGGATTCAGTCTGCATCATGAATAACCTGTCCACGCCAGCCTTGATATATTTATCTGTAGCAGCTGCTGTGATTTCGGGGATTTGTCCTTCGCCGAGTAGACCACGCAAGGCAACTAGAGGCATGAGCCTTGAACTGGTCTGTTCTATGCATCCATAGGGGTACTGAAGAAGATAAGCTATCCCTCCAGACATCCTTAAAAATGGTGACTTGGAAAATGTCAGCTTGAACTCTGAGTTATCTATGAATTCGTCTTTTTGAAATTCTTTCTCCAGCACTCTGTCAAAAGGAAGTGTCAGCTTAGTATCGCCTTTGAAAGAACCTATGAGCACATCAGTTCCAATTGTGTGACCCGAGCGGACTGGCACCTCCAGTTGAACAGCATCAATTTTATCTTGAAAGGATCCAGATAAATTAACTGAGGCTATTCCCGTGACTAAAGCCTCTCCTTTAATACTGATTTGAGTGGAATCCATAGCATCTAAAAAGTAATCTTCACCTTGCTGTGAAATGCGCAGATTGTCTGTCGCATCTGACATGAATTCCAGCGAAGAGCTGACTTCTGAGTTATTGATGGCTTTTACTAGAAAATTGAATCTGTCTCCTTTTGAAAAGAATCTGGGAAGCCCCGGTTCTATATAAAAATCCTTAGATGCGATTAATGGTAGTTCTGTATTTCCAAAACCATCGCCCTTGTCACAAGCCACTATGTAAACACGGTAGGAAGTAATGGAATCCGGAAGTATATATTCTATTGTTACGTCCCCGTTGGAGTCTGTAACGACTGACGGATTGAAATAGGCTACAGGGTTAAAGTCTGCCCTTATTGTTGTGTCAGAAGCAGAAGATTTCTCCAGTCCACCACCGCCGGTGAGGGGTTTGTTCCATATCATCTTTAATGGTGTTTGCTTTGAAAGCCAGGAGCGAAGATCCGCCGTACCAACACCAAGAGGAATTTCAATCCTGGCCAACGAAGAAAGATCGGGGCTTTTGTAGCGGGTAAGAGCCAGAACTTTTTCATCAATAATTCCAATCGCTAGCTCGACTGCTTTCCCAATACCATTTTTATCTTTGACCGATACCTGCAGAGTCCCTGTGGATGAAGGTTTCTGAGATATTGAATCTACTCCGTTATTCACTACAATTTTTAGGCTGTCAGATTTTTTCAGAACCTGGAGCTTGATGGCACCATACTGAAAATTAGGAGCACCCTCATCAATGGATGAAGGGTAATGAGGAAAATCTTTTCTGGGTAAGGCTCCTAAAATAGAAACATGAATGTTTGGAGAATGATCATTGGTTAATGGGACTTCCAGACTGGGTTTATCCTCATCGGTTTGAAGAAGAGAGTAATCTAATACTCCTTCTCTTTCGATAGTGACGAGGTAGGCGGGTGACTTCTGAACAGGGATGAACTTTACTGTTGCAGTGTTACCCGGAACATACGTAGCTTTATCTGAAATAAGGAACATTTTCTCATAGGGGTTTAGTTTATTTCTATCCTTATAGGAGCGGTAACCACCCTCAACCTTTAAAATGGTCCCCGAGGTAAAGTCTTTACCCTGTGATGTAAAAGAAGTTCTTATCAGATAGTCTCCACTGTACGAATTTGAAAAAATAAACGGAATATCAGAACTATTTACTTCGTGTTCTGCTGAGAGCACTTTTTCCCATAATTTCTGCCAGTTCCAGTAAACTTCTCCCCTTTCGTTTCGCTTGCGGATGTAATTCCAGCCTTCTCTTAGGATATCAACTTTGATCTTCCCGTCTTGTTTTTGCGACCCTTCATTTTTAAGAACTACAAACCTGATGGGCAAATCCATACCAGCCTTCACGGTCTGTGGGTGCTTACTCATGCCCACGAGATAATCTGGTTTACCCTGATAAACACTTTTACTGGTGGCGACTCGACCATCAAAATCAATGACGCTGGCTACGACTACGAGACTTCTTTTTCCTGACATCACCATAGAACCAATAGGAAAACTAAATTCAGCAGTTCCATTTTTATCGAGTATTGTTTCGCTGCTTTCTATAAGTTCTTCTTCTGCCTCGCTGTTTTCAAACCTGAAATTATCGTATCCATTGACTTTAAAATGAGTCTTTCCATGAAATATTTTCCACCTGACCTGGGCATTTTTAAGTGGACCTCCAACGTAGTACTGGCCTGCTATTTTTATTTTTAAATACTTTGTCTCTCTTTTTAGGTTTGCAAACTCGCTGTCTTTGCGTGTTTCGGTATCAAACGTAATGCGGGTTTTATGTTTAGGCGCCCGGAACTCTTGAAGCTCAAATGTCCTGGTGCTTACATAAGCACCCTCAGACCCCATGAATATCGTGTAGGTCCCCAGAGGAAAATGAGTTTCGAGTCTTAGATTCCCTGACAGAGTTCCAAACTCAGTGGGTATATATGTGGATTGCAGAACCGTCTCTCCCCTGGAATTTTCAATCCTGACAGGAGTTTGAATCTCATAAGGACTGATATTGCCCTCAGAGTATTTTCTTAGGGTCCCTTTAAAGAAGACTGTATCGCCAGGTTTATAAATTCCTCTCTCGGTAAAGATGCTAGCCTTTATCATTTCCTGTGATTTCCCGACAGGTTTCTCTCTCTCGACACCGTCAGGATAAAACTCAATATCCCTTTTAATCTCTATGAAGGAAGTGTCATCATGAGATAAGGCAATTAAAGCTGATATTCGGTTTACATCTAACAATCTTTCATGCACCGTGAAACCGCTGCGCCTTTCCACATTCATGGCCTTGAGGATTCCGGGTTTGACGATGATGATTCCATCCGAATTTGACCTGCCAAGATAAAAAATATTTGACTGCTCATCAAGGGCATATACCTTTTTACTACCTAGAGGAACTCCTTGTTGAATTGAGGTCAACCAGATAAGCAGGTTTTTCTTTGAACGCTTGTAGGTAATTCCAATGTCGGTAATCCTTACTAGCCTGTAAGGTGACTCCGCTTTTAATTCGGGGTTTTCACTTTCAACTTTCACTAATTGAATTGAACCTTTATTACTATCCTGTCTGTAAGTGAGGGGGATGGAGAATGGCTTTTCCTTGTAGTTTTTCTGGAAGTTGAATATTTGTTTGCCCTTCGCCAACTGGCCCCACAACTCCTTGAATTCCTCAGGAAGCTTTTCGGGTTTCATGTCCGCCTGGTAAGAGACTAAATCTTTCAAGGTTTCCTCCCATTCAATGCTCCGATCAAGAACATAAGGAAGATAAATAGGAGGTATATTCATGGAATGGACTGTGAACCTGTCAACGTTTGTCAGATTCAAGTGGAGTAACTGCTTACTGTTTCTCTCAACAACATTATTTTGATCGAAGAATCCTATGGAAGATAATGGCTCTATAACAAAGCTTGTCTGTGTAGGCTTGTATTTTTTCCCGTCTATTTCAAAACCTGGCTTGAATATCAGAGAATATCTTTGACCCGCCTGGAAATCACCCTTTAAGCTAATTTGGTTGCGCTTTGTGTAACTGATATCCCAATCCAATTCTAGGGGAGGTATGATTTTTGGCTTGTCTCTCTTAAACCATCCTATTAAAGTGGGATAAGAAATTGCATGATCGAGCTCAAGTGTGACTCGCCTCTCAAGGGGTCGGGCTGGTGCGATTTTCTTGATGGTAAAATGCTGGCTAGAATTAGCATCAGCAGCATTTTGCGAAGCTTCGAGTGGCATAAAGCCAACTGTAAGCTGCATCGAGACAAAAACCGTGACGAGGAAGTTCCTGATATAAGTTTTCATAGTTTTATAAGGTTCCCGTTGATCCTCAGTGGTTTGGATGAAGGCTTCCTTATTTTCCTTTGGCCTCCCATAGTTTCAAGCAGTGCATCAGCATGCTCTAAAGCTGACAGAGCTGCCTGCTGTGGTGTAAGTCTCAGCACCTCACGCTTAATAATGATTGCCTGCATGACCATGACTGCAATAGTGTCTCTTCTAGTTAAAAAGCTGCTCATTGAATTTCCTTTCAGATTGACCCGAGTTGTATAAATCGAAAAATAGAATCAGGCACTCCTCGGGTGATACAAAATATGGTCATTTGTCCTTGGAATCTGGGATAGCTCGATATTGTTGAAAACTGTTGAAAGCTTCAGCATCTCGAATATATCCTTAACTTTATTGTTTATGCCGATCACCTTGAATGATGCATTGGTGGTTTCACTGACTCGGATACATTCAACAAGTAGAGCGGCTGCGGATGTATCGATATCGTCAACCCTGGTGAGGTCAATCACTACATTCTGTTTTAAATCTTTAAGTGCGGTCATGACCTCTTCTCTAAGCTCCTTGTTCAAATGCCTGCCAAACTTGCCCTCCAGCCGAAAGGCAATTGTTTGTTTGTTCAATGTTGTTACCTTGAAGGCTGAATGTTCACAATTAAGCACCGTGAGTCTCCTTTTTTGAAAGTATGGCAGGCAGGTAAATTGTCCTACCTTGATCTTATAGTTCGAGATCTCGGTAAAAACGTTTTTCAATTTTATTTATGGAACGCTTGGGGTGAGACAGGCTGAATGGGGATTAATACTTAAGAGGAAAAGGGGTGACCCTTGTTCGAGAAACAGTTTCTCTCGAACAATTAGTCTTTAAAAACAAAACAGCCCCCGGACAAGACTGCCCGAGGACTGCTTTTAAGGTTAAACCTGAATGGATCGTTTAGCGCTGGATGATTTCCCTTACTCTCTCATCATGCCAGCCAAACTTGCTCCTTCCAACATTCAAGGCGGCTATAAGGAATTCAGGAGGATCATTATGCACAAAAGAATCCACTGAAAAATCATCATTGAGCGCCCAGATTTCCTTTACCAGATCACTCTCGTCAAGGGATAGGAAGCGTTTTTCAATATTATCCAAGGGAGCTTCTTCATCTTGTGACGAAGAAGATTTCACAATGAACTTGAAGCTCTTCTCTCCGTCCTTCCCAGTGACGGCATTCTTATACAGCTTGTAGCCATCAGGAAAGTTCCAGTTGAACTCTCTTTTGAAGAACGTGAGAAGTTTCTTGTTGAGCTCGTCCAATAGTTTCCACTTTGAATCGTAATCCTTACACTTCTGCCTGTTCTTTTTACTTCCATCGGGGTAGATGTATGCGACCCCGAAGTTGAAAGTGTGTGGTGCAGAGGAAAGGATATCTATCAGCATTTTCCAGGTTTTCGTTTCCTGGCTCTGAAAACCCATTTGCCGACAAGTGTATTCAATGGCTGGTTTGCCAGGAAGCTCAAGAAGAATGCTCGAGTCATTCTCAAAGACCATCCTTGTCTGAGTTATTTTTTCCTCAAGCTTACTCAATGCTTCTGGTGAAAATTCAGCATCGGCGAACAAGTTTGTGGAAGTCACGCTCTGCAAGTCTTCAATTGAAATCATGTTTTGAAGGATCTCAATATACTTCTGGCTTTGGGATATAAAATTCACCAGATCATTTCTATCAATACTTGGGTTAGATAAAGTATTCATCTTGTAATTCCCCAATTAAGGTTCAACGCAATAGAGCGGAATGATCCCTACTCTATATATTTAACTGTTTGGGTGAACTACAGAGATTTGGGTGGAGGACTTGTTGTGGCTGTAATGTGGGAAGAGAAACTATCGAGGAAAGGTGCTATCTCATCTCCATTTTGAAGCAGTGCTTTGACTGAAATGCTACCAGAATGGAGAAATGTCGGGCCTGTAGGAGGATCAAAGCTTGCCTGTCCTCTTGCTTGAGTCATGTCGCTCGAATAACCGAGGCTTGCGGAGAGCCAGCGAACAAACTTTTCAAAGCTTTTGAAGACCAAGGGTTCCTTCGAGGGTTTCCCCAGCGGCTTTATTAACACAGCTTCTGTAACTTCATAAGACACTGTTGGGTTTGCCGGAGCGAACACATCGTCCTTATCTGGCAGAACAACATGAGCAATCGCCATCTGAGGGGTGTAATTAAAAGGTGATGAGCCCATCGCCGGTTCTTCAGTTTCCGTAACAAGAATGGAACCATCAATCTGGATTTGAATGATCAGCTTATTACCAGGGAAAATCAGATCGGGATTATCTAAGCCATTGATCTCTGCCAGCTTTGTAAAATCCACGCCAAACTGTTTGGCAATCGCCCAAAGGCTTTCATTCTTCTCAACGGTATGAACAATCTGTCTTGGCTGGGTGTAATCGTAGCTACCTTGGAAACCACTGGTTCTGGGATAGGCAAAAGCAACCTCGGTGACGAACATTGTCATCACTAGGAAAACCAAAAAAACTATTGTGGAATTTGCTTTCATTTAGCCAGAACCCAGTTATTTAGGAGCAACTTACCTTACGAAGGTACAATTTGTTAAGCAATGCTGTCAATAAAATATGCTTAAACCTAAATTAAATTTCTTTAATGAAACTTGAAAGGCATGCGAATCTTAGACAATGCATTGAAGCGGGTCTGGCCGTAGGATATGATGGCAGGAAGAAAATTATGGACTGGTATGAGTAGGGGAGTCTTATGAAACGATTGTTTCCAGTATTCCTGATATTGGCTCTAATGTCTGGGTCCGTTTATGCGGATGACTTGCAGGAAGGCATTGATGCATATGAAAATCAGGATAATGAAACAGCTAGAGAGAAATTTTTACTCCTCGCCGAGAAAGGGAATGCCGTAGCCCAATATTATTTAGGTTCTACATATATTGTCCAACCCACCAAGGCGATTAAGTGGCTAACACGGTCGGCTAATCAAGGTTATGCAAAAGCTATGGTACGTCTCGCATGGCACCATAAAATGGATAAACCTTGCCGTCGAACAGGATAGTGGCGATGCGTATGATGAATTCGGGGTTTGGCATATGCATGGAGAATGTGTTCCTCAAAATTACCAAGAGGCTATTAGGCTATACCACTTAGCAGCCGAGAAAGGCAGCAACAATGCCCAAGGCAATTTAGGGCAGTCGTACTTTATGGGGACTGCTGTGCCCCAGGATTATGTGTTGGCTCACATGTGGTTCAACATTGCTAATACAACCGTGCGCAAAAAAGACAGTTTGGCCCCAAACTATGTTGAGTTGCGAAGAAAAGTCCAGGAACTTATGACTCCTTCTCAGATTGAAAAAGCACAAGAAATGGCAAGAAGGTGGGTGGATAAATATGGAAATGAGCAATAGTTTCTCTGGATGACTACTCCACGGTGAAGATAAAATGAATAGAGAATTTAAAGTATGGTCACAAGAATGGTCATTAGAGGATGTTTTGTCAATCCTCTTTGGCGAGGAAGCAAAATATATAGCTCAGGTAATACGTGGGGGGAGCATAGAAAACCTTCCAGAAAGCATTTATAAAAATAAAGATATCAAGGATAGAGTTGTAGACGGTTTTACACACCTAGCTGAGAATTGTCACGGTGGCTGCATCGGGGACGAATATTTCCCATCATCAGCTTTAGATGTGGGCCTAAATCCACTTATTGTTACACGCTGGCTTAGAGATGAGGGAATATTCGCTAGTTTATTTTTTTGTGAATCAATGCCAGAAGGCGGAGAAGAAAAAATCGCCAGCTTAAAAGAATCCGTCGCTAAAGACTTTGACTCTATTGATCTGAAAGAACTTTCTAGGGCCGACTATTGGTCTAAGGCAGAATTTTTTGCTTTATTATTTGGTGAGGCTTACTCAGACACCTTCTTCCCCTACATGTTTCAACAATCCCCCTTCAATTTAGATAAAAACATTGCCACAATAGAGAAATTCTTAATCGGTGCGAGCGAAAGGGGTGAACTTGTTGCTACATCATCGGCCACACCAACCTTACTATCCCAATATGATTTATACGAAGATGATGATAAGCGGTTTGAGCCAACCCAACTTTTGGCCGTTCTTGATGCTAAAGGTTACCCAATTCCCGATGGACTGCTGAAGTCAATAGAGGGGGGGGAGTTTGATGAAGCGGGGAAGTTGCTAGGGGGGTTGCGTGAAAACATGCTTTACCTGCTAGAAAGTGGGGGCGTATTTCAAGATCAACCGCCTCAACCTCAAACTAAACTTGAGGCCATAAAAGATGCGGCTGAGGTGCTAGATAAAAATATTTGGATATGCCGTGGGGATTTTTGGTCTATCACTTGGAATGGGAGGCCCGAAATAATCATAAAGGACTCTCTTGGAATGCAGTGCATAGCTCATTTATTATTAAAGGAAAAGGTAGAAATTTCTGCTACCGAATTAGGCAAGATAGCAAATTTTGAACCGCAGGAAATAAAATCAGCTAAATCCAAGCGGCTTAGCCCTGGATCTGTTTCATCAGACAAGGAAGCATCAGATTGGAAAACCCATGGATTGGAAGTCCAAGACAGTGAGTTTTCCGAGCAACAAGTGATGGATGGTGACTACATTAAAGGCATGAAAGAAAGGCTAAAAGACCTCCAAGATATTATGAAGGAAGCTGATATTTCTGGCAATCTGGAGGCTAAGGAGGATTGCGAGGATGAAATCCACAAAATTAATAAACAATTAAGTGCAAATACAGACCGAAAGGGGCAAAGCAAAAAATTTGCCGACACACTAGAGTCAGCCAGGCAGAGAGTGCGACACAACATAACTAATGCTTTGGGAAAAATAAAAAAAGATGACTCTGAATTAGAGAAATATTTGACGGTGACCATTAAATGCGAGAACAAGAAATTTATTTATACCCCCCACCTTGCCGACCCAATTTATTGGAAAGTAATCACTAAATAGCGGTTACCCCCCCCCACACACACAAAGCTTCACCCAAAAAAACTTACCTGTGAAGTCAAATTTCACAGGAGACCTCCCTCTGTGGAGGCATATCTTACTCGATTGATGGACGTGCAGAAGTATTGCTCGAACGTAAATCGGGGACGT
>JACKQG010003341.1_pt1 | contig 19799 bp, 17 predicted proteins | sample 8237621 | NCBI WGS metagenome assembly JACKQG01 (sample SAMN15677084, study PRJNA649215) | marine metagenome | biome: marine; feature: Black Sea; material: saline water; isolation source: suspended particulate matter (SPM) from the Black Sea western gyre | collected 2013-06-09/2013-06-10 | depth... | reverse complement strand
AGCCACAGAGAAGAGTGATGCAAACCAACGCGCCTTCACTCACAAGGGTCTAATCCGAGAAGTTGATAATGCGGAAAAGCTCTATGCCACTAAACGCGTCGACCTTGAGCGGGGCGATTTACTCTTAAAGGGCTGGTCAGGGTTCGAAAAAACTCACAGATGGGCAGAAGGACTGGAAAGCGAATTCTTTTTCATTGCCGACGCGAAAAGGAAATCCACCATCCGTTTCAAGTGTGGTCCCATGGCATATGACAAAAACGTGCGACAGAAAATCCGCGTTTATCTTAACTCTCAGTTTGTAGAAGAAATTGCGCTCAGCTCCGGAAGAGATGAGTATGAAGTCTCTTTACCTTCGGATTCTCTCAAGGATGGAAGAAATATCATTACTTTTAAATACTCCTATGCCAAGAAACCCTGTGAAATTGGTGACAGCAAAGACTGTCGCAACTTGTCGGTCTTATTTGAACGAATAGAGTTTGACCTTGCCGGATCTTCCGATGCCCAAATAGAATTGAGCGATGATATTATAAGACAACCACCGAATACCCACCTCGATTATTACGGAAAGATTCCGAAAGAGAGCGCTCTATGCTTTAATTTCGATGTGAAAGATGAAAACTTGTGCGGTGTTGTAAAACTCATTTCAGACGAATCTGTCCCCGAGATATTTCGAATCGATTCTTCCGGGTTCAAAGAGATAGGGCTTTCGGGCCTTTCGAATAAAATCGTAAAGCTCAGTTTCCTGACAAAGCAAAAGGAAAAACGGATAGCGACGTCTGGTATGTCAGGGAAACAATATGGGGAATGGAAAAATATAAGCATTGTTTCCACTGGTAAAAAGAAGACGCCTACCCTTAAGAAATGGGATTTCCCGGGCAGGTACGATATTATTTATATCGTACTGGATGCGTTCCACGCCCGGCATTCCAGCCTGTATGGCTATCATCGTAAGACGACACCATTTCTTGACAAACTGGCTGAAGAATCCGTTGTGTTTGAAGAGATGTTTGCCAATGCCCCCTATACGCTGGCTTCAACTGGCACGCTCTTTACCTCAAAATATTCATACGAGCATGGCCTGATCAATAATGAGAGTCGGTTGAATCCTCTCGTCCCCACTATCAATGAACTATTTTCGGACGCCGGGGTCTCGACGTATCTGATAGCCGGTCATCCTTATTTTAAAGAAACCTGGGGGCTATCAAGGGGTTTTTCCAAAATATTCGATCAGCCTGGTTCCAGTTCAGATGTGGGTACAGTGATCAATGCAATCCGTCAGATTTACAACTCCGATTCGAATGAAAGAAAATTCATATATGTCCATTTGATGCCACCGCACTCTCCCTATTTTCCCCCGAAAAAATACAGGATATTTATGGATCCTCCCGACGGTCGTATAGAACCAACATCGGAGAACCTTGATCGTATCGAATCCGGGAAGTTGAAACTCAACGATGAACAATTGAGATATTTCGTGGCCTTGTACGATGCGAACATCCTTATGGCCGATCAAATAGTGAAGGGTATCTTCGATTATTTACGGAAAAGCAAAATCTTGGAGCAGAGCATCTTCATCCTGACGTCCGACCATGGGGAGGCTTTCATGCAACACGGAAAGATACAGCATAATACGACGGTTTTTGATGAGATGATCCATGTTCCGTTTATAGTCCGCTTTCCAAAGGAATTGCGCCTTTTTCCGATAAGAATAAACCACGTCTCGAGTTTGATCGACATCGCCCCCACACTGTCGGATATCTTCGGTATCCCCTGCCAGGGCATGTTTTCGGGAGTGAGCCTCATCCCATTCATTTTGGGGTCCGACCCTTTGGACGATTATATTTATGCGGAAACCCTGCTGACAAACGCGAGAACTATCCGGGATGCAACTTACAAATATATGGAGTCTCCTGAAGGCCAAATGTTGTTTAAGATCTCGGAAGACTCATCGGAAAGCCGTAATCTAATCGATGAATTACCGGTGATTGCCGGTTATTACCGGCAACTCATGAGGTCCCATAAGGGCGAACGTCCTGCTGAATCCCCGGCAAACCGGGTTGACATGAATAAGCTGAGCGATGAGACGATCCGAAAACTGAAAGAGTTAGGTTATGTCAAGTAGTAGTCAGGTAGTCATGCTATTTTTATTTCGAGTTGTCATCTTTGTCTTGTTGATCCTCTGGAGCGGGATCGGAACGGCATATGCGTACATAGGCCCTGGGGCGGGTTTTGCCTTTATTTCATCCTTTCTGGTATTGTTTCTGGCAGGACTTCTCGGATTCTTGACGATTATCACGTGGCCGGTTCGAGCGATCTTCATTTTTATCAGGCGTCGCAGGCTCAGAGGGGGTAGCAGGGTCAAGAGAATTGTTATCCTCGGACTGGACGGATTTGACCCTGAGCTGACTGAGCGTTTTATGAAAAATGGGGGTCTCCCTAATTTTCTGAGCCTGAAGGAGGAGGGCAGCTTCCGGCGTCTGAGAACAACCACCCCATCTATTTCCCCCGTTGCCTGGTCGACGTTTTCTACCGGGGTGAATCCGGGAAAACACGCTATTTTTGATTTTTACACCAGGGACCCGAAGAACTATATGCCCGTTCTTTCTTCAGCTCGCATATCCTCATACACCAAATATTATAGAATAGGCCCCTGGAAGGTACCTTTTAGAAGGAATCAGGTCAGATTTTTGAGAAAAAGCGTTTCTTTTTGGAGGCTTCTTGGCGAAAAGGGGATATTCAGCACAATTCTGAGAGTGCCCATAACTTTTCCGCCTGAGAAATTTTATGGCGCCTCCCTTTCTGCCATGTGTACGCCTGACCTCCTCGGCACACAGGGGACCTTCACATTATACACCACCGAAGCCCCTGATTCCTTAGGAGTGTCAACCGGGGGCAGAAAGATTTCCATCCGGATTGAAGGCGATAGATTCAAGAGCAGGATCATCGGCCCCGGTGTAAGCGAAAATGGATCGGGCAAGGATCTGGAAATCCCTTTTGAAGGTCAAATTGATTATGAGAAACAGTCTGTTCGCCTGAACTTTGGGGCAACCGCTGTCTTGCTCAAGAAGGGACAATATTCGCCGTGGACCAAATTGGAATTTGGGGCTGGTCTCAGGAAACGGGTTAGGGGCATTGCCAGATTCTTGATTATTGAAATGAATCCTGACCTCAAGATTTATATGACCCCTATCAATATCGACCCGGAAAAACCGGCCCTCCCAATATCCCAACCTGCCTTCTATTCTGCCATGCTTGCCAAATTGTGGGGTCCCTTCGCGTCCCTCGGACTTGCCGAAGATACGTGGGCGTTGAACGAACGTGTAATTGATGAAGGTGCGTTTCTCGATCAGGCATACGATATTTACGAAGAGAGAAAGAGGCATCTGACGGACGCCCTCAAGAAGAATCAGGAAGGGTTGGTGGTTTCGGTTTTTGACACGACTGACCGTATCCAACACATGTTTTTCAGGTACCTCTCTCCAGACCATCCCGCCAACAAAGGGAAGGATACAACAGTATATAAAGATACCATTCAGCGTCTTTACCAGAAGATGGACAAGCTCCTCGGTGAGATTCAGAGTGTGCTCACTGAAAACGACCTCCTGATCATAGTATCTGATCACGGATTCAAAGCGTTCAAGTGGGGAATAAACCTGAATTCCTGGCTATGGAAGGAAGGCTATCTTGTGTTAAATGACGGAGGTAGCCCTGACGGGAGTGAATGGTTCGCTAATGTAGACTGGGTGAGGACCCGGGCCTATGCTTATGGTCTGAGCGGTATATTCTTAAATATTCGAGGCAGGGAAGGTCTGGGAACGGTCGAATCAGGGGAAGAAAAGATTGCGTTGCAAAATGAAATCAGGCAGAAACTGGAAGCCCTTTGGGATGAAAGAAACGGATTCAAGCCCATAAGACGGGTTTTTTTGGCTCAGGAATCACTTAAGGGGCCATACACAGGCGAGGCCCCCGACATCCTAATCGGTTTTGAGCAAGGGTACCGGGCTTCCTGGAATTCGGCTACGGGGAAGATCACTGATGAGATCGTAGAGGAAAATACCCGTAGCTGGAGCGGTGATCACGCCATTGACCCGGAGCTTGTGCCAGGGGTATTTTTCTCCAACTGGAAGCTTGAAGATGAAAACCCGGCTATTGAAGATATTGCGCCCACCATTTTAAACCTGTTTGGACTTAAAAGGCCTGGTTTTTATGATGGGAAGATCCTAAGATTGTCCGCATCAAATGGGGAAGTCTATTAGAAGGAGGGTGCACGTGATAAGAAGAAAGTTCTTGAGAACCTGTGCTGCCTTTGGGGTTGGGTGTGCTCTCTTCCCTACTGGCTGCTGGTTGAATAAAGGGTCTGCAAACAAAAAGAAGGTGTTGGTGCTCGGTATTGATGGTATGGACCCCCGACTTTCCCACGAGTTTATGCGCCAGGGGCTTTTGCCCAATTTCTCCCGGCTTGCAAAGAAGGGGAGCATGCGATCCGTGGTCACCAGCACTCCTCCCCAAAGCCCGGTTGCGTGGTCGAATTTTACTGTTGGCGCCTCGCCCTATGTGCATGGCATATATGACTTTATTCAACGTGATCCGAAAACCATGCTCCCATACCTTTCTACTTCAAGAGTTGTGCCCCCAGACCATACGCTGAACATAGGTCGCTGGAAGATACCAATCTCTAAAGGTAAAACCGAGAATTTGAGGAAAGGAAAGCCGTTTTGGGAATATTTGTCAGAGGCTGATATACCCACAACAGTTTTCAAGATGCCGGCCAACTTCCCTTGCGAGAACAAGAACGTAAATATGGTTTCAGGCATGGGGACCCCGGATCTCCGCGGAGGATATGGAAGCTTCACACTGTTTACCACGGCCCCGAACCTATTCAAGAGGGATATTACCGGAGGGCTGATCATCCCTGTCGCCTTTCAGGGTCAAAAGCTCAAAACTCACCTGCCAGGCCCTGCTAACACGCTTGAGGAAAACAGCCCCGAGACAAAGGTCCGGGTGGAGATCTGGCGTGACAGGAAACATCCCCTTGTCCGCATTTTGATCCAGGGTAATGAATTTCTGCTTCAGCAGGGAGAATGGAGCGGGTGGGTAGAACTCTCGTTTCCGATGATTGAGCCGTTTTATGAGATAAAGGGTATTTGTAAATTATTTGTCAAGAGCGTCTACCCCGACTTCACCATGTATGTTTCGCCCATTAATATTGACCCGGCTGACCCGGCTCTTCCGATTGTATCGAGTCAAGACTATGGAGATGAACTGGTCAGGGACGTGGGCCCCTTTTATACCCAGGGACTGCCCGAAGACACCAAGGCCCTTTCTGAAGGGGTCCTGGATGATCGGGAATACTTAGGTCTTGCTTACCAGATTATTCGTGAAAGGGAAAGGCTTCTGGACCATGAACTCAGGTGGTTCAGCAGGCAGGACACCGGGATGCTTTTTTTCTATTTTTCCAGCCTCGACCAAGATACCCATATGTACTGGCGTACCATCGATGCGCATAATCCGCTCTACAACCAGGGGCTTCACCAAAAATACGGAGATGTCATCAAGAAACTCTATATCGAGATGGACCTGACCTTAGGTAAGGTCTTGGATCAAAACGATATTGATGATCCTGATTTCACTTTAATGGCGATGTCTGACCACGGCTTTGCCCCCTTTCGGAGACAGGTCAATGTAAATACCTGGTTGTATAAAAACGGCTATTTAACGCTGTCCAACAGGGGCAACATTGAAAACAAGGGGTATCTTGAGAATGTCAAATGGTCAAGGACAGGTGCCTACAGCGTTGGCATTAATTCAATTTATCTGAACCGTAAGGGGAGGGAAAAGAACGGCATGGTGCTGGATTCGCAAGCGAAATATTTGGTCTCAAAGTTGCGACAGGACCTACTGAAGCTCATTGACCCTTTAACCGGGAAAAAGGTCGTGTCCAGTGTGTGGGTTGTTCCAGAAAGGGAGCACAGGCGTCATACATATGCCCCGGACCTGATCGTAGGTTGGAACCGCGGTTACAGGAATTCGTGGGACAGTATTTTAGGGGGGTTCTCAAATGAGGTGATTTCCGATAATCTCGACAAGTGGAGCGGGGATCATTGTGTTGATCCAAATATTGTGCCTGCCGTCTTGTTTACGAATAAGAGAGTGACTAAGGAAACCCCCAGCCTTTCCGACATTACTGCTACAATCTTGGAGGAATTTAGTATTGTACCTGCCGCTGAGGTGGAGGGAAAGCCGTTGTATACAGTTTAGAAGGAAGAAGGAGGATCAAGATGCCAAAGATAAAGATTGATAAAGACCTTTATGAGAAGGTTAAAGATGTCTCTGAGGGGGCAGGGTATTCTTCAGTAGAGGAATTTGTCACCCACTTACTTGAGAGAGTTGCTACCCCGCCTGAAGCGGATGATAATGATGAAGATGTGATCAAGAGATTGCAGGGGCTGGGGTATATTTCTTAGGAGGGATAGTTTTCTGACACGAGATGGAAAAGGCAGCCATATTCTTAAACCAGCTCTTTGACGTTCTCTGGACCCCTCTCTCCAAAACGCCGTCTTACCTTGATATCCTGATAGTAAGCGCTATTAGCGCGTTGCTATTCCTGATCATATTCAAGAAGACCTCAAATCAAGATATGATAAGGTACTATAAGAACAAGATTATTGCCTATATCTTAGAAATCAGACTTTATAAGGATAGACCGGCCCTGACCTTGAAAAACATTGGAAAAATACTTGGATACAACATGGTTTATCTGAGGTATACCTTGGTCCCCTTGGTAGTAATAATTATTCCTGTGTTGATCATATCGATTCAGTTATTCAACCGATTTGGTCACATGCCTATTCAGAAAGATAAGGGCTTCATTGTTTGTGCTGAACTTGACAAAAAGGTTGTGCCCAATATTTCCAAGACCATTGAAAAGGTTCAATGTGATACCTCCGATGGAATCTTAGTGGAGACACCCCCAATGCGGATTATATCTGACGGGAGTATATACTGGCGCGCAAGAGTCATTAGGTCCGAAGGGAATGACCAGTTTATAAGGGTGTCAATTGAAGGTGAGCCACAGGGAGTTGATAAAAAAGTCCTCACTTCTTCGATCAAACAAGGGTTTTCACCCGAAAAAAGGAAGTGTAATTTGGATGGACTTTTCGTTGACAACGCCGAGGGTTTCATCTCGGAAACATCTCCCTTTAAAGCTGTCACCGTTGGTTATAGACCCGCCACCTATCCTTTCCTGGCTTGGCGTGTAGACCCTGTGGTCTTATACTTTATTCTGACCCTGATTCTGGGTCTTCTCTTTAAACCGATTGTTAAAGTTAATATCTGATAATCATGAGACTGCTTTGAGGAACGCAGGATGGCCGTATACCTTTTTCTCTGTGTATGCAGCATATTAACCGGCCAGGGGATCTTACGTCTGAGCGGTGTAAAAGTGGATACCCCCGTTTCCATATTTCTCGCACCTATAATCACGCTCAGCTTCTGGACAATTCTCCTGGGCCTCGGTGTCTCGAGCGGGTTTACTGTTAAGGATCTTCGTTTGTTGATCTGGCCCCTGACTATCCTGTTGGCCATTGTGGGATTTTGGCGTGCGGATTTTCGTTTTTTCAAGCAGGATTGGCCCAGGGTGTTAATCGTGCTGGTCGTCCCGGTTCTCTTGATGGCCCCATATTTCTGGAACGGGATAACATCGTATCTGGGTAGCCCTGCCTGGGATGGGTGGTCATACATAGCATATGGACAATATTTGCTTGACTATCCCCGCGGCGCCGAAGGGGGTCTGTCTCCCCTTGCGCAGTATGCTGCCCATCTGAACAGTATAAGATTTATTGCATCTGCTCTGCTCGGATTCTTTGCTGTCCTTTCAGGTTCAAGCGCGGATACCCAGATGGCCAGTGGATTATTCCTCGCCTGGACTTTGTTTGTCTTTTCTTCCGCCTGCATGTTCGTGGGCAGGGTAAAAGGGCTGAGAAAGAATCTAATTCCGTTTTATGTTGGTGGTTGCTTATTCTCTGGCTGGCTGTTAAGTCTTCTTTCCTCAAACAACTACGACAATGCCTTGGCAATATCGTTTTTGCCAGCATTTGCCGGAATTTCTCATATTATAAAACCGCAACGCAAACGCTGGGTCTTCATTTTGGCCGGGCTGGTTATTGCTCTTATCTACTGCTATCCGGAAATGTCCCCTTTTGTCATTGGAGGCGCCTGTCTCTTTTTCATCCAACGGATTGTTCGCGATGGCAGACCCTTAAAGCCCTGGCTAATCTTGCTGTCGCTGACATGTCTTCTGTTGGTAATTGGGATTGCACCTCTACATGATCTCATTTTGTTCTTTATTCAACAAGCTAAGGCAGGATTGGGAAGCGGTGTGCGGCCGGGGGGAAATGCCTTTCCCGGCCTGCTTGAGCAATCGACGCTATTAATGTGTTTATGGGGTTTTCATCCCGCAGGGTCTTCCTTTGCTCCGAAAATCAGCGGGTTGTGGTTTTTTCTCTGTTCTCTCCTCTCTTTCATTTTGTCAATCATGGCGGTCTTGGGAATATACGATCTCTTCAGGCGCAAGGAGTGGGGCTTTGCCGCTACACTAATTGTTCTCTTCGCAGGCACCCTCTATATGATAGTTGGGCAGGAATACTCTTACGGGGCCTATAAATTGATTCTCTTGAACTGGTGGGCAATGTCCTTTGTGGTCATTCTCGGAGCAGACAAATTATTAGCATTGCCGCGACGACGAGGAAGGTTCAAAGGTCTGATTACAGGTTCTGCTCTGTGTGTGTTCATGTTATTTTTCTGTATGAATGCGGCAATGTTGGTTTATAAGGACAGGTCCCTCCCTTACAAATCCATCTTACCGTTCAAGAAAGTCGCAGAAATCGAGAGTATCATTAGATCAAAACCGGTTCTTGTGACCGTGAATGACAATATTGCCAATGAGTGGGCCGTTTTTTTCCTGAGAAATGTACCCATATCGCTTGCTCAGTACAGGGCTTACATGGCCCAGTCTCATGTCATTCCCTTTATGCAAAGGGCCCTGGAAGTGGACACTACAAAGGTCAGATACGCCCTTACGGATAGCAAGGAGTCTTTTCCGCAATCGAGTCTCTTATGGGAGGGAGGCCCCTATTACCTGTGGAAATTGAAGGATAGTCGATGGCTGCAACCGACCGAAATCCGAAATCCGAACGGACTGGAAAAGATGGGCGGGAAGTCTTTTTTCTGGATTGGTGATGGTGATACTGAAATTGACCTGCTATCAACCGAAAATGGCACGGCTGCTATTTCCGCGGAGTTCTTACTTGGGCCAAGCCTGCCGGATAAACCGGACCGACGGCTGGTGCTGTTGACAGATCAAGGGTATCAGAGTAACATCCTAATTTCTGAGAATGGACCCCAAAACATAATTTTTCCCGTAGTCGGTGGGAAAAATAGTGTCATATTATATTCACCCGACAGGCCGAGTGTCTCAGTAACGGGAAATGGCGATAGACGACCATTACTGATTGGGGTTCGTGGGCTGAAGATCAAACTGGTGAAAATGAATCAAGAATAAGGAATTAACATGTCTGATAGCCAAAGAATTGCCGAGCAAAACCCGGATATATCCATTGTAGTGCCTGTATACAAGGAAGAAGAAAATATCCGTCCATTTCTTGACCGGATAGAGAAACTCCTGCACTCCCTGAAAGTGGATTACGAAATTCTGTTCTGTCTTGATCCCTGCCCGGACCGGACGGAAGAGATAATTGCGGGGGAGATTGACCGCAATCCCAATATTAAGATGATTGTCTTTTCAAGGCGTTTTGGGCAGCCTGCGGCTACGATGGCTGGAATCCTGACGTGCAGAGGTAAGACATGCGTTGTTATTGATGTGGATCTTCAAGACCCTCCTGAGTTGATCAAAGAAATGTATGCCATATTAAAGGAGGGCTACGAGGTGGTCTATGCCAAGCGTCGTTCCCGCAAAGGGGAGACGGTTCCTAAAAGGATAGTTGCAGGTATGGGTTATTATGTTATAAACAAGCTCTCCGACATAGATCTTCCCCGTGACACGGGTGATTTCAGGATCATGAGCCGAAGGGTGATGGAGGACCTCCGGAGGTTGAATGAAACCCACGGTTTTTTGCGTGGGCTCGTGGCCTATGTCGGATACAAACAGGCCTCTATCGAGTATGACCGGGATGAACGCCTGCATGGCCGTGGTAATTACAACCGTTTTTTGGGTTCTCTCAGGATTGGGCTGAACGGCTTGATCAGCTTCAGCAGCAGGCCGCTTCAGATGATGTCCATAGCCGGTGGGATATTAGCCGGGTTCAGTTTCCTATTGGGGGCATGGTATGCATTTCAAAAACTGGTTGGATTTGACCTGACCCCTGGCCTCTCGACGACCGTTCTTGTTGTCACTTTTTTTTCGGGTGTGCAGCTCCTCTGTCTGGGGCTAATGGGGGAATATGTGGGGAGGATTTATGACGAAGTGAAGCGGCGGCCCATGTATATAATAGATCGGAAGTTTAATCTATGAAACTCCCTTTTGTTCTGCCCCCGGTTGAAAATGAAAGCCCGCCCCCGGAGTGGACGGGCAGCGGGTTTGTGGTGGATGGAAAATCTGTGAAAGTTCTCAGATACGGAGCCAACAAAGAAGGTTGGTCGGGCGACCTGACCACATTTCATGAAACGGTTTCAGGGGACGATCATTTTATTGATAAGGCCTCCCGCCAGGTTGCTCTCGAACAGTTGGGAAAATATATAGACGGTGGATCACCGGTGGTGCTGGATGTGGGTTGTTCTTCAGGGGCCATGCTTCGTTCTATGAAAGAGCGGTTTCCAGAGGCAACGGTAATAGGCTCTGATTGCGTCCCGGAACATCTGGAATCTCTGGCCATCGAATTGACCGGAATGCCAGTATTGCAGTTCGATGTTGTCGAATGTCCGTTCCCGGATGCGAGTGTTGACGCGGTAGTGATGCTGAATGTGCTCGAGCATATTGAAAATGATGCTGAGGCCATTCGTCAGGTTAAGCGGATATTGAAACCGGGAGGAATTCTTGTTCTGGAAGTTCCAGCCGGACCATCTTTATATGATGTGTATGACAGATATCTTTTGCATTTTAGACGTTACAATTTGGCTGGATTGCAGGATCTCATGGACGGTTCCGGATTCAAGATAGTTCAACAGTCCCACTTGGGATGTTTCCTCTATCCCCTTTTCAGCTTTGTCAAGAAGCGAAATCAACGTCATCTTAAGGAAAATCGTACCTGTGATAAGAAGATTGTGGAGGAAAAAATTCGGCAAACCGGAGATAATTTTTTGTTAAGGCTCATTATGGCGCTTGAACTTCGGATGGGAAGATACACTAATTATCCTTTTGGGATCAGGTGTCTTATGACCTGCCTCAGGCCTTAGCTGGTCCGCGGCTTGAATAGTATCGAATCCTGCTGCCGTTGACTATCTTATGGCGATGATACCAAATAGATTTTATGGCCTTTTTGAAAGGCTTTTTTTTCAGAGGTCGCTCTTTTTTTTTCTAATTACGGGCGCTTTAACGGCAGGAGTGTATTTCTCGATCTTTGCCATAATGTGGAATCTCCTGCATATTAATTACAAGATTTCCCTGACCGCTGCCTACTGGGGCGGTTTGTGCTTTCATTTTTTTATGAACCGCCACGTGACTTTTCGGAGTTATTGTAATATTGGAAGGCAAGTCACAAAATACTTGATTATGTCATTTGTTAACTATGTGATCGCATTGGTGGTAACTGTGATGGTTGTCAATAGCCTTCATTTTTCACCCTATGTGGGGGTTATTCTCTCCGTATGTATTACGGTTATGAGCGGTTATTTGATGTCAAGGTTTTGGGTGTTCAGACATGTTGAATAAGAGAAAAAAAGATAGGTTTTTTGTAACCGGCGCTGCAGGATTCATTGCCAGTAATCTGGTTGATCGACTCCTTGGAGAAGGGGTGTCGGTGGTCGGGTATGACAATTTTTCAACCGGGCTTGATGAGAATCTTGAACGGGCTCGATCAAACACTGATTTCAGGCTGATTCGTGACGATGTTTTGGATCTCCATGCCTTGACCAGGGCTATGGCTGGATGCGATTTTGTATTTCATTTGGCGGCGAACGCTGATGTGCGTTTTGGAACACTTCACCCTGAGAGGGATCTGAAACAGAATACCACCGCCACATTCAATGTCTTGGAGGCGATGCGGGCCAACGATATAAAGAAGATCGCCTTTTCCTCCACCGGCTCCATCTATGGCGAGCCCAATCTCTTTCCCACACCTGAGGATGCACCCTTTCCCGTTCAGACATCGATGTACGGCGCCTCCAAACTGGCTTGCGAAGGATTGATACAGGCCTATTGTGAGGGATTTGATTTTCGGGGATGGATTTTCCGTTTTGTCTCAATATTGGGTGAAAGATATTCACACGGGCATGTTTTTGACTTCTACAAAAGGCTCTTGTCAGATCCAAACCACTTGCATGTGTTAGGAAACGGCCGTCAGCGCAAATCGTATCTCTATATACAGGATTGCATCGATGCTATGTTCATGGCTATTGAAAAGGGGGAGGAAAAGGTAAATATATTTAATCTGGGAACCGACGAATATTGTGAGGTCAATGATTCCATCGGGTGGATTACCGAACACCTAGGCCTTGATCCGGAGCTTTCATACGGGGGGGGTGAGAGGGGCTGGATAGGGGACAGCCCTTTTATTTTTCTCAATTGTTCACGGATAAGGGCTTTGGGCTGGCGCCCGCAACTCACGATACAAGAAGGCATAATCAAGACCTTGGAGCATCTTCAGGCAAACAGGTGGCTGTTGGAGAGGCGCTAATGAAACAGCTTGAAGGTAGAAATATCATTATCACCGGTGCGTCCCGGGGCCTGGGTGTTCATATTGCGAGGGCCATGTGGGATAACAGGGCTAATTTGCTTCTGGTTGCGCGGTCGGTAGGTTCCCTCAATAAACTGAAAAAAGATCTTGAGATCGCTTCGGCTCCCGGTCAGCGTATTTATACGGTCATAGCCGACTTGGGATTGACTGAAGCAACGGAGGTCATTATTAAAGAGGCTCAAAAGGTCTGGGATAGATTGGACGGTCTCGTTAATAACGCAGGTATCCTCGGACCTGTAGGCCCTCTTTGGAAAAACCCGTGGAAGGCATGGGAAGAGACAATCAGGGTTAATCTCTTGGCGCCGGTGGCATTGTCCCGTGCTTGTATTGATTGGATGAAAAAAGGCGGTCAGGGAAAAATCATCAATCTCTCAGGGGGTGGTGCTACCGGCTCACGTCCCAATTTTTCCGCTTATGCAGTAGCAAAGACGGGGATTGTTCGATTCACGGAAATTCTGGCAGAGGAAGTTCGGGATTTGAACATCCAGGTGAACAGTATAGCACCCGGGGCCTTGAACACGGACATGCTTGAAATCGTTCTGAAAGAGGATCCGGAGAATGTCGGGGCGAGGGAATATGATATTGCCCTGAGACAGAAGAAAAGCGGCGGGGCCCCTCCACAGCGAGCTGCCCAATTGTGCGTCTTTTTGGCTTCGTCAGCAAGCGATGGGATAACGGGTAAATTGATTAGCGCCATCTGGGACCCCTGGGAGGAACTGCCGATGCATATTCAGGATCTAACTGAAGGCGATATCTATACCCTGAGGCGAATTATTCCCAAGGAGCGCGGCAAGGAGTGGGGAGATGGTTGATGGCTGATGGGTGATAGTTCATGGCTGATGGCTCATGGGTGATAGCTGATAGGTTGTTGGTTATTTGTTATTGGTTAATTGTTAATGGTGGCGGAAAAATAACAGCACAAACCAAATCGAAGATACGAAGAGGGTCGAACCTTGATTTCAAAAGCCCTTGTGCTATTAATCGGCTACATCTATTATCCCTCCAGTTCCATAAATAACATGGCCAACTGGGCTTAAAGACTGGCATTGTAGGCCATTGTGACGTTTAGTGTCAGATGTTAGAATGCACTATAAGTGAAATCCTTAAAACAGCGAAAAACAGGCATGTTATTTACCCGATGGGAAAGCCGAGGATACTACATCTCCTTTGTTGTCAAGGATTCGCGGTAAAGTACTACAGCTTCACCCTTGACGCCTCAGATCTGTGGCATCCTCGACTCTTGCAACGGTAGGGTTATCTCAGTCGGAGCAAAACAGATAACAGTCAACGAATAACAGATAACAAATAACAATGAATAATTTCAAGAAATGTGCAAATGACTCATTGGGAGTAGCCATTGTTGGCTGTGGTCTGATTGGACGTAAACGGGCCAAAGTCTTGTCCCCGGCCCGTTTAATAGCCTGTGTGGACGTTGATCTTAAACAGGCACAGGCATTGGCCCAATCATATCCGGGTTGTGTGGCCGCCACGGATCTACAAGTTGCGTTGACTGACCCCGAGGTCCAGATTGTGATTGTATCGACCACCCATCAGGCTTTGGCTGAAGTCTGTTTTGCGGCGGTAAACGCTGGCAAACACGTCTTGGTCGAAAAACCTGCAGCCCGTCGGGCGGTTGAGTTAGAGCCGATTATGGCTCTGGCAAAACAGAAAGGGGTCCATGTGCGGGTCGGTTTTAATCACCGCTATCATCCCTCTCTGATTCAGGCCCGAAAATTGTTCGAGACCGGGGAACTGGGCGATTTAATGTTTCTCCGTGGGCGTTATGGTCACGGTGGACGGGTTGGCTATGATAAAGAATGGAGGTCCATACCCGAACTGTCCGGTGGGGGGGAGTTGCTGGACCAGGGTGTCCATTTGATTGATCTGGCTCGCTGGTTTTTGGGCGATTTTGATGATGTAACCGGTTTCGCTCATACCTATTTTTGGGACATGCCGGTGGATGATAACGGATTTATGCTGTTGAAAACTCCCATGCAACAGGTAGCTTTTTTGCACGTGAGTTGGACCGAATGGAAAAACCTTTTTTCTTTGGAAATTTATGGCCGGGATGGAAAGCTGCATATTGAGGGTTTAGGGGGAAGTTACGGTGTAGAGCGATTGGCTTATTACAGAATGCTACCTCAAATGGGGCCACCGGAAACAACAATATGGGAGTACCCAATGGGGGATAGATCGTGGGAGGTCGAATTCGAAGAGTTCCTGGAAGATATCCGGCTAAATCGAAAACCCGCAGCAGGTCTCGAAGACGCAAAGGCGGCCTTGGAGATTGTTGAAAAAATATATGAACAGAGTTGATAGCTTATGGGTGATGGGATGGAGGAAGAAGTTATTAGTTAATCGTTATTTGTTATTTGTGAAAAAAAGAAGGAAAAGCAGTTATTGGTGAATGCTGAGGAGTCATTAGCCCTGGGATCTTGAATCTCCTGTATCTATCAGGACCGGGATGCTTCCTCAGTAATAAATATGACTTCTCTTGGGATAAGGAATGCATGGCAACGAATACGAGCGAGATCTAAATGAAGATTGAAGGGATAATATGGCTGAGAGATGTTGTAGATAAGCTCTGGTATAAGCACCATGTCGAAATTGAAGAGGTAGAGGAAGTGTTGTGTGGTAAACCCAAATACCGATTTGTCGAAAAAGGAGATCGTAAAGGTGAAAATGTATACTTGGCTTTGGGACGGACCGTTGCGGGGCGATATTTATGTGTGCTTTTCATCTACAAGGTAACGAAAGAAGCACTGATTTTGAGCGCAAGAAGTATGGCGAAAAAAGAAAGGAAACAATATGAAAAGAAATAAAAATAAAGCTGTACCCCATTTTAATTCGATCGACGAGCTTACAAATTATTTTGATACACACGATATGGGTGAGTTCTATGAACAGATGCCCGAAGCTGATTTTGAAGTTGATATAAAGAGAAGAAAATATCTCTTTGCCCTTGATGCTGAAATTGCCAGAAAACTGACAGAAATTGCCAAAGCAAGAAAAATAACATCTGAAGCGCTTGTAAATGCCTGGCTCATAGAAAAAATCAAAGAACAAACAAGCAGCAATCAACAGATTTGAGCCATCAGCCATCAGCCATGAGCTAATTCCAGAGGAATTCCATGATCATAACGCGGAGTCCATTAAGGATCTCTTTAGGGGGGGGCGGAACTGATCTCCCATCCTATTACAGGGATTACAGCGGGTTTTTGATATCGGCGGCCATAGACAAGTATGTTTACGTTACAATCATGCGCCCGTTTACAGAGGGGATCTTTCTTAAATATTCCAAGCTGGAGCGTGTTGATCTGGCTGATCAGGTCCAGCACCCTATTATCAGAGAGGCCCTCCGGATGATGGAACTCAGAACCCCACAGATTGAGATTACAACCTTGGCTGATATCCCTTCGGGGACCGGATTGGGGTCTTCCGGGAGTTTTACCACCGCGTTGGTAAAGGCGCTTTATGCGCACCGGCGAAGGTTGATCCATCCGGAGGAATTGGCAAAGATTGCGTGTGAAATAGAAATTGATCGCCTCGGGGAACCCGTGGGAAAGCAGGACCAGTACATCGCGGCCTTTGGGGGAATCACCAGTTTCAGATTCCATAAGGATGATAAGGTGGGAGCCAGACCGGTCAATATCAGCATGGAGACCCTTTTCGACTTAGAAGACAATTTATTGCTCTTTTTTACCGGGTTTTCTCGAAGTGCGGGGAGCATACTCAAAGATCAGGACACCCGTACACAGGAGTCGGATCAGGAGATGTTAAATAACCTCCATTATGTGAAAGAGTTGGGTCTCCGCAGCAGGAAAGCCCTCGAGGAAGGGAATACCCGGGAGTTCGGGGAGATTATGCATGAGCACTGGGAGCACAAAAAGAGACGTTCGGGTGGTATGAGTAACCCTGAAATCAATGAGTGGTATGAGGCTGCAAAGAACAACGGTGCCATAGGGGGAAAGCTTGTAGGTGCAGGTGGTGGAGGTTTTCTAATGTTTTATGCTGAAGATCGGGGCAAACTCCGTAAGACAATGACCCACGCCGGACTTGAAGAGGTCCGATTTCGTTTTGATTTTGAAGGCACAAAGATCTTGATGTCATGAGTCTACCGGTAGCTATTCTGGCCGGGGGGATGGCCACACGGTTGATGCCCCTTACGGAAAAGATCCCAAAGGCCTTGATCGACATCAACGGCGAGCCGTTTATTGTCCACCAACTGAGGCTCTTGCGGTCAAAAGGGATAGTCAATGTCGTCATCTGTGCCGGCCACTTAGGAGAGATGATCCGGGATTTTGTCGATGACGGCAGACAATTTGATATCCAAGTTGAATACTCCTTTGATGGGGGTCGTCTCCTCGGCACAGGAGGGGCAGTCAGGAAGGCCCTATCCCTGTTAGGAGAGAGCTTTTATGTTCTTTACGGCGACTCCTATCTGCCTTGTGATTTCAAGAAGATACAGGCGACATTCGAAGACAGTGGGAAAAAGGGACTGATGACGGTTTTTCGTAACGATGGGGCCTGGGATACGAGCAACGTGGAATTCAAAGACGGTCAGATCTTAGCATATGATAAGAGACGGCTTTCGCCTCGGATGAGACATATCGATTATGGGTTGGGTGTTTTCAAAAGGGAGGCCTTTGACTCGGTTCCCGGGGATATGCCGTATGACCTTTCCGAGTTATATCAGTTGCTATTGAGTAAGGATGAACTGGCCGCGTTTGAGGTCTTTGAGAGGTTTTATGAAGCAGGCTCTGTTGAGGGATTGGAAGAACTGAAAAGATATATGTTGGGCGAAGGGCGAAGGGTGAAAGGCGAAGGGTGAAGGGCGAAGGGTGAAAGGCGAAGGGTGAAAGGCGAAGGGTGAAAGGCGAAGGGTGAAGGTGAATTAGATGAGTAACGGGGGTTTTAGATCACTTCGAGTTTGGCAAAAGGGGAAAGAGCTGGCGGTATATATTTATAAGATAACCAATGCCGGAGAGTTTAAGAAAGATTATGGACTGAAGGATCAAATTCGTCGTGCAGTGGTTTCAATACCGAGCAATATTGCGGAAGGGGATGAACTTGACACTGACAAGCAGGCTACCAGGCATTTCTTTATTGCAAAAGGTTCTTGTGCTGAGGTTTTAACGCAAGCGATTATTGCCCACGAAATAAGGTACATCGATTCCGGGGTATTTGAGGAAATTGAAAAATGCTGTACGGAATTAGCAAAAATGCTCGCAAAATTAATTGCTGCAAGATCAAAGCGCCAACCTTTCTACCCTTAGCCCTCAGCCTTTAGCCTTCAATCTATTTATCACGGAGATAACCAATGGATCACATAAAACAATATCTTATTGAGGCAAAAAAGGTCATTGATCAACTTGACGCGGGCGCCATTGAAAGGATGGTAGGAGTGATCGATGAGGTCCGGGAAAGAAACGGCAGGATGTTTGTGCTCGGGGTAGGAGGGAGCGCGGCCAATGCCTCCCACGCGGTGAACGACTTCCGGAAGATCGTGGGAATGGAGGCATATGCTCCCACCGACAATGTGTCCGAGCTTACGGCGCGGACAAACGACGACGGCTGGGCAAGCGTCTTTGTCGAGTGGCTGAAGACGAACAGACTTGGACGTGACGATATGATCCTTGTATTATCTGTTGGCGGAGGTAATGTCGAAAAAAACGTGAGCCCAAATCTCGTCTCTGCCATCCAGTATGCCAGGGAGGTAGGGGCAAAGGTCTGTGGAATTGTGGGACGTGACGGCGGTTATACGGCAGAGGTCGCAGATGCCTGTGTCGTTATTCCAACCGTGAATCCGACGCACGTGACCCCACATGCCGAGGCTTTTCAGGGAGTTGTTTGGCACCTGCTCGTGTCGCATCCCCGACTGAAACAGGTTGAGACCAAGTGGGAGTCGGTAAAATAAGGAAAAGGCTAAAGGCACGAGGCTAAGGGTGAAAAGCGAAGGGCGAAAGGTAGAAGATTATGCGCTATCAGCCATGAGCCATGAGCCATGCGCTATCAGCCATCAGCCATTAACTATGAACCATAAACCCAAAAAAGCGGTCTTTTTAGATCGCGATGGCGTAATCAATCGACCCGTGATAAGAGATGGAAAACCTTATCCACCTTCATCAGTGACCGAGGTTGAGATCCTTCCAGGGGTTTCGGAGGCGTTGGAAAAATTAAAGGATAAGGGTTTTTTACTTATCTGTGTCACGAACCAGCCGGATGTTGCAAGGGGAACGCAGAAGCGGGAGCAGGTTGAATCGATTCATAAATGCTTGTTGGAGTCGTTGTGTTTGGACGAGATTTTGGTTTGTTATCATGACGATAATGACGGGTGCCAGTGCCGGAAGCCCCTTCCCGGGATGTTGCTGGATGCCGCAGGTAGATTAGCGATCGATCTAAAAAAGAGCTTTATGGTGGGCGATAGGTGGCGAGATATAGAGGCTGGACAGAATGCGGGCTGCACGACAATTTTTATTGAGTATGGTTATAAAGAAAGGGGACCGAAAACACCACCAGATATAACTGTTGCGTCTCTTGCTGAAGGTGCTGATTGGATACTTAGACAGATTAGCGTATAGGAGGAATTAATGAAAAAGCTGGATGAGCTGAAAGTAAAAATCTTTGCCGATGGGGCAGATAAAGAGGGGATGCTTGAGATGTATAGCCGGCCATACATAAAAGGCTTTACGACAAACCCGACGTTAATGCGCAAGGCCGGGGTGTCCGATTATGAAACTTTTGCCAGGGACATTATTCAGGCCATTCCCGATCGGTCCATTTCGTTTGAGGTTTTTTCAGACGACTTTGATGAGATGGAGCGACAGGCGCTTAAAATTGCAAGATGGGGCGAAAATGTCTATGTTAAGATCCCGGTGACGAATACTAGGG
>JACKQG010003338.1_pt1 | contig 19814 bp, 23 predicted proteins | sample 8237621 | NCBI WGS metagenome assembly JACKQG01 (sample SAMN15677084, study PRJNA649215) | marine metagenome | biome: marine; feature: Black Sea; material: saline water; isolation source: suspended particulate matter (SPM) from the Black Sea western gyre | collected 2013-06-09/2013-06-10 | depth... | reverse complement strand
TCGCCCGCGAGCTGCTGGGCCAAGAGTTCCTGCCCACGGCCTATACTCAGCAGAGCTGAGTGTTCGAACGAGCTCCCGGCCAACATAAAAGCCACCTGCGTCAACCGCACAGGTGGAAATTTTTCTTTCTTCGTGTTAATTCGTGCAACTCGTCCTGAGCCTAGTCGAAGGGTTCGTGGCTGTTCAATAGACCACGATCCTCCCCAGCACCACCCGATCATCCTCCACACTCCCTGAGGCGTCCAGCATCGGCAAGCGCTCCAGGGTCGGCAGATAGTACATCCCCACTTCGAGCAGGTACTCCCCCGGCGGGGTGTCGGGCGCGATGAGCAGTCCGTAGTTATCGCGCACGATTTCGCCGAGCTGCCACTCGGTGGTGGGATGGGCGCCGCTCAGGGGCTCGCTGTCCATCTGGGCCACGACGCGGTTGTCGCTGTCCAGCAGGTGGGCGAAGACGGTGTAGCGCCTGTCCATCTCGGCCAGGGCCTGCCAGTAAAGAGTCAACCTGAGGGTCTTACCAGCTTCGAGCTCTTGAGTGCGCAGGCCATAGCCTATGAGCAGGGCTTCATGGCCGAGATTGGCCGCCACGGTGTGCTGCATCGGGAAGTCAGCATCGTCGGGCGACAGGACGTAGAGGGTCAAGTAAGCCCCCAGGAAACTGCGGTAGGAGCTCCTGTAACCGTGGTCGCTCAACCACCGCTCTGCCAGGTGGTCGGGATCGTATTGCTCCGGGTAGCCGAACATCACCAGCCAAACCCGCGAGTAGCCTTCCGTCAGGGCGGCCAGAGCCTGGTCGGCGCGCTGTTCGGTGTGCAGATCATGGCGGGAAAGACGATGATACGACACCCCAGGCGGGCGGTAATAGTCGAACAGCGACTCCTGGAGGGGGTTGTTCAGGAGAAGCAAATCGCCCGGCTGGGCGTGATCACGCACGTAGCTCATCATAAACCCGTATTCCCCCTTGGTGTAGGCATCGTCGAAGAACCAGTTGTGCAGAGAAATGGAGCTGGCAGAGATAACCACGAGCAACCCCATCACCAGAGCCCAGGGCGATCTGCCTCCCATCCCCCCCAACCCTCGGGCCACGAGGATGATGAAGGCTGGAGCGACGACCAGCAGATACCGCTCCTGAAAGAAGGGCATGATGGGGTTGACCAGCCAGGCGCAGGCCAGCGGTATCACCAACCAGGCCAACAGAAGCATTGGAGATTGGACCCTTCGACCAGGCTCAAGGCAGGGATTGGAGATTGGAAATGGAAGGTGAAAGGCTGCGAGAGGAGTTCCGCCGCCCTTCTGGACGGTTACAGCGGCAACAAGGCCCAGGGCGGCTAACAGTAGGAATGTCAGGGTAAGATAGTATGCCAGAGGCAGCTCGACCGTTGTCCCCACGCTGAAAGCCACCAGGCTTCTTTTGACGATGTTGATCAGGCCAGACAGAGCCAGCTCATCGAACCGCGCGCTGGCCTTGCCTCCCAGAAAGTCCCTTTGAGCCAGCACCCAGGGCAGATACGACAAAGCCAGAGCGACCTGGACGGCCAACCAGCGCGTCAACCCCCTTCGACTGCGCCTCCACAGCGCTATCACGAAAGCGTTCTGGGCCACGACCACGAAAAGCGCGTAGTAGTGGGTGAAAATAGCCGCCGCCGTCGCCAGGAAGTAGGCGATCCACAAGCCAACCGACGCCGAGCGGTTTGCACTCCCTTGATCCAGTTTTGCTCGGCCTGGATTGCCAAATCCAGGCCAAAACCGGGGATTTGGCAATCCCCTCAGAGCGATCTTGGATCCACTGTGGCTCGCACTTTCGCCTGACACGATCCTGGCCAGGAAAAGCATCAAGAGGGTGGTGAAGAAGGTCGCCAGGGCGTACATGCGGACTTCTTGAGAGTAGTAGACCATGAACGGGGAAATGGCACAAAGCAACGCGGCCAAGAGACCCACCGGCTCGCCGAAGGTCAACCGCGCCAGATGATAGACCAGCGGCACGGTGAGCACCCCCAGGACGAGGGACAAAAACCGCAGGGCGAAGACGCTGGAGCCGGTCAGCTTGACCCAGAAGTAGAGGAGAAGGTGATAGAGCGGGGGATTGGTTTCCATACGAGGGGAAACAGCGGAAAGCAGGGGCAAGCTGGCCACGTACGCGCTGTGAGCCTCGTCGCCCCAAATCTCCTGGTGATCCAGCCGATAGAGTCTGAGGGCGAAGGCTGTCAGCAGAAGGAGGATCAGGATAACATTAGATCTTCTCAAAGAACATCAACACACCCATCAACACGAACAAGCCCGCCGCGCCCTTGCGCAGGATGTCGGGCGAAACGAAGCGGGTAATGACTTGTCCGGCTAGCGTGCCAATCAGGGTGACGGTAATCAAGGCCAGCGCAGCACCTAGAAAGACCGTCCAGGGACGGTTAGTGTTGGCCGAGCTCAAGATCACCGCCAACTGAGTCTTATCCCCCAGCTCCGCCACGAATAACAGAACGAAGGTGCTCCACAACAGTTTCCAGTCTGCCACGATGTCGAATCCTTTCATAATTTCTAGTTCCCAATTCCCTGCTCCGGCCAGACGGGGTGAAACATCATCCACTGCTCCGGGCGAGCGCGCACGTGCTGTTCCAGAATGTCCGCCACCCGGCGGACGTTGGCCTGAATGTCCCGCCTCCGGTCGCCGGTGCGAATCATTTCGAGGGGCTCTGTGATCTTGAGGCCGTAGCCTTTGCCGGGTTCATAGTAACAACTGCCCATGATGACCAACGCGCCAGTCATCAGCGCCAGGCGCACCGGCCCGACGGGCAGATAGGCCGGTCGGCCAAAGAACTCGACCAACTCTCGGTCCTCTGGGATGGGGCGATCCACGCCGGTCAACACGATGCCGCCGCTCTTCAGACGTCGGATGGCCGCCCGCAGCGATTCGGGCGTGATCGGCGTGACCTCGAACCCCGCCGTGGCCCGCAGGTAGTTCAACAGGTGAAACCCCGCCTGCGGATTCGCCAGGGAGAGCATCTGGATGGGCAAGCCCTGTACGCCCATGGACAAGCCGAGAAGGTCAAAGTTGCTCATGTGGGCAGCGAGCACCAGCACACCCTGCCCCCGCGCCGTCTCGGACCGGGCGAAGGCCAGGATCTCATCAGGAATCGGCACCGCCTCAGCGAGCACCTCTTTGGGCTGGCCGATGGCGTGAAAAAAGTCGTAGTAGGTCTGCCCGGCGTGGAAGAAGACCTGGTACGTCATCCGGTGCAGCGTCGCGTCGTCGGCTTCCGGGCCGAGGATCTGGCGCAAGTTGGCGCGCACCGTCCAGTAAACCTCCGGCTTGCGGCCAGCGATGATGCCGGCAGCGATTCGCGCCAGCCCGTAGCCCATCCGACGCGGCATGTGCCGACCGATAACGATGCCTAATCGCGTCATCGGCTTACTGCTGATAAAATCTTGAAAACGCATCGAAGTTTCACCCCTTCGACAAGCCGTTGTGGTGAGCCTGTCGAACCATCAGGACACCGCCTCTGCTCACTCGTGGGAGACAGGCGGCGCGGTCACCTGGAACTCGGCCGACTGGAACAATCCCCGCACCTCGATGAGCACCGGCAGCCCCCGCACGATGCAGAGCACCACGGCTATCCAACTAGCCACCGAAGCAACGATCCATACACCGTGCCAGGCTGCGTGCCCCCCCGTCTGTAGCCCCAGGGCCAGGGCCAGCAGTGTGAAAGCAATCGCTTTGACCACAGCGTAGATGCTGCGCATGTAACCCGATTTCACCAACCACCGGCCCCACGAAGAGCGCATCATACTATGCGCTGACTGTCCATGCTGCAACGCCACGTTGCGAATGGAATCGGTCAGCGCTCCTCGAATGACAACCGTCAGAGGAATGGCCACTGAAACCAGTCTGAGATGAGCGTAGGTCACCCACAGGACGATCTCCACGGCCCGATCAGCAGCGATGTCCAGCGCGCCGCCGATGAGGGTCTGCTCGTCACGCCGCCGGGCGACGATGCCATCCAGTGAGTCCATCAAAATCAGCGCCACGATGAGAGGCGCGTCAATCAGTTGGCCCACGGTTCCGCCAAAGTAGAGCAGCAACACCACCACGACCAACAGCGGAAACCGCAACACCGTGATCAAGTTCGCTACGTTAATTCTATGACTCCTCATTCATACTCCTTTCATCAGTTTCCCCTAATTCTACTACAACCTGACCAATGTGGCAAGCTTCTTGCTTTTCTCTCGAAAACCAATATAATCTCCGCAGGACGTGAAGATGCTGACGAGCGAGAATGCTACTTCGGAGGAGAGCGTATGAGCAAGGCTAAGATCATTGTTAACCCGTATGCGGGCCGCTGGAAGGCGCAGCGAGCCATCCCGGATATCGAGCGGGCGTGTGAGAAAATCGGCCTGGATTACGAATTGGTTCTTACTGAGGGACCAAACCACGGCACTGAGCTGGCGCGGGAGGCGGCGCGGGCGGGCTTCTCCCCCATCGTCTCCGCCGGTGGCGACGGGAGCATCAGCGAGGTGCTCAACGGCCTGATGCAGGCTGCTGGAGAGGATGACGTAGCTGGCCCGCTGGGTGTCATCCCGCTTGGCTCGGCCGACGATTTCGCCGACATGCTCGGCCTGGAGAAGGAGGTCGAAGCAGCCTGCCGCGGCATCCTGACGGGACACACCCGTACCATTGACGTGGGGTGCGTCAACGGCCACTACTTCGACAACAACTCGGCGGTCGGGCTGGAGCCGATGGTGACCATCACTCAGGCGGCGATGGAGTGGATCCCGGGCATACCGCGCTACGTCATGGCCGCGCTCAGGGCCATCCTCAGCCACAAGCCCTGGCACATGCGACTCGCCTGGGACGATGGGGAGTACGAGGGGCCAATCGCTCTGGTCTCCGTGGGCAACACCCGCCGTACCGGAGGCACGTTCTGGATGACGCCCCGCGCCGAGGTGGACGACGGCTACCTGGACTTCGTGTTCGCCGGCGGGCTGGGGCGGCTCAAGCTGCTGCGCCTGCTGCCGACCACCTTCGACGGCAGCCACGTCGAGCGCGCGGAGGTGACCTACCTCCGCACCACCAGCCTGATCATCGAGTGCGACCCGCCCACCCCCATCCAGGCCGATGGCGAGCTGGTTGATTTATCTGCGACCCACATCGAATACACCATCCTGCCCCACCGCCTGCGGGTGATCGCGCCCGCACGGGGGGTACAGATGACGTGACTACCCACCTGCTCCCGCTGGACCCTAGTCCAGCGGCCAAGACGCGGACTAGCGTCCGCTTGGAGCTTGCTAGGAGTCTTGAGCTGGCATCAGCCCTTGACGCCCAACGCGGTTGGGCTGCTACCCCTTATATCAAAACGGCAGAGGGAGAAGACGATAGAAGAGAGGATTGATGCGGTCATCCTGGCCGGTGGAGCACCCGAAACAACAGACTCTAAAGCTGATCCTCTGTTGGAGTACGCCCAGGTACAGAAGAAACCGCTGATCAAAATCGCCGGCAAGGAGATGGTGCGCTATGTGACGGAGGCCATCGCTGGTTCGTCGCGGATAGGGCGCATCTTCGTCGTTGGGCTGAGCCCTGAAGATGGGGTGGAGTTCGCCGCGCCAGTAGAGTACGTGGAAGCCACAGGGAGCATGATGGACAACGTTGTGGCTGGCATAGAGCGGGTGATGGAAGTTGATCCTGCTATGGAAAGGGTTGTCATCGCTTCGGCTGACATCCCCCTTCTCACGACGGAAATGGTGGATCATTTCATTGACACCTGTCTGGAAACCGACCACGATGTGTACTACACCGTCGTGGAGAAATCAACCATGGAAGCTCGTTTCCCAGGGTCGAGGAGGGGTTTCGTGTCCCTGCGCGGCGGCTCTTTCGCTGGCGGCGACATCAACATGACCAAAGTTTCCGCCATCCAGGCCAACCTTCCCCTAGCTCGCCAGGCCATGAAATCTCGTAAGAACATCTGGCAGCAGATCAGACTGCTTGGATGCAAGACGCTCATCAAATTTGCTTTCAGAAGGCTCACCATCGCCGATGTTGAGCGAGTGGCCGGCAGAGCGCTGGGATGCAGGGGCAGAGCCATCATCACTCCCTACCCCGAAATGGGCATGGATGTGGACAAGCCACACCAACTGGACATAGTGCGGGCCATCCTCGAAGGCAGGTCGGCATGAGTCTCCCAGGTAGGCTAGTCGAGCTTCTGAACCGTCTGGTCGCTTTGGATGATAGCCTGAGCGCGCGCCTCACCCTCGGGGAAGAGACAGGATGGCAGCGAAGGGTCGCGGTTGTGGGGGCTCACCTGGGGGATGGACTTTTGTGGCTTGTCATCGGCGTCATAGCCTTTGGGCTGGGCAAGGAAGCGACCAGGCACTTCGTCCTGCGGGCCGCTGTTCCCATTATCATCGCCGGGGGACTGACCGCTGTTCTCAAACTCCTGATGAAGCGAGGCCGGCCACGGGAGATGACCGGTTTCTACTCGACCAGGTACGATCGCTATTCCTTCCCCTCAGGACACGCCACGCGGGCCGCCTGCCTGGCCCTGGTTTTCAGTCACCAATTTCCCGGCTGGGCCATCGCTTTCTATGCCTCGGCTCTTTTCGTTGCCCTCTGCCGCGTAGCCCTGGACATTCACTACACCTCCGATGTCCTGGTGGGGCTGTCCATAGGCTTCCTCACCTCGTGGGTCATCGTTTCCATCTGGAGGTAAACCCCATCAGCACCTTTTCCGCCGTGGCTGGCAACTCTTCGATCCACACCCCCGTCGCATCGTGGATGGCGGAGAGTATGGCCGGGGCGGTGGGCAGGGTGGTCATCTCCCCAACCCCTGTGGCCCCGTACGGCCCCGTCGGGTCGGGTACCTCGACGATGATGGACACGAGCTCGCGGGGCATGTCCAAGACAGTGGGGATAAAGTACTCGCTGAACTTGCGGGTCTTGACCACTCCCTTCTGCTGGACGTACTCCTCCATGAGGGCATATCCCTCCCCCATGTGCACCCCCCCGCCAATCTGCCCTTTGACCATAAGGGGATTGACGGCCCGGCCCACGTCGTGCGCCGAGTAGAGCTTCAGCACCCCCACCTCCCCCGTTTCGGCGTCCACCTCCACCAGAGCGATCTGGGTAGCGTATCCATAGCTGATGTGGGGATCGCACTCCCCGGTCTCAGGATCGAACGGCGTGGTTGGCCTGGCGTGGCGGCCGTGGAAGGTGTAGCGGGCCTCGACGTGGGTCTGGCCCTCCTCGGCTCGCAAGGCCGCCTGCCACTTATCCTTGGCAAGCTTACAAGCCGCCATCACCGCGTTGCCGGACATGTAGACGTGGCGGGAGGCAGAGGCGCTTCCGGCGTCGGGCGTCTCGGCCGTGTCTACCAGGGCGATGTTCACTCTCTCCATGCCGATCCCCAGCGTCTCGGCCGCGATCTGGGCCAGGACAGTGTGCACCCCCTGTCCCACCTCCGAAGCCGCGATCTTTACCACCACCCTTTCCACCTGCCCAGAGTCGTCCAGGGAAAGCTCGACCAGCGCAGTGGACTTGTCGTCGAAGCCCATGCTGTATCCCACGTTCTTGTAGGCGCAGGCTACCCCCACGCCGCGCAGCTTGCCGTCCACGGCAATCATCTCCGGCCGCACCCAGTGTCCGTCCTCCTCCTGCCAGCCAGCAGCCAGCGCGGCCTGCCGCAGCGTCTCTTTCATGCCCACCCCCGGCGGCATGGGATTGCCCGTGACCGCTATTGAACCGTCCTCGAACAGGTTCTTCATGCGGAACTCCACCGGATCCATGCCCAGGGCCTCCGCCAGCTTGTCCATTTGCAACTCGTAGGCCACCGGCGGCTGGGTGGACCCGAAGCCCCGCATGGCCATACTCACGGCGTTATTGGTGTAGACGGTGTGGCTATCTATCTTGGCGTTGGGCACCACGTAGGGGCCGGCGGCAAAGCTCGTGGCATTGGCCATCACCACGGTACTCGTGCTGGCATAGGCCCCGGCATCGGAGATGAGCTCGATCTCCATGGCCGTTAGCTTCCCATCCCGCGTGGCCCCGGTCCTGTAGCGCATGTAGAACGGATGGCGCTTGCCGGTGCGGCACACCGACTCCTCGCGGCTGAAGACCATCTTCACCGGGCGTTGGAGGCGGTAGGCACACAGGGCCAGAAGGTGCTGGATGAACATATCCTCCCGCCCGCCAAAGGCCCCGCCGATGGCTGGCACGATCTCGCGCACGCGGTCCTCGGGCAAATCCAGCATGTGGGCGATCTGATGCAGGTCATCCTGGGCCCACTGAGCGGCGGCAATCACAGTCACTCGCCCCTCCTCGTCAATGTAGCCCAGGCCGGCTTCGGGCTGCAGGTAGGCGTGCTCCACGTAGGGGGTGACGTAGTAGCCTTCCACGATAACGTCGGCTCTGGCGAAGCCGGCTTCCACGTCCCCCTTGCGAATCTTGAAACGCCCCAGCACGTTGGTGTCCCTCCCCTCGTGAACCAGGGGCGCATCGGCTGCCATTGCCTCCCGGGCGTCGTCCACCACGGGCAGCGGCTCGTAGTCCACCTCGACCAGCTTACGGGCCGCCTCGGCGACGCGGTCGCTCTCGGCCACCACGATGGCGATGCGGTCGCCCACCCAGCGCACCTTGCCCCCCTCAGCCACCAGCACCGGCTGGTCCTTGATGTTGATGCCGTACTCGTTGACAGGGACATCTTTGTAGGTGAGGACGGCGACCATGCCTGGGTAGGCCGCGGCCTTGCCCGTGTCAATGCGCAACACCCTGGCGTGGGGGTGCTCGCTCCAGACCACTTTTGCGTGGAGCATCCCTTCCATGTAGAAGTCGCCAGGGTACTTGGCCTGGCCCGTGACCTTAGCCTGGGCGTCAATACGCGGCAGACTCTGACCGATAATACTCATCTTCATGCTTTCACCTCCACTCGTTGGATGAAGACCCACGAACAATTATAATGCAAAAAGAGACAAAAGACAATTTACAGCCACCGCGCCCGTGAATCTCCAATCACTTTAGGGCCGACAAGCGCGGAATCAGTTAACGATGTCTCGACCCAAATAGGTTCTTTGGGGAGACTTGCACAAAACCCCCAAATGACTACAATTATGGTCAGAAACCATGATGTCCAAACAGCCTTTTGAACTCATCTACGATCCCGAAGTTGCGCAACATCTGAAAGCGATTGACCGCCAGCATCATTCGCTGATTCGGCGCACCATCGAAGAACAGTTGCGCTACGAGCCAGAGGTCGAGACACGCAATCGTAAACCTTTGCTTCGACCTTCTGTGTTTAGTACGGCGTGGGAGATGCGCTTTGGCCCCAACAATCGGTTCCGCGTGTTCTATCGAACTGATCCCTCAATCGGTGAGGTACACATCCTGGCAATCGGGGTCAAAGTGGGCAATCGGCTGTTCATAGGTGGAGAGGAGTTCGAGTTATGAAAATCGCGCCTGTATCAGAAGTGAAGGCCCGTTTCAGCGCCTATCTGGAACGATGTCAGGACGGGCCGGTTATCATCACCAAGAATGGCCGTCCTGTGGCTGTATTGATCTCCATTCTGGAAGACGATGAACTGGAGCGACTTGTGTTGGCCCACACCCCCAGGTTTCGTCGCCTGTTGGATGCCGCCGAGCAACGCATCCAACAAACAGGTGGCGTCAGGCACGAGGAGTTCTGGAAATCGTTCGACACGGCTGGATAGCAAGGTCGTTCCTTAGCAAGAACACACGACCTCGGAGGTCTGGGGAGACCTCCGAGGTCTTTGTATTTTTCGCCCTCTCCACGGGCATAACTAGAAGACTGTCTGACGCCCCAGGCCGAGTGAAAGAGGGTTTTTCGAAGCCCGAAATCAGAGAACACTACAATCTAAAACTGAGGAGGTAAGTCAATAGTGAAGAAAAGAATACTTGTACATGCCCTGCTGGTGGTTGTGGCTCTGGCTTTGACAGCGACGATCGTCTTCGCTGCACTGGAGCCGGTCGGGACAGACACCAGGACCAATGGGGAGACCACCGTCACCTGGGACTCCCGCTTCGCCGACCTCGACTACACCCTGGGCGATACCATCACCATGACGGTGACGTGGACCGTTGATGTAGGAGATGCGGAGTACGACAGCTTCGGTCTTGGGAGTGGCAGCTTCACCCCAAGGTCGAGGCAAGACCCAGCCAAAGGTGAGATAGTAACAGAGGCCGTCCAGACCGGCGACAACTCCGTCACCATCGAGTTCAAGTTCACCGGCCTGCACACATGCCCCATACGGGACGTCGAAATGGGCAACGCCCACTTCAATCTGTATCTGAACGTAGACATGGACGGTGACAAAGAACCAGATAAGGTGGTGAGCTACGGGGTGAACGTCCTCGTGGAGGAACCACACTAGCCTCGACGCGAAGAAGAACGGACGTGATCCTGATGGCCCAGGCCAATGGGGGCTGATTTGGACGGTCGCTTGACAAAGTGCAAGGTGACGTGAACGGCGACGGCTACGCCGAAGTCATCGTTGGCGTCCCCTTCGCTGGAGCAGTAGGCGCGGGCCGCGCCTATCTGTACATGGGAAGGGAACGCCTGAAAAAGCTCGCTTCGCAAAAAACCGACGCCAGCCCAGGGTATGACCCGAGGCTGGCGTCGGCTGTTTTAGGTATTGCCGTGGGCTGTTCGAGAGGGTGATGTTACAAGAGAGCGATGAGCAACCAGATTGCCAGCATGACGAATAGAAAGGCCATGGCCAGCTTGATTATGGCCGCCCAACGGTTGATGAACTGGCCTAACTGCTGGGACGTAGTGCCAATGAGCGCATCGCTGCCCACGAAGATGGTTGGCGCGGTGAGGCGTTTTTCCTCCGGCACACCGGCTCGTGCCCCCAACCACTCACTCAGCGCCGACTCCTCCCTCACGTCGAACTCGGTGACCGCCAGCGGATAGCGCTCTTGGACATAGTGCAGGTGCAGCTCAGCGCGGTCGCACTCTCGGCAGCCGGTCTGGTAGAAGTAGGCCAGGTGAACGAGGGGCGCGTCGCCCGTCGGGGCAGGCGTCGCGCCAGAGCGGGCCGGATAGTCCACGCCGCCGGCCGCCAGGTAACTGGCGATGGTCTCGTCCAGACCGGCGCGAATCTCGTCCTCTCCAATCAGGGCCGTATCGCCAATGAAGACCTCCGGTATGCCTACTTTATCCGGCGGTATCTGATAGACCGTCTCCATGTCGAGCAGCCACTCGTAGTTGTCAGGGTCGGAGATCTCAATGGACTGCATCTCCAGTTGCGCCCCGTACTTTTCTTGCAAAGGCGGGAGCACCTCGTTGATCACTACCTGGCAATGATCGCAATCGTGTGAGTAGAAGAACAACAGGTGAACAACTGGCTCATCGGCCTTAACTGCGGAAAGCAATAAAACCAGCAAGAGCGACAGTATTAGCAACAGCGTAGCCTTTTGTCTCATGATACCCAAACTTACTCCCTCCTATACTGAGCGCAAATCAAACGAGTGAAATTAGGCGGAGGCAGGAGCCTCCCAAACTGCAGGGACCAACTCGAGACGCTCTATCAACAGGCTGGCGAGTTCGGTGCGGTACTGGTCGAGATTGGCAAAGAAAGCGTCCAGCTTCGAACAGAATTCATCAAAGGTACCGGTGTTGTAAATCTTGGTCTTCAGCTCCAAGGTGAGCAGGTGCTGTTGTTCCTGTGTCAGTTTGGGCTTTGATCCTTGATAGTTGTCTATGAGTAGTTCTTCCAGACCACCCTTCAGGTAACACTTGAGAATCTTGGTAACTTGATTGATGCCTATCACTCATTCCATTTGCGTTCAGTATAGTGGCAACGCCGTCTCGCTTCCCGTAGGTGATGTCTTCGTAAGCCATGATTGCCCCTCTCTTATTCGTATTCGTAGAAACCCCGGCCGGTCTTTCTCCCCAGCCTTCCCGCTTCGACCATCTTCTTGAGAAGGATCGGCGGGCGGTAGCGGGGGTCCTTGTAATTCTCGTGCAGCGCCTCCAGGACGTGGTAGACGATGTCCAGCCCGATGAGATCGGCCAGGGCCAGTGGGCCCATGGGGTGATTGTAGCTTCTCAATCAAGGCAAGAACCTCTCGAAAACCTCGTTGCCAAGCAATCTCCCTCGCGGTGTAAGCCGCACCCTCTCAGCCGTAACCTCAACCAACCCAAGTTCCTCCAGCTCCCCCAGATCGCTCTCGTACAGGCTCTCCAGCCGTTCACCAAATCGCCTGGCGAATCCTTCGAAGCTTACACCCTCCTCTATCAACCTCAACCCCAGGATCATCGTCTCTGCCATCTCTGTGGCCCGGTCTATGTCCTCCGAGTGAGCGCAGGATCCCATCCCCACGTTTAGCTGGACGGTGTATTTCATGGGCGAAAGGAAATTGCGCCAACGCCGACCGCCAAAGTAAGAATGCGCCCCTGCCCCAAAGCCGAGGTACGGCTGATTGCGCCAATAGTTGAGGTTGTGCCGACATGTGTGATTTGAGATGGGAGATTGGATATTAGAGATTGGCCCAGCCCAGTTCGAGATCTCGTAGTGAACATAGCCTTCTTCGGCCAGCATCTCCTCAGCCAAGATATACATATCAGCGGCCAAGTCGTCGTCGGGAGAGGGTATCTCGCCGCAAGCCACTTGCCGTGCCAGAGGGGTGTGCTCCTCCAGGGTCAGGGCGTAGAGGGAGAGGTGATCGGGCTGCAAGTTGAGGGCCTCCCGAAGGGTGCTTTGCCACTGCTCAAGGGTTTGATGGGAGATGCCGTAGATGAGATCGAGGTTGATGTTGGCGAAGCCGGCTTGGCGAGCCAGGCCATAGGACTCGATGGCCTCAGCAGCGGTATGGATGCGCCCCAGGAGGCGCAGCAGCCCATCGTCGAGGCTCTGGACGCCCAGGCTGAGGCGGTTGACTCCCAGGTTCAGCAGGCCGGCCAGGTAGTCGCTATCCACGGTGCCGGGGTTGGCCTCAATGGAGATCTCGACGTCCTTGGCCACTGGAAAGCTCTGGCCAAGAACCAACAGCACCTCCTCCAAGAGCGAGACGGGCAACACCGTCGGCGTGCCGCCGCCGAGATAGACCGTTTTAGCCTGCAAGGATGGCCCTTTGCCAGTCAGCTCTATTTCCCTGGCCAGGGCCTTCACATAAGGCTCAAAGAGGTATTCCAGCCCGGCGTAGGAGTTAAAGTCGCAGTAAGCGCATTTCGATTGGCAGAAAGGAATGTGTATATAGACGCTAACAACATCCATAGTGCGGCCTCCAACTGGCAGGAGATTGCTCCGCTGGGCTACTACAGTAAGAAACAAACCACGATGGGCGAAGGTCTCTGACCGAGCTCCCTCCACCTCGGTCAGAGACCTCGGCGATCAAAGGTCGGTTTCTTGCACAATGAGTAACACGAACGCGACATGGAGCAGCTGGCAATGACATCACAAGGATAGCACAAGGTAGGCTTGATGTCAAGCAAGCGCTGGGCTAAAGACCCCGCGCTAAAAGAACAACGCCCTACGGGCTGGATTTCAGCCCCGCAAGAGGCTTGGCCTCTCAGCACGGCGGTTCAGCGCCGTGTTTGTTGCCTCGAACGGCGTCCTGTGCTATACTTCTCAGGCAGAGATTCAACTACACAGAAGAAAGGACTCAGGAACATGAAAGTAGTGACCACAGAGGAGATGCGCCGCATCGAGAGGGAAACCGATGCGAGCGGGCTATCTTATGCCACGATGATGGAAAACGCCGGGCGGGCCGTAGCGGAGGCCTGTCAACGGATGGGGGTAACGGACAAACGGATACTGGTATTAGTTGGGCCTGGCAATAACGGAGGCGACGGCCTGGTAGCCGGCCGATATTTGCACGACGCTGATGATTATGTCACTTTCTACATTTGGAAGCGCGGCGCCGAAGGCGACGATAACTTCCGCCTGGCAGCCGAAAGGGACATTCCCACCCACTGGGCCGAAGAAGACGATGGCCTCGCCACGCTGCGCCGCCTTCTGGACGAGTCTGACGTGATCATTGACGCCCTCCTGGGCACAGGGGTCGCGCGGCCAATAGAGGGATCGCTCAAAGAGATATTGACTGTAATCGGGGAGGAAATCAGGAGAAGAAGGGAGACAAAGAGGAAAGAGGCCCTTTTCTCGCCCTCGCTTCCTTCATTCACTACTCTGCCCTCTTTTCCTGTTCTTGTCGCCGTGGACGTGCCTACAGGGCTCGATTGCGACACCGGAGCCATAGATCCAGCCGCCGTGCCCGCCGACCTGACGGTAACATTCGGCTTCCCCAAGCGAGGCCAGTTCCTCTTCCCCGGCGCTGAGTACGTGGGCCAGTTGATCGTGGCCGACATCGAGATACCGTCGCATTTGGCCGACGATGTCCAGGTGGAACTGGCAACGCCTGAAATGGTGAGAGATCTCCTCCCTCCCCGGCCTCTAGGAGCTCACAAAGGCACCTTCGGTAAGGCCCTGGTGGTGGCCGGCTCGGTCAACTACACGGGAGCGGCTTATCTAGCCAGCGCTGCCGCCACTCGGGTGGGCACTGGCCTGGTCACTTTGGCCCTGGCGGAGAGCATCCATCCCATCCTGGCCTCCAAGCTCAGTGAGGTCACCTTCCTCCTCCTGCCCCAGACTTTGGGCGTTCTCGTCCCCGACGCCATCAAAGTATTGGGCAAGAGGATCCAGGATTACGATGCCCTCCTGCTGGGACCGGGTCTGGGTCGCGAGAAGGAGACAATGCAGTTCGTGCAGCAATTGCTGAACGTGGAACCAGGCAAGAGAGGCCGCATCGGTTTCCTGGCCAGCGAGGAGGTCAAGGTAGGTGAGCTCTCGCTGCCGCCGCTGGTCATAGATGCCGACGGCCTGAACACTTTGGCCGATACCCCCAACTGGTGGGAACACCTCAAGGGGCCGGGCATCCTCACCCCCCACCCCGGCGAGATGTCCCAACTGGCAGGGCTCACGGTGCGTGAAATCGAGGCCGATAGGCTGGGGGTAGCACGGCAGATGGCGGAGAAGTGGCGTCAGGTCATCATCCTGAAAGGGGCCTACACCGTTATCGCCGACCCTGAGGGAAGAGTAGTCATCAATCCCTTCGCCAACCCAGGACTAGCCACAGCGGGCAGCGGCGACGTGTTGGCGGGGGCCATCGTCGGCTTCCTGGCCCAGGGCCTGGCGGCGGACGATGCCGCCCTGGTGGGGGCCTATGTTCATGGGCTGGCAGGGGAGCTAGTGCGAAAGGAAATGGGAGGGGCGGGGATGGTGGCTGGGGATCTACTGCCCGTGCTGCCTAAAGTCATCAAACTCTTGTCGTCGGGGCAGGTAGAGGAGACAGCATCTATTATTTGATCTTTTCTACCAGATACGCACTCAAGCGGTGCAGCAGCCGGCGGTGACGCCCGGGTGAGATTGCACCGATGCTGCCCCAAATGCTCCTGCGAGGCAACACAGCCAGAAAACCCAAACGGATGATCGAGTCGGCCAGCAAGCCGCTGGCGGAGAAGTCGGCATCTGACTTGGTAATCAATTCGTCAAAGCCGGGTACCAATTGATGCACTTGTGTGCTGACGCCGCAGACCAGCATATCGCCGTAGGGTGGTAGTTCGCGCAGCGCTACAGCCGGGCGGTTTTTGACCCGACCATCGGCCTGCGAAAGCGGCGCCAGAATCACATCGCCTTCATTCATGGAACAAACTCGGGGTTGGGCTGTTTGATCTGTTCAGGCAAGTATTCCGGCTCGTTATCACCGTAAGCGCGGTTCAGTTGGCCGACCGACGTTTGCAGCCACACCTCTCGCTCGTCGCCATCCAGCTGCATCACGGCAATGATCACCCTGGTCAGTCTGGGCAGTTGAATCGGCTGCAACAGCCGCAGATGAGTGTTATCTATGACCTGTGCCTCGATCGTTTGCATCGTTTATCGTTCCTCATCTACCATAACTACTCGTAACGCCTCGTTCACAGCTTCCCCATCAGGAAAGACCTCGCTACATCGGGTGCTAGGCCATACGTTTACCTTGCTGCACTGGCCGTAATGACGTAGGGTTGAATGATTTCCAATTGCCTTGCTTCAGCCTGCTGGGCATGATACAAATCCCAACGCAGTTGCAGATTCATCCAGAAATCCGCCGACATCCCGAAGAATCTTGCCAGCCGCAGCGCTATGCCAGGTGTCATGCCTCTCCGTTCATTCACCAGCTCATTGATCCTCTGGTAAGGCACGTGAATCGCCTGCGCTAGTTCCCGCTGGGTGATTCCCATTGGGAGTAGAAACTCTTCTCGCAGCATCTCTCCTGGATGAATGGGCTCTCGGTGTGTTGGAATCCGCACCATCTCTCTCCTGATCTAACTCATCACGACACCCAGGAACGCCGCCGTCTATCACCCCTTTGATAGCACCCCTCTTGAGTGTTGCCGCTATGCCGATGATAGCCCGATGTTAACCCTTCGCCCCCTCGGCAGACCGTGCAAACCAGAAGCAGCCATCCTTGCCTTAAGCTGACACCAATTCATTGATTTCAACAACCATTTCGTGCCGGCTTTGCTCCTGGAACCGTTCAACGAACGTTCGCACTTTCCCTTTCCGTACCTCGTCAGATAAATTAATCACCGTTTGCCTACCAGGTTCGTATTCAAACACCATAACCAATGGCGCGTCTTCGACATAGCCAAGGGTCATACCTAGCAATATTTTGCTGACTAGTTGGAGGTTAGCTCGAGTCAAAGCCGTATCGTTGTACGAACACTGGAAAATATGTGCTCCATTCGGTATTTGTGCAGCCAAAGCTGGATGTTCTAGTTCACGGTTCAGAAATTCAGCCAGGCGATCTAAATTCTTGTCTGTTAAGCTGACCTGATCATTTTTTCCCATGATATTTATCCTCATATGCCTTGCGACAAGAACGCCAGTGTCGCTTGATATCCTCAATGGCTTCTGTTAGAGCAAGTTTCTTGTCGAGCACTGGCTGAGCAATTTTTCGTTGCTCTGACGAAATCTAATCTACCTAACGCCTGAGCTCAGCTTGACAGACTGACAGAATCCTTTTTGACCAAGGACGCGGTTCGGCGCATCTCATTTGTAGACGAAGTGCTTCGCCTACAAAGACGTTGCTAGTGACTTTGAAACCTACATGGCCAAGCTTGACCGCCCGGGTTGGCAGGGGCAGCAACAAGATAGTCTCCCTCTCGAACCCTGTCACTATGCCGATGGCAGTCCGATGCTAACCCTTCGACAAAGTTCAGGGCAAGCACCATCAGGCTGAAAGAGCAAAGCTCCCTGAAGGGCGCTCAACTTCAGGGAGCTTTTAGCGCCCTTCGCCCTCTCAGCCTGGGGGCTTCGTCGCGAGCTCAGCCGAGCGGTTCAGCCCCAGGCAACCCGGCAATGGTTCAGCGGCCCCCAAGCGGGAGACCGTTGATTGAGAAGACAGCAAACAGTCGAGGAGCTAGGACTAAGCCTCAACCTCAGCCGTGGCTTTGCCCCTTTCCTCCTCCAGCTTAGCCACCAACTCCTCTTTTTTCTTGGCCGCGGCCTCCTTGCCTTCGGTGATGGCCTCCTCGATTCGCCCCTTCTTCTCCTCCAGGATAACCTGGCTCTTCTCCCGAAGCTCTTCGGCTCTCTTCTTGGCCTCCAAGGCCGCTTCCTCGGCCTTGCTTTTGAGCTCGATGCCCTTCTCGCCGAGTCGCGCCCGAGTCTCCTCTCCGGCTTGAGGGGCCATAAGCAAGCCTACTGCGAACCCCACCAACCCGCCGAGGATGAATCCCGCTACAAACCAGCCACTCCCATTGTCGTTAGCCATTGTCAATCCCTCCTGTCTCAAAGATTTTGGTTGCGCGCTCTACTCACTGCGCATACTTCGCCATTTGGTCAGCGTTTTTACCGCCTTCTTCACCCCAGACGCATAACTGACCACCTTGATTACCGGCGAGACGACGGTGTCGCTCACGAAAGTGGCCGTTCCCCGCACGGTGTTGACCGTCTCGCTCACGTTGCTGACTGTCTCGTTGGTGGTATCGAGGATCGGCGTTATCTTCTTCTCCAGGGTCTGGATCAGCCACCACAGCATCCCGATGACCACAATCAAGAGCAGCAGCATCACGATGGACTCAAGGGCGAGGATGATAACGGAGATGTCTCGAATGATGGCCGTTGCTTCTGCGTGGTTGAAGAGTAAATAACACATCACGACGAACAGCACTACTACGACCACCAAGATGCCTATAAGAGCTACCTGGAACTTCTTCTTCTCGGACTCATTCACGTTGCTCTCTCCTTCAACACTGGATTGTGCGTCATTATATCACACGTCCACCAGATAGTCAAAGCGCGATCAAAAAAGCGATCACGGCTTTAGCCACTTGGCCAGGCACAGAAGCCCCAAACACCCAACGGTTCCCTCCAGGACATGGATCTGGCCAATCATCAGGATGTTCCAACCCAGGAAGTCTCCTACAAGCTCCCCGATAGCGAAGCCCAGCCAGCAGGCCGCCAGGTAGATCAACAGGTCCCTGGCGCTCCCTCCCTGCCACAGGTTGAAAATGGCAGCGTAGGCGCTGGCGATGATTAGGGATAAGATCAAAGGAGGCGAGAAAAGTAGCTGCATTTTAACTGATTATCCCCCCACCGACTACGACCTCGCTCTGGTAGAAGACCACGCCCTGTCCGGGTGTGATGTCCCGCTGCTGCTGGGCGAAGGTCACTCGCGCCCGGCCATCTTCGAGTCGGACTAAGACGGCTTCTGCCTCGATGGCCTTGTATCGGATCTTGGCCGTGATCTCCAGAGGCCCATGAGGAACCTGCCCAGAGACGTAATTGACCCCGGTGGCCACCAGCTCCCGCTGCCCCAGCTCCGCCTTGGCGCCCACCACCAGCGCGTTGCCAGCCACGTCAATCTGCATGACGTAGAGGGGCTCCGGGGCAGCGATACCCAGGCCCTCCCGCTGGCCGATGGTGTAGAAGGGCAGGCCCTTGTGCTGACCGATGGTACGCCCCGCCGTGTCCAGGATGGGACCGGGCCGAATGCTCTCCGGCGCGTGGGCCTGCAGAAAACGGCGGTAATCGTTATCCAAGAGGAAACAGAGATCCTGGCTCTCAGCCTTTTCGGCTACGGGCAGACCTCGCTGACGAGCCATGGCTCGCACCTGCTGCTTGGTGTAATCGCCCAGTGGCAAGAGGAGATGCTGGAGCTCCTTTTGCCCCAGCATGTAGAGCACATAGGATTGGTCTTTCCGCTCGTCGCAGCCCTTGAGAAGCTGATAGCGGCCATTCACCTGCCGTACTCTGGCATAGTGCCCCGTGGCCAGATATTGGGCATCCAGGGACAGGGTACGGCGAAGCAGGAGATCGAACTTGATGCGGCGGTTGCAGGCCAGACAGGGGTTTGGGGTGCGACCGCGAGCGTATTCGGCGATGAAGAGATCAACGACTTCCCTCTTGAATTCCCGCTCGTAGTTGATCAGGTAGAAAGGGATGTCCAGGGTGTAGCAGACGCGGCGGGCGTCTGCTATGGCTTCGATGGAGCAACAGCGGTTGGTTGAGCCGCCCTGGCCCTCCTCGGCCCACAGGCGCATCATGACGCCGATCACGTCGTAGCCCCGCTCCACCAGAAGAGCTGCTGTGGTAGAGCTATCCACGCCGCCGCTCATGGCTACTGCGACCCGGCTGCCTTCCCCCGCCTGCATCATCAACCATCCCCAAAACCTTCGGCTTGACAACCGTCCACAAAATGGAGCGGAAGACGGGATTCGAACCCGCGACTTTCTCCTTGGCAAGGAGATGCTCTACCACTGAGCCACTTCCGCTCGATCTGCTAGTTGATGTATTGGTGGGGAAGGAGAGATTTGAACTCTCACGGGCTAGGCCCACGTGAT
>JACKQG010003336.1_pt1 | contig 19822 bp, 16 predicted proteins | sample 8237621 | NCBI WGS metagenome assembly JACKQG01 (sample SAMN15677084, study PRJNA649215) | marine metagenome | biome: marine; feature: Black Sea; material: saline water; isolation source: suspended particulate matter (SPM) from the Black Sea western gyre | collected 2013-06-09/2013-06-10 | depth... | reverse complement strand
CGGCCCCTTTTATTTTCGAGTTTGAGTTGTTACTCTGATTTTTTTAAATCCAGCGCAGGTTTTCATCGAGCAGGCCATCGGCGATGAGTTGGCGAATGTGGGCGATGCGTTTATAGCGCGGGCCTTCAAATTCGGCCTGTTGGATGCCGACGCGCTGATAGGCTTCGTAGAGTTCTCGCGCGCCACGGCGAATATCCCATTCAGGTTGAAATTGGGGCAGTTCGCGTTGAATCAGGTCGCAGTTGACGCGATAGGTGCGTTTGTCCGGCCCGGCATCGGGGGCGTATTCGACGCGGCAGCCAGGTACGGCTTGGGAAACAATCTCAGCCACCTCACGGATGCGGTAGCTCTCGGCGCTGCGTCCTACGTTGAAGGCGCGGTTGTGGATTTTATCAATTGGAGCTTCCAGTATCGCCAGAAATGCCCGCGAAATATCTTCGATATGCACCAACGGACGCCAGGGCGTTCCATCGCTCTTCAGGTAGATCAGGCCGGTGGTGTTGCCCCAGGCGACGAGATTATTTAGCACCAGGTCAAAGCGCAAACGCGGCGAGACGCCGTAAGCAGTGGCGTTACGCAAGAAAGTTGGCGAGAAATTCTCGTCCGCCAACATGGCCACATCTTGTTCAACGAGAACTTTGGAGCGCCCATAGGGTGTTACCGGATTGAATTCGCCGCTCTCGTCGAGGGCTTCCTCCCCGGCGGCTCCGTAGGTGCTGCAAGAGGACGAGAATAGAAAGCGTTTGACTCCGGCGGCTTTCGCCAATTCTGCCAGACGCACCGAAGCGCGGTGGTTGATTTCGTAGGTCAGCGCCGGATTGAGATCGCCCAGGGGATCATTCGATAGACCTGCCAGATGGATCACAGCATCAAAGCCTTTGACATCATCCAATTCAACGTCGCGGACATCTTTAAAATTGTTCAGTACCTGCGGAGAGAATTCGCCAAAGGTGCAACGGGCGTAGAGATCGCTATCCATGCCGCCGACCTCATGCCCCGCGGCCAGCAGCATGGGGGTTAAGATCGTGCCAATATAACCGAGATGTCCGGTGACGAGTACGCGCATGATTTCTCCTGATATTTACCGCGGAGGACGCGGAGTGCGCTGAGAAAAAGCAAAGAAAAAAACTCTGCGTTCTCTGCGGTTCAAGATTTACAGAGCAATATCAATCCCATAGCTTCCAGGGGGCTTCCCCAGAATCCCATAGATTTTCGAGGATATATTTCTCACGCAGCGTATCCATGCACTGCCAGAAAGAATTATGCTTGTAGGCCATTAGTTGCCCTTCGTTGGCGAGCCGTTCAAGGGGTTCTTTTTCCCATTGTGTGCTGTCGCCTTTGATATAGTCAAAAATTTCCGGTTCCAGCACGAAGAAAGCGCCATTGATCCAGCTTTTTTGTAGTTGCGGTTTTTCGGCAAAAGCCACAACGCGATTATGCTCCAAATCTAGCGAACCGTAACGCGCTGGAGGATGGACAGCAGTCACCGTGGCAAGTTTACCGTGGCCGCGATGAAAATCAACCAGCGCGGCAATATCAATATCGGCCACACCATCGCCCCAGGTGAGCATGAAGGTTTCATCCCCGATATAGGGTTGTAGTTGTTTGATACGCCCGCCGGTGAGCGTGTTCTGGCCGGTATCTACCAACGTTACACGCCATTTGGGCAAATTATTTTCGATGCTTTCCACACGTCCGCTGCGAAAATCGACCGTTAAATTACTGCCATAGGCAGCGCGCTCGACGAAATATTTTTTAATCATCTCGCCTTTGTACCCCAGCGCGATGACAAAATCATTGAATCCGAAGTGCGCATAGATCATCATAATATGCCACAGCATCGGATGTTCGCCGATCTCGACCAGCGGCTTAGGACGAATCTCGGTTTCTTCAGCCAGCCGCGAGCCATAGCCCCCGGCCAGTATGGCAACCTTCATAGGGTGGTTTCCTCATCGAGATGTGAGATCACCACCGGGTCAAATTCGCCGCCGTGTCCCTTTTTGGCGAACATCTCTTGCCCCAGAACCAGTTCCTTCCAGATCAGAAAATGTGTGCTTTCCAGATGTGCTTCACGCGCTTCGGCATCACGATAGATTTCGTAGAGTGAAAAATGGGCCGGGTCTGCCTGATCTTGCAGAATATCGAAGCGCAGGAAACCAGGTTCGGTCGACATACTGGTGCGGACATTTTCAATAATCGCGGCTTTATACGCCTCGATGTGCTCGGGCTTAATATAGTGGTGAAACTGAAAAACGAGCATGGTTCTGCCTCCTGAGCGTGTTCAGCACACATCCATAAAATAGTGGCTCATATGGCAAATCTGTGCAAACGAGGTGACAGTCACTTCGCAAGTGACTGTCACCTGCACACTTTTTACAGATGAGCCAAAATAGTTTCGATACAGCGCGCGTTTTTATCGTAAAGCCATTAAAGTCTATTTTTCAATAGCGGCCACAGAATTGCCCTGATGGTATCCTTGACCAATCCGGGCGTATTCCAGGCTGCCCATTCGGCGAGATACGCGTGACAGCACAAGCGCTCCAAGACACTCATTGATACGCTTTGAAGCGATTGGTGATACTCGTAGAGCCAGCGCCAGCGGCTGAGTTGCAGGCGTCCCTTTTTGTTGGGATCAAACCAGGCTATGCGATCACGGTAGGATGGGTAAGCGCGAATAGAAACATTGTCGTGATCGCGGCGCAAAAATAAGTATTCAGGTATTTCGATAATGTGGCCGCGCAGGATTAATTCGGCCAGCAAGATCATATCCGAAGCGACGAAACTGCCAATTAGCGGCGTTTGCGCTAAAATGTCGCGGCGCATGAGGCCGAAAACAGGGTTGCAAGAACGCGGTTTTCGATAAAGCCTCATATAACTGCGATAGCGTTTGCAAAGACTGTAATCGAAGAAATCCAACTCGTCGAGATAGTGTCTCACGAATTGACTATCTTTGTCGATGATGGTTGTGCGCGGGTATACCAGCGCCGCCTGCGGATTTTGATCGAGCGTTTCGATACAACGCTCAAAAAAGGTTGGCGCGCAGATGTCGTCGTGGGCAGCCCACTTAAAATAAGGGGTTTTAGCCAATTCGAAGACACGATTATAATTCCAGGCGGCGCCTCGATTGATAGCTTCGCGAAAATAGCGAATGCGATGATCGCGCTCAGCATAGGCTTTGCAAATGGACTCGGTTTCATCGGTAGATGCGTTATCCGATATGACCACGGCAAAATTATCAAAGGTTTGCGCCAGAATCGAATCCAGCGCCTCGGTGATAAATTGGGCTCCATTGAATACAGGGATTCCGATTGTGAGACGGTGTTTCATAAATGTGCAGCGATGCCTGGAAATCAGGCTATAATTATGTTCAAAGTATCATATTTACGAAGAATGACATCTGGTAATTGAAGTGCCCAAACTCCGGTTTTCGTATCGCGTAATTCTGACTTAGGATACCATAACATTTCAGGAAAACCTCTATGCATTACAAAAAACAGACTAAAGTACCAGCTTTGATCGTAGCGATTGTGGCCTTGTTGATCCTGGCCGCGGTCGCGGTGTTCGTGTGGACCATTTACTACGCATATAATCAAGAGGCTGTACCGCAGCCGATTGTTCAGGATGATGGGCCGTATCTGACCGAAATGCCTGCATTCACGCCAACTCCGTATGCTTTTCAGGGGCAGGCATCTATTCAGTTGACCTGGTTTTCCAAGCCGCCCTTCGATGAAAATCTACAATCGCTGGTTGAAAATTATAATTTGTTGATCCTTACACAAAAAGACGAAGCTGTCCTGGACGAATTGCGCGCTTTGGGATATTCAAAATCTGTCCCGCAATATTTCCGTCTGGATGCGATCAACGATCCGGGTTCCTGCACCGATGAGCCGCCCGGGAATCAGGTGGCCTATTTTGCGGGCGATTTTTGTACGATTAGCGAACAGCACCCCGACTGGTTTTTGCTGGACTCGCGCGGGCAGCGAATTTTCGAAGATACGGGATATTATCTTATGGACCCCGGAAATGCGGAATGGCGTCAATTTTGGTTGGAGCGCGTCGAGATGAGTCAAACCCAAAATGGATGGTTTGGTGTTTTTCTGGATAATGTGGACGCCAGCCTGGGGCGTGTGCAAAAACATGACGTGATTCCCTTGCGCTATCCCAATGATGGGGCGTATCAAACCGCTGTTGAAGGTTTTTTGAAATATATTTACGAGGGTTATTTTCACCCCCTGGGCAGGCCGCTATACGCCAATATTGTTTCAAACCGAGGCTTTGATGCCTGGTACGGCTATCTTAAGTATCTTGATGGCGCCATGGATGAAGGCTGGGCGCTGGATTGGGGTGACGGGTATTTCTCGAAATCCGAATGGGAAAACCACCTTACCCGTGCGGAGATCACCCAGGAAGATGGCAAGATCGCTTTGCTGGTTTCTCCTGGAGACCGCCAGGCGCTGTTGCGCCAGCAATTTGCTTTAGGCTCTTATCTCCTGGTTAATCATGGCCGCGCGTATTTCCGTTACTCCAATTCAACGGCTTATCGTGAAAACTGGTTGTTTCCGAATTATTATTACGACCTTGGTGTTCCGGTCGGGGTTCGCTATCCAGAGGGCGATCTTTGGCGGCGGGATTTTACCAAAGGGTCTGTAATTGTAGACCCGGTGCAGCATACGGTTGAATTTATTCTGCCGTGAGCGTGGCGAGAATTTGCCGTCGAATGCGGAAGCCCACCTGATCCCAGTTATAGCGGTCTTGAGCCAACCGGTAGCCAGCCTTGCCAAAGCGGGCGCATTGTTTCGGGTTGTCGAGCAAATCTGATAACGCGCTGGCTAGTGCGTGAACATCGCCGGGCGCAACCAGATAGCCGTTTTCATCCGGGATGACAAAATCGGGGATGGCTCCAATTTGAGTGGCTATGATGGGTAATTGATAGGCCAGCGCCTCAATAAATACGGCTCCAAAAGGCTCTTGTTTTGTAGGCACGCAGAAAATATCTGCCGCGCGGTAGTAGTCTGGCATCTCTGATGGTTGTACTCGCCCAACCACACGAATTTTGGGATGTGTAATTTCAGGTTGCGCGCCAACCAAGGTAAGCCGCGCATCAGGATGTTTGTGCAAAACCAGTTTGAAGGCTGCCAGTAGATCAGGGCCACCTTTGCGTTCCCAATCGATTCCCGCGAAGAGTATATGTTTACTAAAGACGCGTTGTTCGATTACTCGCTTTTCGTCGAGCGGGATATTGCTGCCGCCGTATACGCAGGAAATTTTCTCGACGGGGCAGGCATATTGCTCGATGAGTGAGCGCGAAATATTCGTGCTGCGTGTAAAAATGTGGTTGGCGTTGGCATAGATTTGCTGCTCGCAGTCAATCCATGCCGAAGCGAATAACTCTTGCTGGGTGAAGCCTGGATAATTCAGATTTTCAAGATGGGTATGATCGGTATAGATAAAGTGGGGAGTTGTCGATGAGGCAGTATCAAACAGTGATTGTAATTGAAGAGAAAACGCGTAAGGGCCATTTTTTTTTGGAATAAATTTCGCATAGGCATTGATTTTCTTAAAAATGTAAGGCGTGCGCAAAAACGATTCTCGAAAGCCAAGCTCCCCGCGCAAGATGCGAAAACCATAATACCTGATGACCGCAAAGATATTTAGGAATAGGAGAATCTTGCGAGCGCGCAAAAAATCCATGAGCGTGAAGACTTCCAGTACATATTCCGGGAAGTGCTTTTCGATCACCTGAACAATACTTTTGTCAATTGGATGTGTATCCCAAACTCGGAAAAGCGCGATTTTCTTCATTGCATTTATTGCTGCTCGCGAGAAAAAACGAAATACAGTTGGACAGGTTCGGTATTATAGAAAAGGTGGGTGTGGGGAATTTTGCCTCCCACACCCACCCTTTGAGTTATATATGAAACGTGGGCGAAACTGGCCCTGTTTATGCGTTCTGTCGACGTTGCCGCCACCAGCCAGAGGCCGCGATGGCAATCACAATTAATATCAGAACCAGAACACCAGCCATGGTTGGCAATATCCACGGTGCGCGGCCTTGTACAGGGGTTTCGGGCATGAGTTCAGTGAGCGCAGTGTCTTCAGCCGCAGTAGTCCCTGGGGGAGCTTCATAGGCAGCAATTTCACGTGTGTCCGCACTGAGAATTTGGTCGTTGACGACAATTGAGAAATTGCCAGCCAGGCCAGTGCGCAGCTCGGGATTGCTGAGCGCGTCTCCGGCTAATTGCAAGCCAGCGACGTTGCTGCCTAACACAGCCAGAAGTACGTGGTCGGCGTTCCAGGGCGATGTTATGATTTCAAGGTAGCCCACACTACTGCCCACCGGGATGCGATAGTCCACTTCCAGCACGTTTTGTGTGATTGTGTTGCTGCTCATATCCAGAGGCGCTGGTAGGGCGCTGTTGACTTCACTGAGCAGCGCCAGTGAGGAGGGCAAACCAACGAGAATTAGATTCCTGCCACCGAGAATTTCATCGGGAACAGAATCGGCAAAGGCGGCAACCAAATCTGTAATCGCAGGATCAGCTTGATTGCCAAGATCGAAGGCCACTTTGGCGGCCACTTCCCAGGCTGCGGGGTCGCCCGTAGGAACGATGAGAGCAGTCGAACTGAGCAGCGGATGCAGCGAATAGGGAGCCGGATATGTATCCAGACCGAAACTAAGCGCAGTGGAGATGACCTGGGGACTGGTGGGGATGTGCAATGTGCTTTCAGGCCAGATGCGCACCCAGGTGCTGCCAAGCCGCGGGTCGATGCAATAATCCTGGGGAATTAGCTCAGCGCTGACACGGACTTTATTGTAACCCGGATAGGTTGTTGTTGGCGGAATGTTGATGCGTGTCTGGTTATAGTCGGCATTATCATCATTAAATTTGATGCTGCCAACATCTTTGCCATTGACGGTGACAACCATGCCCGAAAGATCGTAGTTCATTAATTTGGAGTGACTGAAGAGCAGATCGAGATAGGCGTTGTTATCCAGAACTTGCCCGGGGGGCAGATAAAACTCGTATTCGGTGACGCTATAGCCAACGCGCCAGAGTTTTCTGTCGGCATAGCCTAGATCAGCAAAAGTTTGGTCGATACGTTGTTCGATATTGGCTGCGGCTGGCGCAATATTGGCAACGATGACAAAATTTTCCTGGTCGCCAGTTAGAATTTGGCCCGAACTAACGGCAGTAGCCGCTTTGAGAACCCCCATATCATCAATGCCAGTTGCCAGCAAGGCGACGTAGTTTGAATTCCACGGAGAGACGGCCATCTCGATGATGCCGTCGCCGGTTTGAGCGCCTTGTGAACCCAACGCGCTTTCGCCTGGCTCCACGGGGAAGGCAACTGAACCGAGCAAGGAAAGATTCGCCGGTTTGCCTACGAAAATGAGATGATTTTGCCCTAACTCATCGGGGGTAACCTGACTGTTCGAGCGCAGCGCTAATTCAAGGCGACCGCCGGTAAGCGTGCCAAAACCACTGGCAACGGTAAAAGCTGCCTGTAATTCGCTGATGCTGGGATTGTCCGGGACAATGAGCAAAGCTTGATCGGGCAAAAATGAATTTTGGAAAATCGGGCGAGGTAGCAAAGCCAGATCGGTTGACGGAGCGCTGATAGCATGTGGGAAATTGAACAACGAATAGGGGTGAATGGCAACCCGTGTGCGCAGGTCAAATTCGTCGCAGCTTCCACCGGCATCCAGTTCTACAATCAGTTGGTGATCTCTTCCGGGGTCCAGCGCCTCGATGGTCTCCAATGGAATTGGAATCGTCACCACGCGCTCGCCACTTTGTTCGAGCAAGATTGTATCGAGAATCTGGTCATTGAAAAATACCTGCAGCGACCCATCGATTGTGTTTTCCAATTGCGCTGCCAGCGTATCGGCGGCCGAATCTGCCGTAGCGCCGACTGCGTTTTCACCGACGGTAAAAATCTTGATCGCCAAACGGACTTCACCGGCCTGGGTAATTTCCCAGTTTGCTGGCAATGAAAAAGTGTAGGTGAAGGTGTCGAACGGCCCGTACAGTACTTCTTCGGTGTAATCGAGCAGGTTGAAATAGATCTCGTCTCCGCTCTGCTCCGTGGGAAGATTTACTCCCTGGGCAGGTTCATCTGCGGGGGGGGGCTGATCATCCTGCGCATAGGCAGGAGAAATCAGAAATGTAATAACAAGTATGGCGGAGGTGAGGGCAAAAAGTTTCTTCATTTGTCTTTCTCCTTAAAAAATTGGCAGCCCTTTTCTGCAATAATTATCTACCACTCTAGGCGATTATGCAACAGTCCTTTGGTACGCTTCTGCGATACTTCGGATCATTTGTTGGCGTGAAAACGCACTTTCAATGTGCTGGCGACCACATTCGCCCATGATTTTGGCGTGCTTGGGGTCGGCCAATAACTGCATAGCTGCATTTGCCAGGGCGTGGGCGTCGTTGGGTGGGACGAGCAGCCCGGTTTTGCCGGGAATTACGACTTCGGGAACACCCATTACATCGGTGGCTACTACCGGCAGACGGGCAGCCATAGCTTCAAGGATAGTCAACGGGAATGCTTCCCAATCTGATGGTAACACAAATAAATCCAACGCGCCCAGTAGCTCAGGAATATCATTGCGCATTCCAGGGAAGTGCAGGATTTTTGTCAGCCCAGACTCAACTGCCAGCGATTTTGCGGCGGTCATCAGCGGGCCGTCGCCGATCCAGATGAAATGGACATGGGGAGCCTGGCCGTGGATTATCGCGGCGGCTTGAACAAATAGCAGCGGATTTTTTTGCCGACTCATGCGCCCCACCGCGCCGACCAGCGGCACATCCGGTGGAATATTCAGATCGTCTCGCGCGGCAGTTTTTTGCCGTGACACATCAAAAAGGGTTGTGTCAATGCCGCTATGAATGGTGATGAACTGCTCTGTGCTGCCAACCCGATAGCGTTGGGCAAGATCAACCTCGGCGCGCGCCACGGTGATAATTTTGCAGGTCAGCCAGCGTGCCGCGCTACGCTCGAATAAAGCGATTCCCCGCGCCGCCAGCGGATGCACGCCCGCGTGAAATGCGAAACAATGCGGCGAATAGATCACCGGAATGCCTGTGCCAATGGCCGCCAGCCGCGCCATAAACCCCGGTTTGGAGGCATGCGCATGGATCAAATCAAAGCTGCCCCCTTGTATCGCGCGCCTCAAGCGCAGCAAAGCACGCAAATCGGAGAGCGGGGCGATTTTGTAGCGGTTCATGGGGATGCTGAAAGCTGTCACTCCCTCGATTTGTGTCAACTCCGCGGCCAGCGCATCTCCGCCTTCGGACATGCAGGCGAATGTCAATGCAAATTGGGTTTTGTCGAATCCTGTTGCCAGCCAGCGCAAATACTCGCCTACACCGGCAGTCGATTTCCCGATTTCAAAAACGCGAATTTTCTTTGGGGTCATATGGCCTTTATGTAAAGTTGCAGCGTTTGCGCGACCATGCGCTCGAGCGTGTACTCGGCCTCGACGCGCTGCCGCGCCGCTTTGCCCATCTGGGCGATTTGCGCCGGGGTTTCAATCAGGCGCAGGCAAGCATGAGCCAACGCAGACGCGTCGCCAGCGGGCACTAGCCAGCCGCTCACGCCGTTTTTTAGCACGCCGCCGATGCCGCCCACATCGGTCGCTACAACCGGCCTGGAAGCCGCCATGCCCTCGAGCAGGGTTAGTGGCAAGCCTTCGCGCAGGGACGAGAAGACGAGAATATCCAGGGCTTGCATGGCGGCGGGAATTTCTTCGAGGAGGCCGGTGAACACCATCCGAGAGCGGATGCCGGCTGCCTCAGCTTGACGTTCGAGACTCGCTCGCAGTGGGCCATCCCCAACCAACATGAACCAAACCTGGGGGTGTGATGCTGCAATCAGAGCCGCGGCCTCGATGAAGTCGCAATGCCCCTTGTCGGGAACCAGCCTCCCGACTGCCCCCAGGAGCAGCACATCCCTCGGGATATTGAATTGCGCCCGAAAATGGCTACCCACTTCGGGCCGCGCCGCGAATCGCTGCATGTCAATTCCGTTTGCAATGCTGGTAATTTTTTCCGGCAGCACCCCCGTTTTGGCAACGTGATACGCCTTGACCTCATCCGAAACGGCAATCAAAATATCGGCAAAGCGCGCTGTAGCTCCGTAGATGCGTCCCAGCGGGAATTTTGCGGCCCAGGGGTCTGCGCTATGCAATGTAGAGATAACCCGCCCTGCGCCGCCCATGCGCCCCGCCAGCCGCCCGTGGAAATCGCTCTTGAAGAGGTGTGTGTGAACGACATCCGGGCGGAGACGGCGTACAAGTTGGTACATGCGCAGCAACAAGAATGGATCAATGCGTCCCAGGCGCGGCAGGCGGTATAGGGGAATGCCCATGTGCCGGAAGTCGTTCTCCAGCGGGCCGGGGGTGCAATAGCCTACATGGATTTCGTGTCCCGCCGCGAGTATGCCCGCAGCCAGGTTGCGCAGCAAAATCTCCGCGCCGCCAACTTTGAGGCTGTCAATGAAATACAGAATTCGCATAGAGCAACTCTTCGTATAGCGCCTGGTATTTGCGACCGACAATCTGGATGGCATAATTCTCTTCGACGCGCTGGCGCGCTTTCTGGCCGAGTTCGAGTATGCGTTTTGGATTTTGAAGCAGCGTGTTGAATGCGTCGCTGAGATCGTGTTGATTGCCTGCTTCTACCAGCACGCCACAGGCGCCATTTTGCAACATTTCGGCGGCATTGCCAACGCGGGTGACTACGCAGGCCAATCCACTTGACATAGCTTCTAGCAGGGCGTTAGACATGCCTTCCGAAACCGAAGGCAGCACGAAAATGTCGCTGGCAGCCAGATACGGGCGCACATCGCTGACATTGCCGACGAAGCGTATCCGCTCGCGTAATCCCAATCTCAGGGTTTGTGCGGCCAGCGCCGGGCGGTCGGGGCCGTCACCGACCAGCAGTAAAAAAACATTTGGGTGGGTTTGTGTTAACTCGTTAAAGCTCTCGAGCAGCAGGGGCAGCGATTTCTGCGGTGAAAGGCGGCCAATATAGAGCAGCACTGTTTTTTGTCTCAGGCCAAGTTCAACTCTGTGCGACTGGAGGTCATTTGCGGGGTGGAATCGCACGGCATCGACACCGTTATGCATGCGCTGCACGCGTAAAGGATCAAAACCGGCTTGCAATAATTCAGCGTGCATGGCCTGATCCAGGGCGATAAAACGCTTGCCCCAACGCCGCAGCAAGGCCAGTTTGACGCGGCCGCGGCGCGTGGCTTGTGAAACCTGCACGTCGCCGAATTGGCCGCTGTTGCCAAATTTGACGATCGCCGGTTTGCGCAGCGCTTTGCCAATCAGAGCGGCGGCAATCGCCGGGGTGAAGGCCAGGTGCGCATGGATAATATGATAGTCGTTGCGCCGCTGCCAGAGCTGCCACATAGCCCCAAACAAAAAATTGAGCGATTCGAGCTTTCCCGAGCCGCGCGGCTGTATGCGTTGTACCCAAAGCCCATCACGTTCTTCATAATCCGGCAGGTTTTGCGCGCCGCGAGTGATCACACCGACGATAAGCCCCTGCCTGACCAGTTGTATGGAAAGTTGCTCCGCCTGTCGTTCGCCGCCGCCAACCTTGAGCGGCGGGAATTCATTGACCAGCATCATAATGCTGAGGTTTTCTTCCACTCGTAAGCTCTATTTCATTGATGGGCTGGCAACGTCCAATGATCGCCAAGCCATTGGTTAAACTCGGGGTCTGTTGTGGGGGTGTTGAGTTCGCCTCCCCAGGGGTAGATCGTGATTTCTCCGAGCGTAATGCCGCGGGTGGTGTCATAAATATCGATGCGGGCAAAATCAAGCCCCTGGCCGAGCGTTTCAGCCGCCGCCACGATTTCGTCCAGGGTCTCGGGCCTGTCGGGAAACGGCACTGGTGGTTTTTCGATGTGCTTGGGAATATCAAAGGGTTGCCAGTTGGTATCCACAAATACGCCTTCTACCATATTGTGCAGCGGCGAATCTTCATTGATGGCGATGACTTTACCATCAAAGGTGAAGCAACGGTAATCGATCAGTACGTCGCCAACGCGCGGCAAGAGCAATTCTTCGACCAGAATAAGCGGCGTGATGTGCTGGTATGCCCATTGACTCTTCGAATAGATCGAGTTCAGCCAGGTATTGCAGTATTGGATACATTCTTCCTGGGTGATGATGTATTGGGACATATCGCGATTGCCGAGATCTTCTCCGCTTTTGTAATAGTAGATTACGCCATCTTTGCAAAGGACATTCCAGCCGCAGCCGTGGTTTGCCCGAATAAAGTAATTTGCAGGCAGCGTGTCAAAGGGGATGCTTTCAGGCTGTTCGGTAACATAGTATAACTCTGCAGTTCGGATGCCGCGTTCTTGCGCATAAGCCCTAACCGCGTATTTATCCTGAATTTGGATGAAAAGTGGATTGCGATCATGTTTCATGCGCCAACGAACTTTCCAGGCGAGATCTTTGGGTGCAAGATGCAGTGCATCGAACAGGCGTGCGCGATAGATCTCCAAACGCGTAGCAGCTCGTTTTTTATATTTCAGCAGGTTATTCCCCATGAGTGATTTTCTCCCTATTAGATTAATTGAGTCAGTATCACAATTCTACCCGAATATTTGTGCAAAACTGTTCCAATAAATATGCCAGAATACGCTTATTCGCGCTGTGGTAACGCTTGCAGTTGCTTTTATGCGAGTTTTTCGTAGCATGTGAGCAGGCGTTGTGTCCAGGCGCGGGCATTATGCTCTTGTGCAACATAGGCTTTTCCCGCTTCGCCTAATGTCAAGCATTGGTCTGGGCTATTGAGTAACTGAATGAGCGCTTGTGCAATTCTTTCGGGTTGGTGAGGGGGGACGACGATTCCGCGCTGCGGGCTGACAACCTGGGCAATATCACCGACATCAGTGGCAACAATTGGTAAACCCGCAGACATAGCCTCCAATACGGATAAGGGTAGACCCTCCCAATGAGAAGAATTAACGAAAATATCTGCGGCTTTTAATAATGCGGGCACATCCTCGCGGGTACCCAGCAGTCGGGCATGGCTGTGTAAACCGCTTTGCTCAATTTGCCGCGCTAAATCATCTTGTAGGAAGCCAGTGCCAGCAATTGCCAGAAAAGTATCTGGGTATGTTTTTCGCAGAATCGCAAAAGCAGACAATAAATCTTCATAACCTTTTGGTGGCAATAATCGTCCCACGGCGATTAGCAGCGGGCGTTGGGCATCTCCCGTTATCTCTGCGCGTAGTTTGAGACGCGCCTCCGATGTGATATCCGGAATTTCATCTACTGGGTTGAGCAGAATTTCAATCACTTTAGACTGTAGTCTGGGTTGATGCACTTCAGCCACCGAATACCCCACAGCAAAAATTTTGTGCGCAAAATGTTGTAACGTCCAGGTTTCCAGTTGATCTCGTCTGGGATTGGATGTGCGCGGGTCTTGCCAGGTTGAATGGAGCATACATACCGACGGGGTTCCGGTCAGAGCGCCGAATGTACTCCCCAGAATATTGGAGCGCGGCAGATGTGTGTGAATGACGTCAAACTGCTCTCGGCGCAAGATTTGCAATAAGGCGAGATTCTCTTTGGGGCTAAGCAGCCGGTCGCTTTCCAGGGTGTAGACGACCGCGCCATGCGCCTCAAGACTTTCCTGAAGTAGAGCGTAGCCCAGGTTAATGACTGCCAGTTTGTGTTGAGTGGAATGCTCAAGATTGATTTGTTGCAGCATTTTGGCAAACGTTAGAATTAACATTTGCGCGCCCCCCACCGTCAGACTGTCTATCATATGGGCGATATTCATAATTAGTTGGCTTTCTTAGGTGAATGGAATGAATACGACAGGCCTGGAGCAGGCTTGAGCAACGCCTGGCAATCCGGTTTTAGCAGGTCTTTGTCGACTTGTGCGGTTGAATATCCCGATCGGAGCCACGATTTAAAATTTTGCAGCGCGCCATAATTTGCTTTGCCGACGACAGTCGAGATGAGTAACTTGAATTTTTCGCCAAATTGTTCGAATGGGGAATAAAAAAAAGCTCGCCAGAGATAGCCAAGCTGTCTGAAACGCGGCGCATTACGGGAACGCAAATGCCAGCTACGCTCCAGCGCCCAGCGCGCTTTGGCCCGTCTATGCAGAAACGGGCGTTGGATTCGATGCGGGTATGTCCCGATTTGCGACAGGGCGATATTTTCCAGATAAGTGAAGCGCTCCCACATGCGCTCGTGTGAAATATTGGCGCTATGCCAGCGGTAGACAATCAACGGTTTGGGGATGAAACCAATTTCATGTTGTTGCAGGATGCGCATCCACAGTTCCCAATCTTCGCCCCAGTGCAGGGTTTCGTTGAAGAGACCAACTTGCTCGAAGAGTTCGCGCCGGAACATGGTGGCCGACGGGTTGCCGACAAAGTTGTGAATCAGAATCTCTGGGGCTTTATTTTTGCCCTGGGGGATGCCGCGTTGTTTAACCGTCCACTCATCGGAGTAGGTATCCCACCACCAGCTATGCGTACCTACGAGCGAGTCTTGCGGGCGTTCCTCTAAATAATCCGCCTGCAGCTGTATTTTTTGGGGCAGCCAGATGTCGTCGCAGTCCAAAAAGGCGATTAAATCCCCGCTAGAAGCCCGGATGCCAGTATTGCGCGCTGCGCCCGGTCCCTGGTTTGCTTGTGTGATGAGTTGAATATCGTAGCTCGAGAAACGTTGGAGGGCCGCGCGCGTGGCATCGGTGGAACCGTCGTCTACAATGATGAACTCATCTACAGGCCGCGTTTGCGAAAGCACGCTGGTAATCGCATCGCTGACGAATTTCTGGCAATTATAGGTAGTGATGATTGCACTCACGCGGGGATGGTTTGGCTGGCTCACAGGGATATGCCTTTATTTCTGAAGCGCGCCGCGCAACATGGATTTACTTTTGGTAATTAAACCGGGATCAAGCCAATAGACCATTGTGATATAAACACCCGCACCCAGGATTATGGCTGTGATGAGTTTGGGAATGTCGGCAAAATTAGGTATCAGATGCAGCGGCAGGATGGCAGCCCCCATGATGATAGCGCCCCAGAACGCGGGCGAGATGGTTTTTAAAACTTGCCGTAAACCAAAATTGACGAAGCGTCCGGCGACAACTGTATCCAGAGTGACTTTAATAAAAGCCAGCAGTACATGCCCTAGCGCAACGCCGACCATGCCCCAGCGCGAACCGTACCATAAAATCGCGATGGTTAGCGGGAGTTTGATGAGGGCCAGCTTGTTCAGAATATCGGGTCGATTGATGGCTTTGTAGAGTACGCCGGGAATATGCCCCAGCGCGGCGATCATCACGGCGATGGCAATCCAGCGCATAACAGGAATTGAGGCAAGCCATTCATTGGAATAGAATATGCGAATGATCGGAGCGGAAAGGATTGCTAGTCCCACACCCGCAGGCAGAATTGCCAGCGAGGTATAACGCAGGTAATTGCGGTAAACGCTGCGTAATTCATCCTGATCCCATTGCAGGGTAGAGAGAATGGGGTGGGCTACCCGGTCTACGCCCAGGTTGATGGTGCGGATGACCAGTTCGGGCATGCGGTAGGCCAGCGTGTAGTAGCCCAATGCTGCCGCGCCCAAAACCCGGCCTACGATCAAATAATCTACATTGTTGAGCAGCACACCAATAAAACCGATGGCTACAATATGTCCGCCGAAGGTGAGCATTTCTTTAGATACCTGCCGATCAAAGACGCGCGTAGGCCGCCATTTACCCAGAATCCAATTCAGAATGACAACGATAAAAGCGCTGACGATTTGCCCCCAGATCAGGCTCCAAACGCCAAAACCGGCCCAGGCCAATACAACCGATACCAGCCCTTTGCTAAAACTTCGGCTGAAATCAGGGATGATTTTGATTTTGAAACGCAAATTCTTTTGTATGTGCGCTCCGGGGATCGCGCCGAGCGCGTAAATTGGCAGGGTGAGTGCAATCACGCGCAATAGCGGTGTTACCGCGGGTTCACTAAAATAGGCTGCCGCGAAGGGAGCCGCCACCCAGGCAAGGAGATAGAGCACAATGCTCAGGATTGTGCTGCTGTAAAAAGCGATATTGGAGGCTTCTTCAATTTTGTCTTTGCGGGAAATAATGGCGGTGCCCATACCCAGTGTATTGAGCACATCAAGATAATCAATCACAACAGTGGCATAGCCGACCAGTCCAAATTCCTCGGGCAGCAACAAGCGCGCCAGAATGATGGTCGTGATGAAAGAGAGCAATTTGCCGACGATAAAAGAAAGATACGACCAAAATGTCCCCTGTATGGCTTTTTTCTTTACAAAGGCTGAACGCGTTTCAGCTTCAGATGTCATGGTGGGGAATCAGGACTTTTGCGTGGCTACTTTCTGGATAGCGATTTCGTATTCTACCATTTTGGGTATCGCCATCGCAATACCAACGATTAACCAGAAATATCGTTGATAGGCATCATGAATGAAAACCGATGCCAATAAATAACCCAGCAGACTCACCCCCACCGCGGTTGCCATATCGGCTATATCGCGCAGACCCTGTGCTTGAAGATTTTTAGCGCCCCAATAGATATCGCGCAAAGTGATAATCACAATTGCCAGGAAAAATATCAGCCCGACAATGCCGGTTTCCGCGAGAATTTCAATATACAAATTATGCGCTGAGCGTTCTGTTGCACGCGGATCAAGGCCCACCTGACGCGAATAGGCCTGATAATGAATCGGATAATTATCGTAACCAACGCCCAGAACAGGGTTGTCCAGAAACATATTCCAACCGACCAATAGTTCACTGGTGCGCCCGCGAATGGCTTCGTCCGCGCGCAGGCTGTTGCCGGAACCCGGCAGGAAGGATAACATCGACTCAAGCCGTTCGGTATATTGCGTGGGGATAAACTGAAATAGCATTACCCCAAGCAGTAGCAAAATGAGTAAGTTTTTCAAGTTTGGGGTACGGTAGAGTAACATTAATCCGATGACCACCGCCAGGGTGACGAATCCACTGCGCGAGTAGGTCAGTATCACCGCAGCAACCGTTGCACCAAATGCCCATACGGAAAGAATCCGCATCCAGCGATTTTTCTCGTGCCAAACCCGATCCAGCGCCAGCGGGACCAGCACCGTCATAATTAGCGCGTAATAATTGGGATCGTTGATCGGTCCGCTAACGCGGTTCGTGCTTGAGGCTCCGACGAGAACTGCCGCACTGGTTTGCGCAAAACCGAAGTAATTATTGCCGTATGTGCCTGTGGCATATTGAATAACTGTCAGTGTCCCCAGGAAAATACCCGCAATCAGCAAAGCCCAAATAACGCGCCGAAGTGTTACGGCGCGTTGCAACAGAATCACGACCACAACCACAATCATCGCATTCTTGATATACAATTCGAGGGCAGCTTGTGAGCGTTCTGGGCTGGCGGCGTATAATATGGATGCGAAACCTACTACCCCATAACCGGCAAGCAGCGCCAAGGCGCGTTGCCAGCCTATGGGTTTTTCGTTATACGCAATCCAGCGCATCAAAATTGCAAACAAGAGCAAGAAGACAAAAGATTTTGTTACCGATGGCGCCCCGTGGAATACAATGGCAATATCGGAGATATTGGTGTACACCATAAATGCCAGCACCAATAGCCCCCATTCAACGCGCGCCACAGAAACAATGAAGGCGAAAGCGCCGATGATGATCACAAAGAGTTTGAGCGTATCGGGAGTAGTAAATACAAGAAAACCAGCGCCCACGCCTACGCCAATCCCAATCAGGGCATACATGATCTGAAGCCAGGGGTTGGATTGGTTGGTAGAGGAGACGTTCACAGGACGACCTCTCGCGTGGGTGCTGGTAAATGGGCGTGATTTGCCATTGGAGCTAGAACCCGATCAATGCGCGCGTCTTAAACAAGATCAAACCACTTTCATCGTGTTCAGCTTCTTCCAGGGCGCCCTCGGCGCGTTCAACGAGAACCGTAGCGCCGTCGCCTTGCAGGCGTTCCCCAATGCCAACCTTGGGGCTGAGCAAAATCACCTCGCCATCATGGCTAAAACGCATGGGGGTCGAGAGCGCCATCTGGACGCGACCAAGTGTGCTATATGCTGCTTTGCCGGGTGTATCTGGCAACATGATCGAGAAAGTACTATCATCCCAACGACCGATAATATCGTTCCCGCGCAGCTCTTTTCGCATGATAGCGGTAATCTGGCGCAATAGTTGTTGAATAACCGGCTGCGGCAGAACTGTCAAATAGTTGCTCAGGCCATCCAGCTTCACCAGCCCCAGTGCAACCAGCGTGTCGGGAGATTTTCCCGTGAGTGAATCGAGTTGATCGGTGAAATAGCGGCGGTTATATGCCTGGGAGATGCCGTCAACCTGTGTTCGTTCCAGTAGCGCTTCCAGGGGTGTGCGCAACTGTTCTCGAACAATAGCCAACACAGCACCAAGCAACAGGCCCAAAGTGAAAGCCAGGGCCGCATCGCGCACAGGCTGTGGGCGGACTGGTTTTATAGGTTGCGTGGCTGCATCTAGAATATCAATATCGTAAACAGTGTAGAGATCTGAAATATACTCAACCGCACTCTGACTGAGGCTGTTGGCAAGCACAGTTACAGTTGCCGGATTCGGTCCCTCCACCGCGAGTTCAAGAATATTGGCATCCGGAAGCACCACCGTAAAGTATTCATAGTCGACCATATTTTCAATGCCGAGACCCATCTTTGTAAGCGTGTTATTGTAGACTGTTCCGCTATTCAGAATTTCAGCGTAGGTGCCTACAATTGAACGCTTATCTAACGCGACCAGGCTGCTAACGATCTGGTATTGATTTTCATCCCCGATGGCTTCAATATTGGGGCTGACAATGAGCAGCGTAGAGGCGCGGTAGATGGGGGTTGCGAAATAGACAAACCCGAGCGCAATGATCAGCGCAGAAAAGGCAGTTAGAAAAATTATCCACCAACTACGCCGGAGCATTTGGAGATAAAGGCGAAATTCCATTGACCGTCCTCCTGATTACTTATGTAGTAATCTTAATAAAACATAAACACTGTATATCTGCTAACAATTATCTCACTGGATATATGTAGCAGATATAAGAAAAAGGTACCAATACATTGTACTCTTCCACCAATCTTTTAATTGTTAAAAAATTGGCGTTTATTTTTGCTTTTCGAATTGGCGGTGAACAATAGCCGCAAAGTGGATTTCAATAAGCGCCTTCTTGCTGAAGAACCGAAAAAAGCGTGCGCACGAATATTTGAATATCCAGGCGCAAGCAACGCCGCTCGATATACGTAATATCCATCCGCAGGCGCTCATCAAATTCGCTTTTACCACGCCCCAGTAATTGCCATAGACCGGTAACCCCGGGCAATACATCCAGGCGCTCTGTATGCCATAGCGCATAGGTTTCTGCGCTGAAGGAAGTTGGTCGGGGTCCAACCAGACTCATTTCGCCGACGAGGACATTGATGATTTGCGGCAATTCGTCCAGGCTGGTTTTGCGCAGGAATGCGCCAATTTTTGTGATACGCGGGTCGTTGGTGATTTTAAAATCAGGCCATTGTAATTCATTTAGATGAGCCAGTTCTTTCTTTAGCTCTTCCGCGTTTGTTACCATGGAGCGAAATTTATACATTTCAAAACGGCGCCCACCCAGACCTGTGCGTGCTTGCGTGAAGAGAACATAAGCTTTTGGGTCATCAAGTTTGATAAGTAGCGCGCAAACTCCCATCACGGTGAGCCACATTGGCGTTGAAACAATTACAACTGTGAGATCAAAAATGCGTTTAACAAGCAAATAGCCTCGATTA
>JACKQG010003335.1_pt1 | contig 19823 bp, 19 predicted proteins | sample 8237621 | NCBI WGS metagenome assembly JACKQG01 (sample SAMN15677084, study PRJNA649215) | marine metagenome | biome: marine; feature: Black Sea; material: saline water; isolation source: suspended particulate matter (SPM) from the Black Sea western gyre | collected 2013-06-09/2013-06-10 | depth... | reverse complement strand
CCAATTTTTGATACGAATGCCAGCTATTTATCTCGTCAAGTGTTTGAGGCATTTTCATTCCCCTATTTAAAACGAATCGTCAGTGCTGTAAATGCGCTGAATGTACCTTGTATTCTCTTTGTTAAAGGTGGAGGCCATTGGCTGGACTTACTCAAAACCTCTGAGGCATCCGTATTGGGCATTGACTGGACCGTCTCTCTTAAGGATGCAAAAGCGGTGGTGAATGACTCCGTTTCCCTACAAGGTAATCTTGATCCATCCATTCTGTTGGTACCCAATCATGTCATTGAAAAAGAAGTATGCAAAGTATTAGAATCTTATGGTGAAGGCAATGGTCATATCTTCAATTTGGGACATGGTATCACACCAGATATTCCCCTTGAAGCCGTACAAACGGTGGTAGATACAGTGAGAGCGGAGAGCCCAAAATACAAATTGCAGACCATTCAGATTAATGAATAAAGACTTAATCACCAAATCTTTCAAGGATATTCAAGACCATATTTGTGCAGGGCTCACTGAAGTTTCTGGGCAAATATTTCATGAAGATAATTGGGTATACGCTGACGGTGATGGTGGTGGTCGAACACGAATATTCTCTGGTGATACTATTGAAAAAGGGGGCGTTAATTTTTCAGCATTGAATGGAACGCTATCTGAAAAAATGGCATCAAAATTAAAGGGGGGTGGCCGTGACTTTTTCGCCACAGGCGTATCATTGGTGATTCATCCCAAAAATCCATTTGTGCCTACAGTACACATGAATATTCGCTATATCGAACGAGGTGGTAAGGGTTGGTTTGGGGGCGGAATAGACTTAACCCCTTATTATCCAAATACAGCAAATATTATAATCTTTCATAAATCACTGAAAAATATTTGTGATGATCATGCCATTGCAGATTATGCCAAATTTAAGGAAGAATGCGATGACTACTTTTTTATTAAGCATCGCAATGAAGCCCGTGGTGTGGGTGGAATATTCTTCGACTATCTCTCTGAAAATACGGAACAAACATTTGATTTTGTGAAAGATGTGGGAATGGGATTTAACCACACATACCTTCCCATATTTACCGAAAATAAGGATAAACCTTTTACTGAAAAACAGCGTGAGTTTCAGCTCTATCGTCGTGGGCGTTATGTGGAATTCAATTTAGTCTATGACCGTGGGACATTATTTGGCTTAGAAACACAGGGGCGGATTGAGTCTATTTTAATGTCGCTCCCACCACTCACTTCATGGACATACAATTGGTCACCAGAACCCAATACCCCAGAAGCTGAATTATATGATGTAATTAAACCGCAAGATTGGGTAAATCAATAAAATGAAAAAGGCTGTTTTACTCATAAATCTTGGGTCACCTAATAAGCCTACAATTCCATCCGTTTGGAAGTATTTACGGCAATTTCTTATGGATCCACGGGTGATTGATATCCCCTACCTTATTCGATGGTTTTTGGTTAATTGCATCATTATACCAAAACGCGTGGCAAACTCTACCGCAGAATATAAAAAATTATGGGCAATGTTTGGCGAATCTCCATTAGTGAAATTCACTAAAACTTTAAGGGTAAAACTTCAAAAACAGTATGGCTCTGACTTTGATTTTTATGATGCGATGCGATATCAAAATCCCTCAATTGACCACGCATTGGCTGAGATTCAATCTAAAAATTATGCGGAGGTAATTATTCTCCCCCTCTACCCCCAGTATGCATCAGCATCAACAGGATCTACTATTGAATATTGCCAAAATATTATGAAAAATTGGTGGAATACACCCACAGTAAAAGTGATCAACCATTTTTGTAATCACCCTGCATTTATTCAATGTTTTGTAGATAATACAAAGAAAATGAATTATAAAAAATTCGACCACATCCTATTTTCATATCATGGACTTCCAGAACGACATGTAGATAAATCACATGTTGATGGTTCTACTTGCAAAGACAAAAATTGTACTGATGGTTTACACAAGGAAAATACCGCTTGTTACCGAGCCATGTGCTATGAAACTACTAAGCGAATAGTTGAAAAGTTAAATGTGCCAACGGAAAAATATACGGTTTCATTTCAATCCCGATTAAATGATGATTGGATAAAACCCTATACAGATATTGTAATGGTAGAATTAGCGAAAACAGCTCGAACGAAAGTCTTAGTATTATCTCCTGCATTTGTCAGCGATTGCCTGGAAACATCCATTGAGATAAGTGAACGAAATCAGAAAATTTTCATTGAGAGTGGCGGCACTGAATTTACCCTTGTGCCCAGTTTAAATGATAATGATGATTGGGTGGATGCTGTAATGGAAATTATTAAATCTCATGGATAAGAAAATTGCCATAATTGGCGGTGGAATTGCCGGACTTACTGCAGCATATTATTTAAAAAAAAGTGGATGTAATCCCACAATATTTGAAGCCAGCTCTAACATTGGCGGCGTTATGCAAACTCAAAACATAGATGGTTATACCATTGAAACGGGCCCCAATACTATTTTACTTTCCGATCAACGAACGGTGGATATGTTCAAAGATTTAGGCTTGGAAATTGAAGATGTATCTCCTGAATCAAAGAATCGATATATTGTAAAAGATAAAAAATGTGAACCGCTTCCTATGTCTTTGGGTGGATTCATCAAAACGCCTCTTTTTTCATTTGCCACAAAAGTAAAGATTATTACTGAATTCCTCAGGCGTAACAAACCCTTTAATGATGAGGAATCCATATCTCAGTTTATTATTCGTCGATTTGGGAAAGAGGTATTAGATTATGCCATGAATCCATTTATTGCAGGAACTTACGCTGGCGATCCTGATAGATTGAGTATAGAATATTCATTTCCGCTACTTTATAATACTGAAAAAAAACATGGCAGTACTATGGGTGGATTCTTTAAAAACCGTAAACGCAAAATTCCACATAAAATTAAACGACGAACCATCTCATTTAACGGTGGTGTATCAACCCTTACTGAAAAATTAGCTGAGAATAATAAAGATTCCATTTTCATCAAATCTCAAATTACTGATATTGCTAAAACGGATGATGGTTATACCTTAACATTTTTACAGAATGACGAGGAAAAATCATTTATTTGCCATGAAATTATTTGCACAGTACCCACTCACGCATTAACAAACATCACCATAAATGGCGAGCAATACCCTGATTTTAACCAGTTAAGTGAGATTAATTATCCACCAGTTGTATCTGTGTCGTTGGGATACAAAACGGAGCATATCCCCCATTCCCTTGAGGGTTTTGGTGCATTAGTCCCCAAATGTGAAAATATGAATATTTTGGGCGTATTATTTTCTTCATCACTATTCAAAAATCGAGCTCCAGAAGGTCATTCTCTTCTTACCATTTTCATGGGTGGAAGCCGACAACCTGAACTAACCTCACTATCAGAAAGTGAGAGAGTCGAGTTGGCAAAAGCAGATTTAAAAAAATTATTAGGCATAAAGGCTCAACCGGGAATGGTTCACGAAACGGTGTGGCAAAAGTCAATTCCACAATATCATGTAGGTTATGGACATTATAAAAGTATTATTAATATGGTGGAAGCCAAACTCACTGGTTTTCATTTTGCCGGCAATTATGTAAACGGAATATCCATTCAAGACACCATTTTGAGCAGTATGGAATTGGTAAAACAGAAGTTAGAAATTAGATAATTTAGATTAATTAAAGGAATATTTAATGGAAGCATTTGGAATTATAGGATTGTTTTTTGGTATGTCGGCAATGGCACTTGTAACGAACTTAAAAAAAGAAGTAAGTGACCTCAAGGAAGAGCTTACTAAAACGGGTGTGCTTAAAGAAAATTCTGGAAATAATTAAAGGTTAAAAATTAAAGATAATGATTCTATCTAAGAGTCTAATCTCTATTTTCTAAAAACTAAACTATGAAAAAACAAAAATTCAATTTACCATTCAGACCAAGACGGCTTCGTAAAAACGATAGTATTCGTCGATTGGTACGAGAAACGCAGGTGACGAAAGACGACTTGATTTATCCACTATTTGTGCGAGATGGGAAGAATCTCAAATCTGAAATTTCATCCATGCCAAGTGTGTATCATTTTTCACCGGATAGTATTCTTCATGAAATTGAGGCAATGCTCAAACTGGGTTTAGACCGCACTATTTTATTTGGAATCCCCGCTGAAAAGGATGAGTTGGGCTCAGACGCCATTTCTGAAAATGGAATTATTCAACGCACTGCCAGAGAAATCAAGGCACGATTTCCGGAGATGTACCTCATTTCTGATGTGTGCATGTGTGAATATACTGACCATGGCCATTGTGGAATCATTCACCATAAAGAAGTCCATAATGACAGCACCCTCACCTATTTGCAAAAACAGGCTATTTCTCATGCAGAGGCAGGTATTGATATGGTAGCGCCATCGGGAATGATGGACGGTATGATTGGGGCAATCCGTGATGGATTGGATGATGCTGAATTTGAAGATATTCCCATTATGAGTTATGCCGCAAAATATTCGTCGGCATTTTATGGTCCATTTCGGGATGCCGCAGAATCCACACCTCAATTTGGTGACCGTAAACAATACCAAATGGATCCAGCTAATTGCCGTGAGGCACTAAAAGAGGTGGATATAGACATGGCGGAGGGCGCTGATATAATCATGATAAAACCGGCAATGGCATACATGGATATTATTTCACAAGTGAAAGATTTATGTGCACTCCCTATCGCCGCCTATAATGTGAGCGGTGAATATTCTATGGTGAAAGCTGCCGCCGAAAAAGGCTGGATTGATGAGACCAAAGTGAGAGATGAATTATTGCTCTCCATCAAACGGGCAGGTGCAGATATTATTATAAGCTACTTTGCGAAAGAATTTGTGAAAAGCAGGGTTTAGGAATTAGGTAATAGATATTAGACACTTAGACAGTTAGAAATTAGAGATTAGACTAAAAACATTGAGTAAATAGAAAATGAAATAATTCTTTGGTCAGTTTTAATAACTGAGGTAATTTGACTACATTAAATAGGAGTCTCATTATGAACAATTTTAGAAAACTCATTGTTTGGCAAAAAAGTATTGAATTGGTGAAAGATATTTATATCCTAACTAAGACATTACCAAAGGAAGAAAAATATAATTTAATTAGCCAAATGACTCGGTGCGCAGTATCAATTCCTTCAAATATTGCTGAAGGCTGTAGCAGGACAAGTGAAAAAGAGTTTAGGCGATTCCTTGAAATTTCATTAGGGTCCGCTTTTGAATTAGAAACACAATTAATAATAATTTTAGAAACTGAATATTCAACCAAAATTGCATTAGAGCCCATTTTTATTCAAATTGATCAGGTTCAGAAAATGTTGAATGCATATATAACAAAATTAAAAAAAGGAATTAGAAATTAGTACGTAGAGGTAAGTTTAAATAAAATATGAATTTACATTTTTCAATCCATTTTTGTCTAACTATCTAACCTCTAACTATCTAATCTCTGAATAATCAAAATGACATTAGATAATACAAAATCAAAAGACTTATTCAATAAAGCAAAAAACCTCATGCCCGGTGGTGTTAATAGTCCTGTGCGGTCATTTAAATCGGTTGGGGGTACACCCCATTTTATGGCAAAAGGTGAAGGTCCGTATGTGTATGATGCCGATGGCAATCGCTTTTTAGATTTCACCGCTTCTTGGGGACCATTGATTTTAGGGCATTCTCATCCAAAAATTAAGGATGCGATTATTACGGCGGTAGAGCAAGGCACCACCTTCGGCACCCCCACCCTACGAGAAAACACATTGGCCCAATTGGTAATTGATGCAGTACCATCCATTGAAAAGGTACGTTTCGTAAATTCAGGGACAGAGGCCACCATGAGTGCCGTGCGATTAGCCCGTGGATATACCAATCGTGATTTGATTATCAAATTTGAAGGCTGTTATCACGGCCATGGTGATTTCTTCCTTTCTAATGCAGGGTCAGGACTGGCCACTTTTGACCAACCCTCAAGCCCGGGGATTCCCAAAGCGGTGGTAGAATCAACCATTACCGTGCCCTATAATGATTTGAATGCAGTTCGAGATGCTTTTGAGGCAAATCCAAATGAAATTGCAGCTTTAATATTAGAACCTATCGCTGGCAATATGGGCGTGGTAGCACCCACTGAAGGATTTCTACAAGGTCTGCGTGAATTAACCACAGAGTTTGGAGCGGTCCTCATTTTTGACGAGGTTATTACCGGTTTCAGAGTTGCCCATGGTGGTGCACAAGAACGATTCGGAGTCATGCCCGATCTTACCACATTGGGTAAAATTATTGGTGGAGGACTCCCCGTGGGGGCTTATGGTGGTAAATCAGAAATCATGGCTTTTATTGCACCAGAAGGTCCCGTATATCAAGCGGGCACATTATCAGGGAATCCCATTTCAATGGCAGGCGGTATTGCTACCTTGACAGAATTGAATAGTGATGGTCTTTATGAGAAATTAGAAGAAATGGGCACATATTTCGCCAATGGATTACGACAAGTGGCTACTGAAAATAATGTATCTGTAAAAGTAAATCAGTTTGGATCTATGGTAGGATTATTTTTCACCGATTCAGAAATTAATAATTTTAGTGATGTGGCAAACTCTGGGATTGATACTTATAATTCATTACATGGATATTTATTAGAAAATAATATCTACTTCCCCCCATCGGGATATGAAACTTTTTTTGTTTCAACTGGGCATACAAAAACGCATATTGATGAAGTGATTAATGTATTTGGGGAGTTCTGTAATAACAGGAACTAGGTTTTAGGGATCAGGTTTCAGGTTTTAAAACCTAAAGAAAGAAGTAAACCTTAGGAAGTTACAACCCAAGTACTTTCAGCATATAGAGGTGAAGAACTATCTTCCCCATTTCAAATTGATCATTGGCCAGAGGAAAGGAATATTACTGGCTGAGTCAAAAAGTTATAAATTAATCATATCAAACTGAGTAAATACACCCAATTGGAGATGTATATTCCTTCGGTCACTTTTAAGTAGGTGTAAATTTATTCCTACGGAAGCACTACTCATCAATCCAAATTTAGTTTTACAGTTATCCGTACTGCACATTATAGGTAAAACATAAGTACCAAATGTAGTTAATGAGGTAAATTGAGATATTCTGGAATCACTAAAATTATGCCTCCACCCCACACCCGCACCTCCGAAAAAAGGAAGTACTAACATTCCACCCGTGAGGTAAAATTGGTCTGAGGCACTGCTCCATTTAGCTATATCATATTTCACATTTATAAATCCAACAATACCCATGGTCTCGGATACGCCAAATGAGAATGAACTGGGTCTATCTGACAGGATTGAGGGTTTCAATATTGAAAGTGATAATAATGCAATGAGTATCGTTAATTTAATTTTAATCATAAGAAAAATTATCACAAAGAATCAAGTTAAGTCAATATTAATTAACTGACATATATACTATTCTTTTCTGAGATTGCCTGCAAATTTCTAGAACCCATCCCTACAAATATAACATCCCATAAATCATGACGCCGGTTATAGACACATACATCCACACCGGGTAGGCAAATTTAACAATTTTACGATGTTTAGCAATTTGATTATTCCACCCCCGGTAAAGGGCAATAAGGGCTAACGGCATAACGATAATTGCCAGCACAATATGGCTCAGTAAAATAGTATAGTAAAAGGTGGTCCACTCCCCTACATAGAGTTTGGGGCCTGCTTTAAACCAATGGTAAATCACATAACTAATTAAAAATAATGCAGAGGTTCCAAATGCAGTGAGCATGGTCTTTTTGTGGGTATCAATCTTCTTTTGCTTGATAAACACCAAGGCTAAAATTAATAATACGGTGGTGATGCTATTTAATGAGGCGTTCACCAATGGTAAGCCTGAAACATCCAACATGCCTTCTAAACCTTCAGGTCGAGGCCCTAAAATCAAAAATGCCACCGCCAATGAAATTGCAGTCGATACAATGTAAATAATACGTAACCAAAATGAGTCGTTCATGTTTTCCTTATTGATCAAAAATTATGAGTAATAATAGTAATGGGAGGTAAATGATAGAGGCGAATAATAGCATGCGCGCATTGGCATTATTTTGTTTATAAATCACATTAACACCCACAGCTAATAGGCCTAAACCCAAAACAGCGGCACCTACCGCATAGATTATGCCAGCCACTTTTAACGTGTACAAACCAATACTGGTACCTATGAGTGCAATGGTAAAAAAGAGAATATGATAATTGGTTCGGCTGGAGTTTGGATATTCACCGGGCATCATTTTGAATCCCCCCTCTTTATAGTCGTTGGCATAGAGTATGGCAATTGCCATAAAATGGGGAATCTGCCAAAAGAAAAGAATGCCAAACAATATCCATGCAGGGGCGGTCAAATTACCGGTAGATGCAGCCCATCCACCCAATGGCGGTAATGCACCGGGAATGGATCCAATCACTGTATTCCATGTACTCACACGTTTACTGGGGGTGTACACAAATAAATAGAGTATAATGGTGAGGACTGATAGTCCGCCAGTCAATGTATTGGTAAACTGAAATAAATATACCGAACCAACAATACAGAGTATTACGCCAAAATTGAGGGCATGACGCCAATCAATTCGCCCCGCAGGAATGGGGCGATTTTTAGTACGCTTCATTTTGGCATCATGATCTTTTTCAATAACTTGATTCAGTACGGCTGCCCCACTGGCAGTGAGAAACGTTCCCACCATCAAATGGATAAACAAGAGGACTTGTTCAGTGGTAAAAAAATATTGATCCATACTGCGAAGCCCCAGATAGAATCCCAAATAGGATGTTACCAATACCAACATGGTAATTCTGGGTTTCATCATTTGCTTGTAATCAGAATATTTAGACATTTTTACGAATCTGCTTATTAATTATCATGTACAATCCCATAATGACTGAAATACTAATGGATGCTCCCCACATATGCAATAATCGAAAAGAAGGTGAAAATTCACCAAATACCATCAACTCTCCCATCACAATTTGGAAAACAAATAAGGCCACTAATGCTTTGGTAAAGATTATTACCCTTGAACTTGGTTCACTATTCATCATGACTTTATTCCATACGATGGCAGTCATGGATACTAAAACGATGCCCAATCCGGTATGGATATATTTAAATGCACCCAATGCTGTCATTAAAAAATCATCCGTTTTCCCCGGAAAAGCCTTCGCCAATGTTTCTAATCCTTCACGCATATGTGTGCCCAATAAAATTTCTATTATGGTGGCCACCCACAAAAGTTTCAAATATAATGGCAATGAATTTTCATACGATTCATTTACGACCTTCTCATTGCTTAATTTATATTTCATAAGTGCAAACATATGTAAACTCACAATAATCAAGGCAAAAAGCATGTGCAATGTAATCACAATTGATGCCAAGTGAGATTCAACTACTTTTGCACCTAACCACCCTTCAAATCCAGTCAAAAAGAACGAAACTGTGCTTGCAATAAAAACAGACGGATATGTCTTTCGGTGCATGAATGCAAAAATCATGGTGATTGTAATAATTAATCCAGTGGTGGCCCCAAATAGTCGATTAAAATACTCTGTCCATGTATGCCTTGCATTGAAAATGGCATAATTATGTTTTTTGTATGGATGCCAATTTTCTTGACCAAATGTGGTCTGAGAGGTAAAATTAAAATCAGAAACCCACAATGTATCTTTATGGACAATCATATCGCCCACTTCAAATTCAGCTTGAGGATGCCAACTAATTTGGTCAATAGATGTGGGTGGAATCAGTTTTCCAAAACAAGTGGGCCAATCTGGGCACCCCATCCCTGAACCAGATACACGAACTAATCCACCAATAAAAATAAGGGAATAGGTAAATATGAGGGAGGCAATCAACCAATGATATAAAGATTTACTATCTTTTTTCTCGGAATTCATCGGGGTAAAATTACCCGAATTTCGCCACTGATTACAATGGGTATTTACATTTCATATTGTTTTCAATGTATATACTTTCAGTTATTTATTTAATAAGTATATATCACTTTGATATATTTATTTCAAGGCTCATTAATCTACTAATTTATTATTTTAACGCACTCACAAACGTACTCTTTACTTAAATCATTGCCATCAATGGAATATCAGCAATACGGCGGAATCTATTGGACTGCAACAACCCAATCTTTCCAGAAAAATTAAAGCGTTAAATTTAAAGCGGATAGATTAAAGTGAAATTGTACTGAAATAATCTAACAATTCAGGATTAGCCAAGGCATCACGATTAGCCACACTTTCACCATGAATCAGCTTCTTTACGGCAACTTCAACTTTTTTGCCATTGATGGTATATGGAATATCAGGGGCAGATATAATTTTTGCCGGCACATGACGAGGGCTACATCCAGTTCTAACCTTAGCTTTTATTGTGGCCTTTAATGTATCATCAAGTTGGGTATCATCATCTAATTTTACAAAGAGAACCACTTCCTCGTCATCTCCAGTTGAATGCCCCACGATGACTGAATCAAGGACTCCAGCAATATTTTCAACAATTTGATAGATTTCGGCGGTGCCAATTCGTACCCCACCTGGATTCAATGTGGCATCTGACCGACCAAAAATCTGGACTCCCCCATGCCCATTAATGAGCACATAGTCGCCATGACACCATATTTCATCAAATACATCAAAATAGGCGTTGTGATATTTTTCACCACTTTTATCATTCCAAAAATATACCGGCATGGATGGAAATGCTTGACTGCATACCAATTCACCTTGCTCCCCATTTTGAGAATTTCCAGCACCATCAAAAGACTCCACTTTCATTCCCAAACCTCTGCATTGTAACTCACCTCGATAAACAGGCAATGTGGGGTTCCCCAATACAAAGCAAGATACAATATCAGTTCCACCTGAAATTGAGCTGAGCTGAACATCTTGTTTCCAATCTCTATACACATAATCAAAAGATTCATCACTCAAAGGTGAGCCCGTAGATAATATTGCTCGTAAATGAGGGAAATTTGAAATTTGAGACGGTTTTATACCTTCCACTTCCAATGAGGCTATGAACTTAGCAGAAGTGCCAAAAATATTGATATTAGCCTCATCTGCAATTTTCAACAGAGTAGCAGGACGGGGGTGAAATGGATTTCCATCATATAACACAACGGTAGCGCCCACCGCCAAACTGGAAACCAACCAATTCCACATCATCCATCCACAAGTAGTAAAGTAAAATATGGTATCATCTTGTTTTAAATCGGTGTGGAGAATCAACTCCTTTAAATGCTGAATAAGGGTACCACCTGCGGAATGAACTATACTTTTTGGTTTCCCTGTTGTGCCTGATGAATACATGATATACAAAGGATGTTCAAAGGGTAATGGTTCAAAGCTCAATCTTTCGGAGGTAGGACATGAAAAATCATCCCACCATACAGCATTGGGAATATGAGAGATTTCTTCCTTATTAATATATTTTACCACCACCACTTTCTCAACACGGGGTAAATCAGTAAGAATTCCACTCAGTTTTTCTAAGGAGTCGAATAACTTCCCTTTAAAATAGTATCCATCAGCAGCAATAACCACTTTGGGCTCAATTTGAGAAAATCGGTCTAACACCCCTTTGATACCAAAATCAGGTGATGATGATGACCAAATTGCCCCAATACTGGACGTAGCCAACATGGCAATAATCGCTTCAGGCATATTGGGAATAAACCCTGCCACGCGATCACCCTTTTGTACACCCATTTTTCTAAGTGCGGAAGCAAACTTTTCCACTTCAATATATAATTGAGAATAAGTTAACTCTCGGTAAACTCGATCTTCTCCATAAAATTTAATGGCGACTTTATCATCTCTGTATTTTAGGAGATTCTCTGCAAAGTTTAGTTTGGCACCAGAGAACCATGTTGCTCCTGGCATTTTGCGTATATCATCACAAATCTGAGTGTAAGATTCTGAAGAAAGGATGTTACCATATTTCCACATGGATTCCCAAAAATCTTCAGGATTGGATATTGACCAATCATACAGTTCATCATAATTTGTCAAATTGAGATTATATTCTCCGTTTACTGTTTCTCTGAACTGAGACATTTGGGAGCCATCAATTTGCGCTTGCGTAGGTTGCCATAGCATAGGATTAAGCACGTCTTTTTTCCAATTCATGGACTATCTGCCATGCAGAATTCGTATCATTTAGGTTTAACTTAGATTTTAATTTTGATTCTAAATCTGAATCTTCTAATTCACTGAAATTCATATCAACCATTTCTGGTATAACTGTACAACTGGCCAATCGAGATAATTCACTCCCTGAAAGGTAATCACTTTCTCTAATAAATGTGGGGAGATTATCAAAGCCAACTCCATTCCCTGCTGGACGCTTGAGTTCAAATAATCCATCATTGGCACGAGAGTACCAACTAAATCCCAATCGACTGACTGCATCTAATTTTTGAGGGTCAATACGATCATCTGAATATGCATCTTCACATACATGAAACATAACCACTTCACCTAAAATCAGATTTCCACCTGCAGGTAATCCTCCCATTTCGATTATATCCCACAGCTTGCATTCCATAATAAATGGCGATTCATGAACATGGGGAGGTTTCACAATTTGGCTCTCTCTTTTGGTGAGTCCAGATTTGACGAATTCATCCACATCTTGATCATAGACCGATGATGTGATTGCCATTTGCTCAGTCATTGAACGGGTAACCAGAGAGACGGTGAATTCAGGCACTTCTCTCACATTTAGGAGTGTATCTTTGGGGGCGCCAGTGCGACCACTGAGGGCAGGGGAAAATCCGATAATAGGTGGATTTGCACTAAAACCGTTATAAAATGAAAATGGAGCCAAATTATGATTTCCATTTTTGTCTTGCGTCGTCACAAAAGCGATGGGTCGGGGAACAATCCCTGATATCAATAAATGATAATTGGTTTTAATGTCAAGCTTAGTGGGATCAAAGGTTTTGTACAATACTATCCTCGAGAATGGAGGGATACAATATTACCTTCAGTATCCATAAAATCTGCACAATAGCCAATTTCTGTTGAGATAATGGTTTTAGGTTTAAGGACTTTGCCGCCAGCAGATTCCACACGATCAAGGAATACTCCTAAATCTGGGTCTCCATCAAAGTATAAACGTACACCATCTTTACTGGGTGTAAAACCCTCTGATTGAAATAATGCACCACTGACCATGCCTTCACCTGATGGAAAAATAAACATATGATCGTTATCAACATTCATCTCTCGCATCTCCATTTGAAAGATGGATTCATAAAATGTTTTTGCTCGAGTTAAATCTAAAGTAGGAATTTCAAACCAACATGCTGACTTACTCATACGATTCCCCCTATTTACTTAAAGTTATACTTTATATGAAATATATAAGTATATTATATCCATGATTTTATATAATCACCATCATTCACATCTTCAAGTGATTCGACTACAAATAAAGGCTTAAAGGTATCAATCATTACAGCCAATTCTTTCGTTTTTTTCTTACCAATTGACCCTTCATATTTTCCAGGTTGAGGGCCATGCGGTAATCCCATTGGATGATAGGTAATAGATTCTAAATCGATTCCCTTGCGACTCATAAATTCGCCTTGTGAGTAAAATAGAATCTCATCTGAATCTACATTCGAATGGGGATATGGAGCAGGAACAGCATCTGGATGAAAATCAAATAACCGTGACACAAAATTACATACCACAAAACCGTCGCTCTGTAAAACTTGATGTACAGGTGGTGGTTGATGGAGACTGCCCACAATAGGTTCAAAGTCATCAATATTAAATATCCACGGGAAATAGTATCCATCCCAACCCACTACATCACATGGATGATGGGCATATACCATATCTTGGATTCCGTCATTCACCCGAACTTTTACCAAGAACTCCCCTTCCTCATCTTTGGGGGTAGTTAGTTCTGGTGTACGGATATCTCGCTCACAAAATGGAGAATGCTCTAATAATTGTCCGAATTTATTGCGATATCGAGATGGTGTTTCAATGGGGCAGTTAGACTCAACTACCAAAATTCGACATTCTTCCTCCACATCCATCTGCCAAATAACCCCTCGAGGAACAATTATATAATCACCGAATCCAAATTTTAGTGTTCCCAAATTAGACTTAAACATCCCCTCACCGCTCTGAATATAAAGCAATTCATCAAAATGTCCATTGCGATAATGGAAGTCCATTGACTCATTTACATGTGCCTTAGAAATAACTAAATCGGAATTAAAAAATAGAGGTGTACGAGAATCAACTGCATTACCTGAAGAATTAAGATTAGCTGTACGAATGTGGCGTACTCGATGGGTTTTATCGCCTCGCTTAAGTTCAATTGGGTGGAAGTTGCCCATTTCTAATACACGCGTTGGCATGCGTAAATGGTAGAGATTCGTGTACATGTGGGAAAAACCCTCACGACTCACTAACTCTTCATAGTATAAACTGCCATTTTCCTTTTTAAAAGCCGTATGTCGTTTGGGTGGAATTAACCCTTTATTTTGATAAAATGGCATCTTCTCTCCTTAAAGGTTTCCGCGTTTCTCTTGCTCTAATTCTATAGACTCGAATAAAGCCTGAAAATTTCCCTGACCAAATCCACGAGAACCTTTGCGTTGAATAATTTCAATAAATAATGTTGGGCGGTCTTCTAACGGCTTTGTAAAGAGTTGCAACAAATACCCTTCTTCATCTCTATCAACTAAAATTTTCAATTCTTTTAATGTTTCAAGATCCTCATCAATCACGCCCACACGTTCACTTAAGGCTTCATAATAAGTATCAGGCACTTCTAAGAATTCTACTCCATTTTTGCGTAAAGCTGAAATTGTTTTTACAATATCACCGGTTTGGATTGCAATATGCTGTGCGCCAGGGCCTTCATTGAAATCTAAATATTCCTCAATCTGAGACTTTTTCTTCCCTTTAGCAGGCTCATTGATGGGCATCATTACTTTCCAATTTTTGGACCGTACTACTATACTTTTTAGTGCTGAATATTGGGTTGAAATATCAGTATCATCAAAGCGAACAAAAGTAGTAAATCCAAATACGCGTTCATAGAACTCACTCCACACATCCATTTTATCCCATTCCACATTACCCACAATATGATCTGCACGAATGAGCCCCGGATCTACACTGGGCACTTCTGGTAATTCTAATGGTCTAAATCCTGGAGCCCAAAGTCCCTTATATTCATCTCTCCAAATAAATGAGTGAATAGTGTCACCATAAGTTTGGATAGATGATTTACCGAATTTTCCATTTTCATCTTCAGTGACAGTTGGAGGCATAACACTTTCTGCTCCACGAGATTCGCATGAATCATGTGCCTTAGCATCGCATTCCACACGGATGGCAATATCACGCACACCATCGCCATGTTTGGATAACCATTCAGTAGCAGGGTGAGATGATGATAAGGGTGTAGTAAATACAAAATAGAGGTCATTCTGTTTTAGCACATAAGATACACGGTCTCTAACACCAGTTTCAGGTCCGCAGTACGCATGGGGTTGAAATCCAAATGCTGCACGATAAAAGTGTACCACCTGCTTTGCATTCCCAACATAAAACTCTACATGGTCAAAATCTTTAATTTTAAAATGCTCAGTACCGGTCCATTCATTAGTCATAAATGCCATTAGACTGTTTTCTCCATAATTTTATTTAATTTGTCTATAAAAAATTCATTTTCGGTGGATGTTCCAATAGTCACTCGCACACATTCAGGAAGTCCAAAGCCTACCAAATGGCGAAGTATCACTCCATTTTCTAACATGGTTCGGGTAAACGTTTTGGCTTGGATTCCATCTTCAAATACCAATGTTACAAAATTTGTCACTGAAGGTATATATCTTAATCCAAACTCATGAAAGGTGGCTGTAATTTGCTGCATCCCTTTGCTATTAAAGGTGAGTGAACTCTCTAAATACTGTTTATCATCTAATGCAGAAATTGCTGCAGACTGTGCAGGTATAGCTGGCTCGAAGGGGAGTTTAACCTTCAGAAGATTTCCAATCAAATCTGCATGACCAAAACCATAACCTACTCTAAATCCAGCCAATCCATAGGCTTTAGAGAATGTTCTCAGCGTAATTACATTATCATAACGATAATGCATTGAATCAGGGAAATCAGCCACATTCTGCGCATATTCAAAATAGGCCTCATCTAAAAGTACCAATACGCGTTCTGGAACTCTGGACATGAACGTATCAAATTCATCCACTGTAAAATAGGTTCCCGTAGGATTGTCAGGATTTGCTAAATATATAATTTTAGTATAATCATTTATGGCATCTGCCATTGCAGATAAGTCATAACGATAATCTTTCATGGGAATCCAATTAGTATGATTTCCACTGGCATTTGCCAACACTCTGAATCCAATAAATGAATTTCGAGCAGCTACAATCTCATCACCTGGCTTCAAAAAAGTTCGCATAATGGTTGACATTACGCCTTCACTACCCCCACCTAAAACCACATTTTCCATTTTCAGGTCGAAACGAGTCGCCAACTTTTCACGGAGCTCAAACGCGGCAGCATCAGGATAACGATGACATTCTACTAATGAATCTTGTGCCGCCTTTACCGATGATTTAGGTGGACCTAACGGATTTTCGTTAGATGCTAATTTTACAATTTTGTCTATGCCCAACTCTCGTTGAACTTCAGATATGGGTTTCCCTGCCTTATATGGAGAGAGCTCTTTAATATGTTTTGGTACTAATGCCATAAGATGTAGATTTGCCTTTAATAAAACCTCCAAATTTAGGTTAATTCTCCGTGAAAAAAATATGATTTTGAAAGATATACCAAATGGATAAAAGTACAGCAACCCAATTACGTGGAAATATATTCCGTCATTTAGATGGAATTGCAATCACCTCAACAATGGCTGCCCTCCAAAACAAGGGTATTATCAAATTTATTATAGAGAATAAATCCTTCACCATTGAAGATGTTTTCGAAAACTTTCCATCAAATCATGGATATATGAATGTGGCACTTCGTCTATTGAGCGCGCAAGGGTGGCTCACTCGGGAGATCGACCAACGAAATGAGCATATAATATTTACGCTTACCGAACGAGGTGATTATATTTTTTCACATTCTCATATATACACAGAGGTTGCACCACTCCTTAAGGATGTACCCCTTTATAGATATAAACTATTTTCTGCACATGATACTTATTCTAACACTTATAATAACTCAGTACAAATTATCCAGTCATTGAGTGATGAAATTCCAGAACAAATTAAATTACAAATTCAGGGGATTCTGATTGGCCCAGCATTAGTGGCATTGGGAATGAATGAAAAAATTAAAGAATATTTAAATGCCAATAAATTCAATCAAAATGACGTAAAGGACTTTCCCCTCATAAATTCTTTTGCTAATTATTTCATACATATTAATTTTTTAAATGCTGACTATTCTTTTACTGAAATGGGTGAATTTTACTTTAATCGTGCTGCTGCGTATGGCGTAACCGTTTCATACCTCCCCATGTTTTCAAATCAAGATGAAATATTTTTTGGGGACCCTCACCATATCTGGAAACGTGATGAAACAGGTTCTGAAACTCATGTTGATAGAACCATGAATGTATGGGGAAGCGGCGGTGCGCACTCCACTTATTTCAAAAAAATTGACGAGATTGTCATCAATATTTTTAACAGACCATTAGACGAACAACCAGTGGGAATTGCAGATATGGGTTGCGGTGATGGTACATTACTAAAACATTTATATGAATTGGTAAAAAATAATACACTCCGTGGGGAAAATTTAGCTGAACACCCCCTATTGATTGTAGGGGCTGACTTTAATCAAGCGGCTCGAATTGCCTCAGCAAAAACCTTAACGGATTCACGAATACAACATCATATTCTTCATGCAGATATTAGTCACCCCAATAAATATGCAGCAGAATTAAAATCACAGTTTGATATTGAATTGGGCGATTTATTAAATGTGCGTTCATTTTTAGATCACAATAGAATTTACTCGACACCTAAAATGTCTTACTCTCATAGAGTTACCCAATCTTCTGGTGCATACGCTTATCGTGGACGCTTAATACCTAACTATGAACTTAAGCAAAATTTAGTGGAGCATCTCCATGCATGGTGTCCGTATGTGAAGCGATTTGGTCTATTAGTTTTAGAGCTTCATTGCTTACCTCCACATTTAACATCAGATAATATCGGTGCAACTACATCTACTGCATACGAGAGCACGCATGGATACTCTGACCAATATATCGTTGAAATCAGTACCTTTCTAAATGCAGCAGAAGAGGCTGGATTAGTTCCTGAGGCTCAAAATATGGCACGTTTCCCCAATAGTGATTTGGCCACTATTAGTATAAACTTGTTTAAAAGTAAACTCTAAATATATAGATGATTTACAATAATATTGATTTGAAGGAATTATTTCCCTTAAAAAGGGATTTAACTTTTTTAAATCATGGCTCTTTTGGATCTTGCCCCTCACCCATTTTTGATGAGTTTCAACGATTTCAACGCTTATTAGAATCTCAACCCATTGCATTTCTTGATGAGCATATTTCCCAAAATATACTGACCGCCCAACAGGCGTTATCTACTTTTATTAATTGTGATGCAGATGATATTGTATTTTTTACAAATCCCACCACCGCTATTAATGAGGTAATGCGTTCTATTCCTCTTATTGATGGCGATGAGGTTCTGTCTTCTACTCATGAGTATGGTGCGTTAGATAAGGCTTGGGATTTCATCTGCAAAAAACGTGGGGCTACCCATGTGAAAGCAGATATTCCAAACCCAATTCCATCAAAAGCTGCATTTATTGATGCTTTCGTTTCCGCCATCACTTCGCGCACAAAAGTCATTTTTATTAGTCATATCACCAGTTCAACTGGGCTCATTTTCCCCATCGAAGAAATTATTAAAATTGCACAACAAAAAAACATTATGACTATCGTTGATGGCGCCCATGTTCCAGGACATATTCCGTTAGACTTAACTAATTTAGGCGCGGATATCTATACAGGAACATGCCATAAATGGTTGTTATGCCCAAAAGGGACCAGTTTTTTATTTGTGAAAAAAGAGCTCCAACATCAAATTGAGCCCCTTATTGTGAGTTGGGGATATGAAAATCCTGAATTTTCTCGCACGCCATTTCAAAATAATCATTTATGGCAAGGAACCCGAGATATTAGTCCATTCTTAACTATCCCAAAGGCTATTGAATTTAGAGATGCGTATCATTGGAATGATGTTTCAGCAGTAAGTAAAGAGATGATTCTTGACTTTCGAAAAGAACTGGTTTCAACGTTTGAGACTGTACCTCTTTTTGAGGATGATGCGAGCCAGTGGTTGGGACAAATGTATTCTTTCTCCATCCCCAATCATATTCATGATTGTTTACAAATTAAATCACAATTAATTCATGATCACAATATAGAAATTCCGGTCTTTGTGTGGGCCCATAAATTATATCTTCGGATATCAATAAACGGCTATAATAGCGAAGATGACCTCCACCGATTATTAGCCGTTTTACCCAAAATTATTTCGAACTAATTCCCCATAATAATATTCACAATGAGTACAATATCAAGGATGTCGATGATAGTATCACCATTCACATCAGCTGCACATGCCTGTGTGGCAGATGGAGTAATATTACCCAGTACAATATTAACGGTCT
>JACKQG010003333.1_pt1 | contig 19831 bp, 15 predicted proteins | sample 8237621 | NCBI WGS metagenome assembly JACKQG01 (sample SAMN15677084, study PRJNA649215) | marine metagenome | biome: marine; feature: Black Sea; material: saline water; isolation source: suspended particulate matter (SPM) from the Black Sea western gyre | collected 2013-06-09/2013-06-10 | depth... | reverse complement strand
TTCTACCTGCAATGACGAAAAAGAACCTTCATCGCCAAAACATCGTCGCCTGTATCTGGGATTTCGATAAGACGCTCATTCCCGGCTATATGCAGGCACCGATCTTTAAGGCCTTTGGGATCGACGAGGAGCATTTTTGGAAAGAGGTCAATGCGCTTCCCGGCATCTATGCGCAGCGCGGGACGCGCGTCTCCCACGATACGATCTACCTCAACCATTTGATCAGCTATGTGAAAAACGGTTGCCTGAAGGGTTTGACCAATGCCCGCCTCCGCGAACTGGGCAAGGAGCTGCGTTTCTACCCGGGCTTGCCGGATCTTTTCACGCGGCTCCAGGCGGTAGCCGATTCGCGCCCCGAGTATGTGAAGCACAACATCAAGCTGGAGCATTACATCATTAGCACGGGTCTGGCGGAGATGATTAAGGGTAGTATGATTGCCCCCTATGTGGATGGCATCTTCGGCTGCGAATTCATCGAGGCCCCCCTCCCCCCAAATTATTCCAGCCAAGACGAGCTGCCTCTCCAGATGGAGTTTGAGATCAGCCAGATCGGGACAATCGTCGATAACACAATCAAGACTCGCTACATCTTCGAAATCAACAAGGGCAGTAACAAGAACCCGCAGATCGACGTCAATGCGTCGATGGATCGGGTCGACCGCCGCATCCCGATGGATCGGATGATCTACACGGCCGACGGGCCGAGTGATGTGCCGGTCTTTTCCGTGGTTAAAAGCAACGGCGGCAAAGCCTACGCCGTCTTCAATCCCGAGAGCGAGGCCGAGTTCGCCCAGAACGACGCCCTCCTCCACGCGGGCCGCATTCACGCCTACGGGCCTGCTGACTACACGGAGAAAAGCACGACCTCGAAGTGGCTGCGCATGCATGTGCGCGGCATATGTGACAGCATTGTGGCCGAGTGCGAGACCAGTCTAAGTGAAAAAGTAAAACGCGCCCCCCGCCATCTTCATGATGAAGATGATGAGGCGGCTGCTGAGCCGACACCTCCGGCACCGCAAAAAGAGCTCTTTTAAAGACCAAACCACGCTTTGATACTAGTCTAAGTGTTGTTATTGATTAGCATAGATTATGGTTATGTTAGCCGCCCTTCTTCTCGGTGCGATCTGATCGCGCTGGGATCGTAGTTCTAACCTGGCTCGCCCAAAATCAGGCGCACCGCATCCAAACGCAGGTGAGCCTTAGCGATGTGTCGGGTGACGTCGGCGATGACGTTTTCGGCGATTTTGATCTCTTCTTCACGCACATTGGGGTTCACTTTTCGTAATTCCTTCAGTCGAGTGGCCTCGCCATCGAGTCGCTCGTGGGCTTCGGTCATGGCCGCTTGCAAGCGTTTGGACTTTTGTGCACGCGCGTGCTCTTTGGCGGCGCGCAGCATCTCGGGTACGAGCGCTTGAAGCAGTGTGGGATCTTGTTTAAGGCGGAAGGCCTCTTCGTCGCCGCAGTATTTGTTGATGAAGTCGTGGGCGAACTCGACACTGCGGTCTTTCCCGTTCAGGTCGACAAGCACGCGTATGGGTGTGGGCGGAAGGAAGCGATCCACGTGGAGCCGGGGCGGCGCCACACTTTCGAGCACGTAGATGGCTTCGATCAAAATAGCGGGTGCCTCCACGCTCGGGTCTTTCCACACGACGATGGAGCTGTTGCCCTTTTCCGAGCTGAGGGTGAGGTCGATCGCGCCGCGCACCATGGGGTGATCCCAGGTGAGGAAGCCGATGTCTTCACGCCCGAGCGCCCGGCTGCGATCGCAGGTCACGGTCATGCCCTCTTCTGGCAATCCGGGAAAAGAGTCGGTGAAGAGTTGCCCCGGTTCGAGGTGGAAGGTGCGCGAGTCGATGTCTTCGACCGTCACGCCGAAGTGGTCGAAGATCCGGTTCATGAACTGGTCGAGGGTGCGGTCGGCATCAAGGCTCCGTATGTGGCTGACGAGCTCGGCTGAGGCTTCTTCACGAAAGGAGTTCAGTGCGATGAGCCGATCCTGTCCTTGGCTTAGCTTGCTTTCGAGGTCGCTGCGGAAGGTCTTGCTCGCTTCGATCAGCTGCTCAGCTTCGGCCAGCGTTTTAGCATCCGCGATATGGTAGCGTGGACCTAGCGAGCGGATCCATTCGCCGAACTTGTCGAGGTAAGCGTAGCCCCCTTTTAGTGAATGCTCCACTCCCGTGAGCCCTTCATGGTGCCAACGCATGAGGAGTTCCGTCCAACTGTGCTGCAGGTAGGGCATGTGGATCTGGATGGTTTCTGTCTGTCCGATGCGGTCGAGCCGACCGATCCGCTGCTCCAGTAGCTCGGGATTGAGCGGCAGGTCAAAGAGCACTAGATGGTGAGCGAATTGAAAGTTGCGCCCCTCGCTCCCGATTTCCGAGCAGAGCAGTATTTTGGCGCCGTCGGCTTCAGCGAACCAGGCGGCGTTGCGGTCGCGCTGCAGCAGCGTGAGATCTTCGTGAAAGAGCGCAGCCTTGACGTTGATCTCTTCAAGCAGTGCGTCATATATGGCCTGCACTTTCTCGCGGCTGCGGCAGATGAGGAGCAATTTTTCGTCCTCGCCGAGCTTTTGCAAAAGTTCAGCCAGCCAGAGAATACGTGGCCCATGCCGGAAGTCGTAGGGCTCCGGATTCTCTGTTGAGGTCAGAGTTTCGAGGTCGAACTCTCGAAGTAAACGGGCATCGAGATCTGCCTTCGACAGTTTGGCGCGCGGCTTCAATTCGCAGGGGAGCCCCTGACGTTTCGGGAAGCCAGTCAGGGAATCGCGCGAGTTGCGGAAAATGACACGCCCTGTGCCGTGGCGATCCACCAGCTCTTCCAGGATGGCGGCCTGATCTTTCATCCGGGCTTTAAATACGTCGTCGCTGAACTCTGCGAAGACGCCGCGCAGGTATTTCGTATCTTTTGCGGTCAATTTCTCACGGGCGACAAGCTTATTAGCCACAGCCGCCACCTCAGAGTAGCCCGACTGTTCTTCGCGGAATTTATCCAGATCCGGATAGCGCTCGGGGTCCAGCAGGCGCAAGCGGGCGAAATGCCCCTCCGCGCCCAACTGTTCGGGAGTGGCGGTGAGCAGCAGCAGACCATGACTTTTTTGAGTGAGTCCTTCGACCAGCTGATACTCGGGGCTGGTCGCTTCGGGGGTCCATTCCAAATGGTGCGCTTCGTCGACCACGAGCATATCCCATTTTGTGGCGAACGCGCAGGCCGCCCAGCGGGGGCTTTCCAGTAGAGTCTTGATACTGCAGATAACCAACTGTTCTTCGTTGAAGGGGTTGGCTTCCGCATCAATCGCGGTGACGGATGCGCAAAGTTCTGCATCGATCAGTGTGAACCAGAGGTTGAAGCGCCGCAGAAGCTCGATAAACCACTGATGCACCAGCGATTCCGGGAGAATAATGAGGATACGCTCGGCGCGCCCCGTGAGGTGGAGTCGGTGCAGGATGAGGCAGGCCTCGATCGTCTTGCCAAGCCCCACTTCGTCGGCCAGCAGGACGCGTGGCATGTAGCGGTTCGAGACCTCTGAGGCGATGTAGAGCTGGTGCGGAATCAGATCGATGCGCCCGCCGACGAAGCCCGCCACGTCAGATTGCTTGGCCTGCGCCTGCCGCCCAATAGCTTCGTAGCGCAGATTAAAGGCGGATGATTGATCGATCTGCCCGCCGATGAGCCTGTCTTCAGGTTTGCTGAAACTGATCGTGTCGGCCAGATCCATCTCCAGGATCTCGATTCCGCCGCCAATGTAAGTGATGATTCCCTCCTCCACTGTGACTTCTTCGATCACAACGACATCGCCCTTTTGCGAGTGGATGGTGTCGCCCGCTCTAAACTCTACGCGCTTGATCGGCGCATTGGCCGGGGCATAGAGCCTCGCTTCGCAGGAGGCGGGGAAGAGTAGTCGGATTTGATGCCGGGAGACGGATTCTAGGATGCCGAGTCCGAGCTCTGGCTCTGTTTCGCTGATCCAGCGCTGTCCAATCGTAAAATGTGCCATTAGGTGATGCTTTGCCTCGACTCAACTAAAGTCAAGGTAGCGCAGCACCCTGTATTACTCAGGATGGTTTTACCGGTGGTGAAGAGCAAACTTTCTTGCGGCACAGGACGCGCCCGCGCTACCGTGCACTGATGTTCGACCTTTATATTCCCGATAACATCAGCCCCGCCGAGGCGCAGGCCCGCACCTCTCATCTTGGCATCGGAGCCCATCAGGATGACCTCGAGTTTATGGCCTTTCACGGCATCGCTACCTGTTACCAGCAAGACGGAGCTTGGTTTAGTGGTATCACCTGCACCGACGGGGCCGGTAGCGCCCGCAGTGGCCCCTTCGCGGATAAGACAGACGACGAAATGCAAGCGATCCGCGCGGAGGAGCAGCGCCATGCAGCTACGATTGGCCACTACAGCTACATGGCGCAGCTCGGCTTGCCCAGTGCTGCGATTAAAGACCCCGTATCACGCGGTGAACTGGTCGATGCGCTGGAGCAGCTTCTACTTATGACGCAGCCCGAAGTGCTCTACACCCACAACCCCGCGGACAAGCACGCTAGCCATGTTGCCGTCTTCCACGCCGTCATAGAGGCGCTGCGCCGTGTGCCGCCCTACTCTCGCCCGAAGCAAGTCTACGGTTGTGAAGTCTGGCGGGATCTCGATTGGCTCGAGCCCGAGGACAAGGTGGCGCTCGATGTGAGCGGACATCCTGAACTCGCTGGAAGACTCAACGCCTGCTTTGTGTCACAAATAGCGGGGGGCAAGGACTATGGCAAGGCCGTCCTCGGGCGACGCCGCGCGAATGCGACTTTCTATGACTCCCACTCTGTGGATGTGGTCGATCAACTCTGGTTCGCAATGGATCTGACTCCACTTATTGAAGATAATGCTCCCGAGGTGGAGGCATTCGTTAAAGCTAAGTTAAATCGCTTTACCGAATCGGTGCTCAATGGCCTGACACCTTCGGCATCGTAGGGGCGAAAGGAGTTGCGCCCGTCGGTCCAGAGATGACATACGATACAGGCGTGGTACATCGCGCTCCGTCGTACTCACTTGACGCCAAGGCCAATTCGGTGAATTTAGCGGGTTCTATGCCTGCCACCGACACTATCGTAGCTCTCTCCTCGCCTGCGGGCGAATCCGCTATTGCGTTGATTCGTCTGAGTGGGCCTGTCTGTGCCGATCTGGGGCAAGCGATTTCTGGTCGCAGCCAGCCCTTGCGCAAACGATTTGCCCATTTTGCGAAGTATCTCGATATCAAAGGGGATCTATTGGATGAGTGCTTGATTACGTATTTTCCTGAAGGTCAATCTTTTACGGGCGAATCTATGCTGGAGATCGCACCGCATGGCAACCCGTTTATTGTGCAGAAAATCCTTGCAGATCTTATAGCACGCGGTTGTCGCGCTGCCGAACCAGGGGAGTTCACCCGCACTGCCTTCCTTAATGGGCGTATGGATTTGAGCCAGGCTGAGGCCGTTTCTGATCTCATCCGCGCGCGCTCCGATCGAAGCTTGCAAGTGGCGCAGCGTCAGCTGCATGGCTCAGTCGGTCGTAAAATGGGCGAGCTCACTGAGCGGCTGCTCAGTGTGATGGCGCATCTAGAGGCCTACATCGATTTCCCGGAAGAAGACCTGCCGGGCGAAGATCAAGTCGGGCCCGCCTCCGAGCTCAGGCAGCTCATCTCCGAGATGCAGGATCTGATCGAAACACAGCGCTACTCCGCCCTGCTCCATGAGGGTATCAAAACGCTGATCATCGGTGAGCCCAACGTTGGTAAAAGTAGTTTGATTAATGCGCTGACTGGGGCGGATAGGTCGATTGTCAGTGATATTCCAGGCACTACACGTGATTACATTTCGGCATTTATGATGGTAGGTCCATGGCGTATCGAAATTTTGGATACGGCAGGCCTGCACGAGGCAGGTGATGCGATTGAGAAGATCGGTATCGAACACACGATTGAGCAAGCCGAGACCGCAGATTTTTTTCTGCTGGTGCTGGATGCGGCGACGCCCTCCCCCACCCTGCCCAGTTCCTTGTTGAGCCGGATGACGCCGATCAATACCATCATTATCGAGAATAAAACAGACCTGCCCGCAGCTCAATCGCACGCAGATTTCCTGCCGGATTTGCGCCACGTGCCCATGTCCCTCCTCCAGCGCAAGGGCTTGGCGGAACTACGCGATGCCTGGCTCCAGTCGATTGACGCTAGTTTATCGCAACCGCAAAACGATGGAGTTGTCGTTAATGCCCGGCACGCCGCTTCGCTGGGTGAAGCGGTGGATGCTTTGGAACTAGCGTCTTCCAAGTTGAAAGACGGCGAGCTTTCAGAGCTGATTGCCGCAGATCTGCGCGATGCGGTCGAGCATATCGGACAAGTGGTTGGCCGAGTTGATAATGAGCGCATGCTAGACAGTTTATTTAAGCAATTTTGTATCGGAAAATGAGTGGCGGATTAAAATTTGGTAAACACCAGCCGTATGACGTAATTGTCTGTGGTGCGGGACACGCCGGTTGCGAAGCCGCCCTCGCCGCGTCGCGCCTCGGCGCGGATACCCTCATGTTGACCGGCAACTTGGATACGGTTGCCCAAATGAGCTGTAATCCTGCCATTGGCGGTCAGGCTAAGGGGCACATGGTTCGCGAGATTGACGCCTTGGGTGGCGAAATGGCCATTAATACAGACACCACCGCAATCCAGTTCCGCCTGCTCAACGCCTCAAAGGGGCCCGCAGTGCAGGCACCACGAGCTCAATGCGATAAGAAGGCCTATCAATTTCGGATGAAGCATGTCCTTGAGCTACAGGCCAACCTCGACCTCTTTCAAGCGATGGTCCAGGGGCTTATTTATGAGGGCGACCGCGTGGTCGGCGTGCGCACCAATCTCGATGTCGAATTCTACGCGAAGACCGTGATTGTGACGACGGGAACCTTTCTCCGCGGACTTATGCACGTCGGTAAGAATCAGAATAAAGGCGGGCGCATGGGAGACTTTTCCGCCGAAGGACTCTCAGGGTCCTTTCTTGAGGCAGGAATCGAGTTGGAGCGACTGAAAACTGGCACGCCCGCGCGAATCCTTGGCAGTAGTATCGATTTTGAGCTTCTGGAGGAACAAAAGGGCGATCCTGAGCCCACACTCTTCGCTTTCTACGATACCAGGGGCATTGAGAATGTGTTCCACGTGGAACATTCAGGCCAAGAGTCGGCAGAATCGAACCACGTATTGTTCCACGTAGAACATTCGGGTCAGCGGAAATTGGGTTGGCTGCCTGGTCGGGATCAAGTGTCTTGTTGGATGACTTACACTGGCGTGGAGACGCGCCAGGTGGTCACGGACAACTTACACCAGTCCCCGATGTATTCCGGGCAGATCGAAGGCACGGGGCCGCGTTACTGCCCGAGTATCGAGGATAAGTTCGTTCGCTTCGCGGATAAGGAGCGGCACATGCTCTTTCTGGAGCCGGAGGGGCGGAACACGAATGAATGGTATATCAATGGCCTTTCGACCAGTCTGCCCTTTGAGGTGCAGCTGGATATGTTGCGCAGTATTGATGGTCTGAAGAAAGTCCACATGCTGCGTCCGGCCTACGCGGTGGAGTATGATTTCGCGCCGCCTACGCAGTTGTTTCCCACACTCGAATCGAAAAAGGTCGAGAACCTTTTTTTCGCTGGTCAGATCAACGGCACCTCGGGATATGAGGAAGCGGCCGGGCAGGGGTTGATTGCGGGAGTCAATGCAGTGCAGAAGCTGAGGGGAGGGGAGCCGCTGGTCTTGAAGCGGCATGAAGCGTATCTGGGTGTCTTGATTGATGACTTGGTTACGAAGGGAACGAAGGAGCCATACCGCATGTTTTCCAGTCGGGCGGAACACCGCTTGCTCTTCAATCATCCAAGTGCGGAATTGCGACTCGTGGACGCGATAGAAAAGTTTCAACTCGTTGATGGTAAACGTGTTGTGAGGATAAAGGAGAAGGCTTCGAAGGTGCTTAAGTGGACGGATCGCCTCGAGAATGAGCGCAGGGAAGGGGAGAGCTATGCGCTTCATCTACGCCGTTCTCAGTCGCAAGTCGATTTTCCGGACGCGCTTCAAGCTGAGTCGAAGGAGGTTCGTGATGAGGTGCACTATCGGGTCGTATTCAAGGGTTATTTGGAGCGTGAGCAGAAGCAGATCGAAAAGCTGAAGCATATCGACAAGATTAAATTGCCGGATGGCTTTGATTTCTCCGCAGTTAAAGGTCTGCGCAGCGAGAGCGCGCAGAAGCTGATCGCAATCATGCCTCGTACCCTAGGGCAGGCGAGTCGTATTAGCGGAGTGAATCCAGCCGACATTAGCATCTTAATGGTTCACTTGGAGGCGAGGCTCGGGCTCAAGGCGCGATAAATATGGGGCATTTGTTTCATTCATGAAACATCCGTGTGCCTCCTAGGTTAAATCCTGCAGTCGAGCCCGCACTGCTTTCTTTAAGCATTGACGCGTATCGCTTGGACATTGGGCTGGGACGAGATAGCGATCAGCCGCTATGATTAAAAGCTTACACTTATGTTGTCAGTTGACGACAAATTACCCACCATCATACCACAATGAGCGTTCAGAAAGTGCACCGCATTTTAGTTTTGGATGACGAACCAGACGTCACTGAGTTGCTCGAATATAAACTCGAGCAAGAAGGCTACCGCGTCCAGGTCTTGAATGATCCACTTGAGTTCGTCGCCAAAGTGAGGGAATTTGAGCCGGATCTAATGGTCTTGGACATTATGATGCCGGAATTGAATGGATTACAACTTTGCCGTATCGTCCGTTCTGATCCATTGGTGAAGCATGTCCCTATTATCTTTCTTAGCGCCCGTGGCGAAGCGGATGATCGTGTCAAGGGTTTGGAAACTGGGGCCGATGACTATATATCTAAGCCGTTTAATGCCAAGGAGTTAATGTTAAGGATTGGCAATATGCTGAACCGGGCAAGTGCCTCCCCGGTGACTTCTGTGCAGACGCGCATCCAGATCGCGGGTGTGATAATTGATGAAGACCTGCACCAATTGACGGTGGATAATGAGTCGGTCGTTCTCACCGCGACGGAGTTCCGATTACTCAAACTCCTGATGGAGCGGAAAGGGCGTGTGCAATCCCGCGAGCATTTATTAGTCAACGTCTGGCACTATGACACCGATATTGAAACGCGCACGGTGGACACGCACGTGCGCCGAGTCAGGGAAAAGTTGGGACCTTATGCACATTTGATTGAGACTGTGCGCGGAGTAGGCTACCGTGCGGTCGATATTTAATGCTCTGGTTACTCTCTATTCTACTTTTCGCGGTTTCAGTCGCACTGCTCCGTCACATTATGCGCCTGCGTCGCTTGCTGCGCGAGATGGATGCGGCGGTTCGTTCGGAGCGGCGTCTGCTGCCGGAGGATTCGGCGGAGACTTTACAAAAGATTGGAGCTTTCGGTCTGGTTAATTCCCTCAACGCGTTGATGGATGCGCACAAAGCAGCCTCGGCGCAGACGGAGGGTTATTCGAGTCAGGTGGAGGCGATGCTGGGTGCGGTTCAGGAAGTCGTGATCGTTTACAGGGAAGATCGTGTCATAGAGTATGCAAATCGCGCCGCCGAGACTCTGTTTCGCGATGGCCGTGCCATCAAGGGGCTGCGTCTCGAAGGCGTCCTTCGTTCGTTAACTCTCTTAGAGTTGTTGGAGGCCGCCACGAAGGCTGAACGGACGGAGGCTAGTCAGATCCGGATAGAGCACGATAGCGGAACATTATGGTTTGAAGCGTCCTGTGCAAAAGTGAAGGCGGTGGGGGCAAAAGGCGCCACGTCAACGCTTCTGGTCTTGCACGATATTACTCAGTTGAAGGTACTCGAGGTCATGCGCCGGGAATTCGTGGCCAATGTTTCGCACGAGTTGCGCACGCCACTTACAATTATCAAAGGCTTTGCGGAAACCCTGATTGATGACGAGGCGACGCTTGCTCCGGGGGCGCGTCTCCGTTTTACGGAGAAAATTCTCAATAATGCAGAGCGTCTCCATGTATTGGTGGAAGACTTACTGACGCTCTCCCGCTTGGAGTCGCGGCCTGATCAGATCGAACCCATCGGGCAACCCATCGCTCGACTCCTCGATGAGGTCGCCGAAAACTACCGTCCACGACTGAACCCTGTGACGCAAACGATTGTGGTAGAAGTGGATGAGAGAATCGGAACGGTTTCATTCGATCGCTACCGCATACACCAAGTTCTGGATAATTTTATCGAGAATGTGTTCCGCTACGCGCCGGACTTTACGGAGCTCCGCCTCGTAGCTGCTCTGGAGCCAGACTCAGGGATGGTGCGTTGCTCTGTCATCGACGACGGACCTGGGATACCGGAGAAGGATCTACCGCATCTTTTCGAGCGTTTCTACCGAGTGGACAAAGGGCGCTCGCGTGAAACGGGCGGCACCGGACTCGGCTTGAGCATTGTAAAGCACATCGTTCAGCTACACGGTGGAACTGTCTGGGCCGAGAGTCGGGTCGGGGAGGGCACTACCATGTCTTTTAGTCTGCCGGTCCAGACTTAGTGCCAACTTAGGAGAGTGTGCGGCTAACTTGGAAGACGCTGGTCACGATGCCCACAGCGATCAGAGCGACTAAAACAAAGGCGCAGATCAGCGCACCGGTCGAAACGAGCGCAGTCAGACGGGTCAACCGGTCGGTCAACTCATTGCGGAAGCCCTTGGTGATCTCGTTCATACTGTGCGCGAGATTGCCCGTGTTCTCGCCGACGGTAAGTATATCTACTGCGAGATCTGGCATAAAGTGATTACGCTGAAAGGCCTGAGCAATGGAGAGTCCCTCGTTGACCTGGCCTCGTGCTGTATTGAAGCGCTCCCTCAGCTCGGTGTTCTTCACAGTGCGTTCAGTCAGGCGCAGTGTTTCCGTGGTATTGATGCCGCTCTCTAGGAGCGTGCTGATCAAATTACCGACTTGAAACAAATCACCGTAAAAGAATATTTTACCGATCAGCGGTATCTTCAGAAGCCAGGCATCGGAACGGCGGAGTCCCGACTCGGAACGCCGCCATTGTTGAAACCCAAGGCCAACGAGAATCAATCCAATCAGTGCAAAGGGTCCTAGTTTCGCGATGAGCGAGGAACCGTCGATCAGGATACGGGCGCTCCAGGTCATTTCGCCTCCGAGACGGTCGAGCATGCCTTGAATTTGAGGGAGCAGCACCGTCATAAATAAAACCACCACGCCAATCGCCACCGTGCAGATGAAGGCCGGGTAGATCATGCTCGCAATCATCTTTTTACGGATCGCCTCCTTCTCCTCTAGGTAATCGATGACTTTGCGCAGGATGGGTGCGAGGTTACCGGTGGCTTCGCCTGCTTCGATGACATAGCTGATCGAACCTGGGAAATAGCGCGGTTGGCGCGACATCGCACCGGCGAGTGTGGAGCCTTCGCTTAGATCCCGCCAGAGCGTCTGCACGATGCCCCGTTGTTCTTTGTCGCTCAGGCGCTGGCTCAGAATGCGAATGGAGTCACCTACCGGGAGGCCTGAGCTGTGCAGCTCCATGAGCCGCTTCAGGACGGTCAGGCCGACGCCTTCACGCTTGGCGCCTCGCGATCGGACATTGGCTTCCGTCGCTCCCTTGTTGCTGCGCGGACTACGGAAGGCCCTCGCCCGCTCGCTCAGTCTGGCCAGGGCCGAAGGTGTGCTGGATAGGCCCACTTTAAGCGTCAGGGGAGTCAGCCCCTGCGCCTGCAAGCGCTGCATGGCAAGGCGGCGCTCCGCTGCCTCGATCGAGCCGCTGACGATTGTGCCTTGATCGTCGCGTGCCTTGTAGTTGAACACGGCCATATTTCAGATTTGATGAGTGCCTGCAACCCGTGGCCAAGTCCACTTTTTTCGTCGCTTAAAGAAACTTGCACCGTGGAAGGCGTCCTCCCTGGAACAAACCTTGCTCCAGGCAGACCAACCCGCTTTAACAAAACAACTACAATGATTCATAAATGGCACATTTTATATCTATGTGGTATTCTCGGACTGAATGCGGCGTTATTCGGCACGGATTCGGAGGAAAGCGCAAGCGTCCGCTTGGAAATGCCCGCTGACCAGATCAATGTTATCCTGCGTCAGACATCCATGCCCGATCTCGGCAGAGGGCGTTTGGCCAAAATCCTGACGCGTTACTACATCGAAGGGCTCGGCGGGCCCGAAGACTGGGAGAAAATTTCTAGTCTCAAGGTTTCCGGGAACCTACTCCTGAAAGAGGGGGAGTTTGAACTGAACGCCTTTCAGAAGAAGCCGGACCTCATGAAGGTGTCTATGCGTTACAATCAGCGGGAATGGGTACTCGGCTACGATGGTGAGACAGCGTGGCGAGAATTTCCCGGAGCGAACAGGAAAGCCGAGCCTATGCCGGCAGATGAGGCACGCCGCTTTAAACACAGTGCTCATTTCGGGAATCACCTACTTTATCCCTTCGCAAGCGGCAAAACGATCGAGTACATTGATACCATTCCAGTCGAGGGGACGATCTGCCATCAAATTCGCGTAACGCTCGATACGGACTACCAGGTAGATTATTTCATTGATATCCGCACCTACCTCGAGATCAAGGCCGTCAATACGGATCTGCGCACGGGCAAGGTCAATAGCCTCGTCTATCAGGATTATTTCCGCGAATACGGCATGCCGTTAGCGAGACAAGTCGAGGCCTTCGAGGACGGCGAGTGGGTCAGTTCGTTCAGGCTGGATGAGGTGAAGGTGAATGCCGGCGTGATCCCGTGGATGTTCAAGATGCGAGACTAGGCAAAGCGAAACGGCTTTGTGTGAAATGTTGACAAATATATCACAAAATATCGCTCGCGTCCTCGTAGTGGGAAGGCACGGTTCCTGCGTATAGCGTTAATGACTACTTCAATGACCTCCACACAGCCCAATAACGAACTCTTCGACATCGTAGATGCACACGATCATGTGCTCGGGCAAGAGTCGCGCTCGATTGTCCATCGCGAACAGCTCTTCCACCGAGCCGTCCATATCTTCGTCTTCAACGAAACCGGGCAGCTCTATCTACAACGCCGTTCGATGACCAAAGACACCGCGCCCGGCAAGTGGGTCAGCTCCTGCTCCGGGCACGTCGATAGCGGCGAGGATTACGATACCGCCGCCCGCCGCGAACTCGGCGAGGAGATCGGCCTCTATGAACCCGAAGGTTTGGAACGCGTTTTCAAAGAAGCGCCCTGCAAGCAGACCGGCTACGAATTCGTCTGGGTCTACACCTGCCGCGCCGAAGGCCCCTTTGTGCTCGACCCGATCGAAGTCAGCGAAGGACAATGGATCGATATCAAGCACCTCAGCAATTGGCTCAAAGAACGCCCCCGCGATTTCGCCTGGTCGTTCAGCCACCTTTGGGCGAAGTATCAGGGGGTGTGAGCTGTGGGCTACTCTTCAGAATCGGGGTCATACTCGATAAGTAATTGCCCTTGAATTTTCACAGAACCGCTTCTCTTCGGGGGCCTAAATATTAGCAAAGATCTGGTGTTGCGATTCAACCCGAGCGTGTTTTTATATAGTAGATGGTTCCTTGAGACTGTCTGGGTTGCTATAGCAACTTCGATGCGCTCATTGTTAGGCAATATATAGCTTTCGCTTGCAGTGGCATTAGCGAGCTTGATGATATTTCCATCTATCGAGCCTACGATTTCTGTGCCAGTGAGATTAACTATTTTTATGGTTCCGATCTCAAAATTTTGGACGCTATCTTCAATCGCAATGACTGAGTATTTTCTAAGTTTACCGATGGATGTATCTAGAAAAATAAGAAGCGGGGATTTCCATTCTGGGTTCATCCAGACTCTAGCGACCGGATGGGTTTGTGTTTCTCCTTCTGCATTCCTGATCGGGATGTAGAAACCTAGTAAACCATTCTCAATGTTAACAAGGCTTTGCTGTAAGTCGGTGCGACTTTTCTTTTTAAACTCGAGATTCGTTTTCTGGCCATTCGCGTCGTAAAATAAAATATCTGAAAAGTTTCCTGGTCGGAGGTTAAACGCTTTAAATTCAACATTGCGGTATTGCTCTTGGGCATACGAATAGCCAGCTGTGCAGATGAAGAGGATCAGGCAGGCGAAGTTTCGCGGTTGGATGTGTGGGCGCATTTTTGATTTCATATTTGAGGTCATTGCGCAGTCGAAGTCCAGTGAATGTCCAATAAGTGAAACTCTCTTCCAAAGTTCACATTATCATGCGGATTGGGTGTTCTTTGTACGAGTGCTTCGCACTTAGCAGTTGCTAATGTTTGACCGGTAAGCGGATCTTTTGTCCGGCTTATTGTTGTGATTCTAAATGTGTCCGACCTTACGAATGAGAGAGCACCTAGCGCATTCATTAAAGTCATGCTTGATATATGAGCAGGGGTGTAAGGGGGGATTCTGTCGGTTCCACCTTGTCGATTATTAATACTTGAAACTTCGTTGATAGCGGTTTCCAAAACGCCTTCAGATAGGAACTCTTCTACGCTAAAAAATGGTCGGCCATTCGCAGTTCCAAACCGATGAATATCAGTGGTGATCGCGTCCGCTAAATTGACGACCTCTGAATCAGTCAGCTCTCTAACCGATTGCCAAAATGTCGGATACTGACGCTCTGTTAGCCATGCCGTATTGTCGATACTGAAGGCATCTATATAGTTGGGCGTGTTCTCTCTAGTAACAAATGTGTACCTTGGATTGGATTCGCTTTCTTCAAGGTTGTAGATCGCACTTTGAGGATTGTTGAAAAAGACATTTTTGATAGAATCATCAACTGCTACCCAAGTTGGGGTTTCAGTGAAATCAGACTCATTCTTTTCGTATCTTATATCGAAGTTTCTAGTTCCAAATGATTTACCAAAAAGAACTTTTTCCCAAGCTTTTGTTGAGGTTGAGTTTAAATTGAAGCCGTTTGATAAAACAAGTGATGATGCTGAGTTTGGAGTGGTGAGGTCGGGGGCACTTCCAAACTTAATCAGTCTTGAGTTTGCCAACGGGGCAGTGCCATTCCATTCGGTAATGGTGTGATCTGGAAGTGTTGAAAAATAGTAGCGATCATAAAACTTATTAATGTCATTCCCCCCAAGTGCTGCCGACTGAGTTGGCCGTGAAGTCTTTGAATTTTAAAGCCCTAAAAATGCTAACGTCGTATGCTTCACTGGTAGGCAAATCTACAAATCGTGCAATGCGATCTTGGCGCCCTCCTCCGGATGAACTATAGGTGAAAAAGTCATCGCCTTTAAAGCCCTCGGAATGATCAAAATCACTAGGGTCATATCCTGTAGCGCTAGAATCGAAATCATAAGGGAGTGGCGGATTGCTGTCCCATGCATCTGCAATATCCCATTGTGCCAGATCCACCTCGATTGCACGATTTAGAACGTCGTGTTTGCTTAGCCAATCTGAGAGGTCGGTGACTGTGCCGGGTGTTTCTTGCTCATCTAGCATTTTGAATCTAAAGCCGAAAGCGTATCCTGGTTGCTCGATGGAGTTTTTCGTAATTCCCGTAGCGCCTGCTTGAATACTAAGTTGGCGTTTAAATCTGGTAGCGCTATTATCGCCATCGTAATCAATCTGAAAGTTAGGGTATGCGATTTCAGAGGTGAAAATTTCGTGCTCATTTAGGTTGGCATCAATCCCAATGATTATGATTTCAAGGGGGGCGTTGAATGTGAAATCTCCAGTATAAGTTTGTCTTCGTGTGCCGTTGATGCCCGGGGGTGTCGTCGTCAGAGGCTCGACGATTGCACCCTTATTGTTCAGATGTGAGTCCAGTGGTAGTGTTTGTAAAAAAACCATTCCAGGGCGAAGGGTCTTTGGGCTGGGTGAATCAGACCAAAGCAGTGAGATTTCACCGAGTGAGCCTTGCACAGAGTTTCCCGGGGAGTCGTTGTTGGATATCGTGAAATCGGGAAGATTTCTCAGCATTACTTTGATGTCCGAATAGCCCAAATCACTAGGCAAGAAATTATCACCAATACGGAGAGGAATTGTGTATGGGTTCCAGAGCTCTATATAAGCTTTATAAACTACATATAAGGATGAGTTTTAGTGGTGTCTAAAGACGCCCCCTGGCCATCTGCTGCAACTCCAGTAATGAATTGAAATTCCGTGATTACCGGAGCGATTGTAAAATTAGCAGTTTCATTATGTGCTTCTTGCACTGTCGCATAAGGTAACCGCATCCCCATAATTTCATCAGAAGGAAAAGCGGTCGGATTGCCTTTGAAATTGATTAACTCGACGGCTGCGGGTGTGATTAGGCTATCTGGATCTGAGTAAAGAGTATCTAGGTTGGATTGCGATGTAGCTGTTGGGTCTAGGACTTTTAAGTAGCTTAAGTCCTTTTTGAGGCCTCCATCGGTTGGGTTCGAGAGCACGAACGCATTGTTGGAGGTAGCAGAATGCACGAGTTCTGCATCTATACCTTCACGGATATTGGCATCTAGAGATTGAGCGAGTATACTGATGTTGTCTCTGCTTTGAATGCGCTCAAGTTTTTGTATCGATGACTCATCCGCCAAGGTTACGTCGATCAGGTCTCGAAAATCGAACACCTGATCGTGAAGCGCTGGAAGAAGTTGTCCTGTTTCGCCATCATAATCGAGATAGAGATCGCCGTCAGGAAGCGCGGCGACTTTGTCTTCTATTCCCTCGACGATTTTAATGGGAGCTTTGACGCCCTCGTCTGAAACCCACCATGCGATTTCATCCCCGCTTGAATTGATTTCTAGGCGCGAAACTTCTGTCGGCGCGAAAGCTTCGAGTTCATTGTAAGATCCGTCGTTATTAGGGTCGTATCCATGTTGAATGTTTATAGATGATGTTGGCGATAACTCGATATCGAGATTCTGGTTATTAGAAACCAGCCAAATTGGATCGCTGTTTGGGGTCGTGGTATTCCAGACACCTGTCCACTTGCGGTTGCTGTCTGGTATTGAGCTGCCAAGTATCTCCGCCCGCGCAGTCACGCGTTGGTCGGGACCGGCGTAGCGTTGGAGGTCGCCGAGCGCCATCATTAAGGCGAGGCGGGCGCTTTCTTTGGCGCGGAGCTGGTTGAGAGCTTGGCGGCTGTTGGTCGTTTCGACCTGCACGAGGAGTGTCATCGATAGTAGAAGCACGAGGACGAAGGCCATCATCGACAAGGCGATGACGAGGGCGAAGCCCTGCGTGGCATGGGTTGGAGTCCCGCCTTTAGGCGGCGGTGCGGGGAGTGCACCGAGACCGCCTGAAGGCGGGACTCCAACGCGAGAAGCCTGAAGCTCTCGCCTAGGATCGTTTCTGGGGATGTCTATCGCTCGCCGCTGCATGTTGCGTCACTATTAGAAAGTGCTGTGCCAAAAGTTGCGAGCTTGGGGCATATTTCTTTTCGCACCACTCGTTTGACTGTTAAGTTTGGGCAACGCTCTGTCTACTCTGGCCGGTATGCGGCGGAGTTTTTACTGTCTTCTTCGATCTCAACCTCGGTGATCCATACTTGGTCGGCGGTCTGGGTCTGCACGAGGGGGTTGAAGACTTCGTAGATGTGTTGGGCGAGGCCTTCGCAGGAGCAGTTGGGCAGGATGTAGGGTTTGAAGAATTGGCCGTAATCTTTGAGCAATGCGTCCTTCATGGGATCGTTCTCGTTGAAGAGGCAGGCGTGGTCGAGGTGCTCATCGATCCACGCTTTCAGGTATTTGAGGTCGCCAAAATCCACGACGAAGCCGTTCTCGTCCATCTCGCGGCAGGCGAAAGTCAGGGTGATCGACCAATTGTGCCCGTGGATGTGGGCGCAGTGGCCTGCGTGGAGGTGTTGGCGGTGGGCGAATGGGATGTCGCGGTAGGTTTTTTTGCAGGTGAGCATATCTTGAAAAGCTGAAAGGCTGAATTTTTGAAACGCTGAGAGAATTAGAGCCGCCAGGCTTTGCTGCGGAGTTGGTCGACATTGGGGGCGTCGGCGGCGTAGGGCGTGGGGTCGACGACGCCGGCGAGGTCGAAGGCTTCGCGGCGCTCGATGCAGGTGCCGCAGCGGCCGCAGTGGAGGTCGCCGCCTTTGTAGCACGACCATGTCTGGGCGAAGGGGACGCCCAGTTCGGCACCGCGGCGTACGATGTCGGCCTTTGTCCAGTCGACGAAGGGGCGAATGAGCTCGATTTGTTCCCAGTCGGCGAGGCGGATGGCGGTGGCCATGGCATCGGCGAACTCGTTGCGGCAGTCGGGGTAGATGGCGTGGTCGCCGGAGTGGGCGGCGTAGGCGATCTGGTCGGCCTTGATCGAGAGGGCGTGGCCAGTGGCGACTGAGAGGAAGATCATGTTTCGATTGGGCACAACGGTGCTTTTCATCGATTCCTCGCTGTAGTGTCCTTCGGCGACCTCAATTTCGGGGGAGGTCAGGCTACTTCCAGCAAGGAGCGGTTGAATCGCGGAAAGGTCGGCGGTCGGGTGGGGGATGCCAAGCTCCGCGCAAATGGCAGTCGCATGGTCGAGCTCACAACTGTGGCGCTGTCCGTAATCGATGGACAATGCATGCAGATCGTGGCCTGCTTCGCGCAAATGATAGAGGAGGACGGTCGAATCGAGCCCCCCAGAATAGACGATGACGGTTTTCACGAATTCAGTGGTTTGGCCGAGTGGCGGTGCCCTGGGAATTCAGCGAGCAGGGCGACTGTGTTGGCAAAATGAGCGGGCTAGGCTCTGGGGCAAGTACAAAGCCGCCATTTGGTTTTTACCTCAGGCAAGGGATTCCAAGCACTGCCTAGTCTAGGAGTATACCTTCTTCTGCAAATTTCGCATAGAATGTAATTGTCCCCAGGATCCTTCCGGAAGCGCGATACCCGCATGGACACGCTTTGCACTAAAAGCGCTACGATGTTCGCGAAAGATGGATTCAACAAACGACTTTGAGCCTAGGGCGAGGCCGTCAGAGAAGTAGCGCACCCGCATCCGCAATAATTCATGCACAGGCACTTTGCCTCCCCGTCGGATGACTGCCTCCAGCCGCTCAGCAGGTATCCTTTCTGTATTCGCCCCCGGGCTTTTCTTGCTCTGGTAGCCCTTTCCAAATAAAATCATTCGATAGGATTGAATCGCCTCTCCGTAATCATGCTTTTGCCCGAACAACAGAACGATGGCTGAACGCATCAGACGATTGCCTCCCATACAGGCGGCGTAGCCGCACCAGCGATAATCCTTCGGATCTTCTACAATTTTGGCACGCACCGGGTTCAGATCCAGGTAGGCTGCCACTCTCGTGAGGCTCTCAGGAGAGTCTTCCACTAGCAGACTCTTGTAGCGGGCGGCCCAGATTGTGCCCTGGTTTGCATGTTTATGATTATACCAAATGGTAAAGCGTTGTTTTAATTCACGCATTAAGGCAGGCAGATCGCCCATTCTGGCAAGGATGCGTTGGCGTGCGAGATCAGCTTCAGTGCCACCCTCCTTGAGAATCTGAGTCAACTCTTCGATTCTGTAGGTCGATTGTGGAGCCTTTTGCGATCCATAGTAACTGCGGTAGCGCTCCAGCAGCACCTCATCTGGCAGCGAATCGATCGGAGAGACACGCAGCAGCAGATGGATATGATTGCTCATAATACAATAGCCCAGCACATCCACCCCAGCAAAGAGCGCCTGTTGAAAAAGAAGACGCGTGAAGATCTCTTTCTCCTCATCGCCAAAAACAAGCGACTGATACGCCGTGCGGCTCATAACATGGTAAACCGCAGATCTATCAGCGAGTAAGCGTTTCCGAGAGTACATTCCCACAAGCTTGTCTACAGCCAACGCTTGTCAACAAAATATAAATACACAGGGTATTTAATTTACAGTGGACAGGCTAGGCTCCA
>JACKQG010003332.1_pt1 | contig 19832 bp, 19 predicted proteins | sample 8237621 | NCBI WGS metagenome assembly JACKQG01 (sample SAMN15677084, study PRJNA649215) | marine metagenome | biome: marine; feature: Black Sea; material: saline water; isolation source: suspended particulate matter (SPM) from the Black Sea western gyre | collected 2013-06-09/2013-06-10 | depth... | reverse complement strand
AAGGGAGAAAATATATAACGATTTATATGGGAAGGTCTGGTTTGTTGCTGATGAACCAAATAGAACGGCTGAAGAATACTATAGAAATGTTAAAAGCTATAAATATGTGCTTGCTCCATGGGGGAATGGAATTGATAAATTTAGACTATGGGAATCTTTGTACCTGGGTTCGATACCCGTTACGTAATATCACAGAACTTATAAATCATTTAGTGATTTTCCAATAATGTTTGTTGAAAGCTATGCTGATATAAATTTAGACCAAGTACCACATAGTCAAAAATTACCTACAGATAAACTTAACATTCACTATTGGATGAACTTAATAAATCAGAATAAGATTGAGTCAAGTGAAGAAGAGCTTATTCTTGGAAAAAATTATGGACTTAAGAAGTATCTAATTTTCTTTAATTTAAATTCACTATTTTCATCTAAATTAAAGAAAATTAGATACTTCTTCAACGGAGCTGTAAAGAGAGTGAAAATATCAAAGTGAAAATATTATTAACTTTTACATTTAAATATTCTCTTAAAACCTGGGAGGACGCAGGAATTCTTGAGCGTGAGTTAAACTATTACCAAAAATTATCTGAAAAATATGAAATGAATTATGTTTTTCTAACTTATGGAGATGAAACAGAAAGTTATTTACTAACGGACTATCCAAATATTGAAATAATCCCAATGTTTAAATATGTTAAGCGCACAAATAATAAGTATTTTTTATTTTTAAAAACGTTAACCCTGCCCTTATTAATTCGTAGAGAGCTAAAAGAAGTTTCTGTAATAAAAACTAATCAGCTTAATGGGGCCTGGTTGGCAATATTAATAAAGATTATATTCCGAAAACCGCTCTTCATTAGAACTGGTTATGATGCACTAATATTTAGTATTAAAAATAATAAACCTATAACTAAAAGAATCTTATTTTATTTTTTAACACAATTATCTTTACTGGCTTCAAATTTATATACGGTATCGAGCAAAGATGATTTCGAATTTATTAAAAAGAATTACTTTTTTAAAAAATCTAAACTTAAAATTCGTCACAATTGGGTTTTAGAAAATTATAAAGTTGATTTTACTAATAGGGAGTCAAAAAAAATTATTTCTATCGGTCGTTTAGTGCCTCAAAAAAACTATAAATATCTCATTAAAGAATTTTCAAACTCTGATCAAATTATTGATGTTGTCGGAGAGGGTCCTGAGAAAGAAAGTCTTCAAGAACTTGCAATTACATACAATACAAATATTAATTTTCTTGGTAATTTACGACATGAAAACTTAATGAACATTATGAACCAGTACAGATATTTTATATCATCTTCTTTGTTTGAAGGAAATCCAAAAGCTATATTAGAGGCAATGGCCTCTGGTTGTCTAGTTTTGGCAGTAGATATACCTAATAACTCTGAGGTAATAAAAAATAATGAAAATGGTCTTCTTTATCAATTAGAAAAAGACAATCTTTTGAATACATTTAATAAAATTTTACTCAATGAAGAACTCTCAAAAACTTTATCAACAAATGCGTTAAAAACTGTAGAAGCAAATTTCTCTATAAATAAAATGATTAATGACGAATATAGTGATCTTGTTGCACTATCTAAATAAACTATACACAAACTCTCTTAAAAAAATTAAAGGTTTATAAATTGAAAAAATCTTGAAGGTTAGGAAACCTCGAAAAAGCTGTTTTACTGATAGACCTCTTTTTTTATGTGTAATATGATAAGTTCCTAAATTAAGCAATCTGTAGTTTTCTTGATAATACTTTGATTTGGAATTCAGAATTCCTTTTGTATTCCACGGTTTAGTTTTACCATAATAGTGAAGAACCATACTGTTATTATCAACTGATTTAGTACTTTCCAATTCAGTATTGGTATTTAAGGATTTTGGTAACTCTAGGTATTCACCGTCAAAGTATGAATTAAAAACGTCTTGATCCCAGTATGTTATTTTATCTTTAAGGTTATTTATTGTAGACGTTAATTCATTTCTTATATTTCTATTCAACCATTTTTTAACATCAATAATTAAAAAACCAGCATTTAAATACTTCCCAGATAAAAGATTTAGGTTTGAAAATATAATTTCTTCTTCATCCTGTGACAAATCTTCTGTTTTGGCACCGATAGTAAATTCGCTTAATAGAAGTTTCTGAGAATTTTTTCTTATATTTTCAAATGGGTTTGAGATACAAACCATGTCGCAATCGATATAAACTAAACTATCAATATCTGATATATTTTCAATATATTCATCGAAAAATATACGGTAATAAGTCGCCTCTGAGACGTGTGAATTTTCTATATTTGGAAATAAGGTATGCTTTCTATCAAATTTATAAACTATTAAATCTTCTAATTTTTCATGTTTTCTAATTTTTATTGGGAAATTATCACTTGTATTCTCAGTTTTATGAATCACATGTATTATTAATTTTTCATTTGTTTTAGTCAAAAAAGAAAACATTGAGGTAAAAGCTTGTAAATTATAATTTGAATCAAAACAATAAAGTAAATTAATCACCTATGAATTTTAATATTTTTACAATTATAATTAGCTGACTAGTTATGGAAAAAGATATAATATTGAAAATATGTGGAAATTATCCTGAAAACTTTTCACCTGCCTCAGTAGAGAGTAATCCTAACTATGTATTTCAAAATGATATTACATACAGCCCCGTTCAGCTTTTTGATGCTGACCAAAATACAGTATTTGTAAATTCATTTTTAGAATGTGAACACTATGTTTCTGGTGGTTGGGATTACCTTCCCTATGAGTCAAAAGAGTCTTTTTATTATGAGACTATTTCAATATTGTTAGTATCTGGAATTATTATTTATTCACTATATAAAAAATATAAACTTAATAATATCAATGAATAGATTGATAAAATTTCAAATAGTAGTCAAAGTGGTAGCTGTATTGCTTCTTGGACTCCTACCATGGGTACTAAATAACAGCTCATCAGACATTAGTCCTATTGAAGTTACTGATGATTTAAGTTTTTATGAAATTAACTCCTGTGAATTCTCACTTGCTGAGGTTCTTATAAAAAATCCTAAAATTGCTTATCAGAAACATTTTAGAATCAGTCCAAATAACTATTCTACCATTCAGTGTTTTGGCAAAATAACAGGGCTAGATCGAATAGGAAATACTTTTTATATTTCAGTGGGAACAAATAGTCTTCTGAGCCTCATCATTAAATCCTTACCATTGTTGATAATAATTTCATTCATTGGTAAACATGAACCTGTTTATAAGTTCTTAGGATTTAGGTATAACTTAATCTGTTTTGTCTCTACATTACTGCTTACTTTTGGAATATACGCTGAAAAGCGATTCTATTTAAAGAGCTTGTATTATTTAGATTTAGATTTATTTAGCAGCTATTTAATTATTTTTTTATTTTTCTTTTTTTGTGTCTTTATTTCCATGGAGTTGGTTAATACAAGATACTATAAATTAATAAACTACTTTCCTTTTCTTTTCTTTCTGATAGGTGTCTTGCATGGATTTAATTTACATATTTACACTTTTCTTGTGGTCGTGATAGGAGTTATGTCATTATTTTTTACAAACATATTTAAAAGAAGTAATTCATGGATTATGATTTTATTTCCTCTAATCTGGATAATTAATTCAAGGAATTACAATTTTACTCTTGACTTAGACAAAATTATAGGATTTTCTAGTTCTGCCTTCAATGTAGCCGCTGTAACCTACTGGTCAATTATATTTCTTCTTTTAGTTGCCGGGATATATTCATTAATTGAAAGAAGCATAGAGAGCTTAGATTATAAACTAATCAATAATAATCTTTTAATTTCCTCTTCACTTGTTGTTTTATTTGGACTACTAGGAGCAAACGCTACAGTTATTAATTTTCTGAATTTTTATTATTTCGGTCAAAATAAAATTGGTATGAGAACTTTGGATGTTGTAGATGGAAATACCTGGAGGGGTTTCTTTCCTAGTGCGGAAACTATAGGTCAATTTTATGGACTAACAATACTTTTCTGTTTTATCTATTGTCTCCAAACGCGACATAAATTAAGAATAAGCTCATTAATTATGTTGGGTATCACTTTTTTTGGTTTACTTAAAACCAATAACTTTAGTGTATTTCTATCTGTTTTATTCATATCTGTTATCTATTATCTACAACTAGATAAAAAATTAAATATAAAAGTATTCGCTTATTTTTTTGGGGTTCTTTTAATTGGAATAGTCTATTTGTACTCGAACAATTATTTATACGCATTTGAATTTACAAATAATAAAATACTGGAACAGGGTTTGATATATTCAAATGACTATCAACTGTCTACATCAATTAAATATTTGCAAGATACGGACTCAAAATTAGTCAAATTTGTTATAGGAACGCTAAGCACAGTATCTTTTTATATAAATAGGTCAACACTTTGGGGAATTTTCTTTAGTCGCTATAACCCTTCGCAGTTAGAGTTATTCTTTGGAACTGGACCTTTCAACTTATCTAAACACTATAGTGAAATAAATTTAAAAACACCGACTTATAAATCAGCTGATATTTTCACACAAAATGTGGAAGCTTTTCTTTTACCTCATTCATCATTACTTGATATACTTTTATACTTTGGCTTAGTTGGAATTTTTCTAGGAATATATTTCATAATTAAATTGATCCTAAAAAGAAGAGAGACTGAAGATTTAGTCTTCTATCCATTAATATTTTTATTAATTAATTTAGTTAAAGATGATTCAATATTGTACTTTCCCTCAATCGTCTTAATAATGTTCTTTGTGCTGTTAAGTAATATTAAGCAGACTACAAATAGACAATAGTTCACAATTTATTGCCGTGAATAGTTAGAATATAAACTTGTGAAGGTATTAATTCTTGGAAGTGGTGGACTAGTTGGTTCATCATTAAAAAAAATATTGGATAAGAATGAGAGTATTAAAAAGGTAATTTGCTCCACAAGAGAAGACACGAATCTGTTTGATTTTGAAGAGACAAAAAGATTAATAGAAAACAATAAGCCAGATATCCTTATTAATGCAGCCGCTAAGGTTGGTGGAATTTATGCTAATAATTCAAAAAGAACTGAATTCATTTTAGAAAATTTAAAAATTAATTTAAATATTCTTGAAGCATCAATACCTTTTCCCAATATGTATATTATAAACCTAGGGAGCAGTTGCATCTATCCTCTGAATGCAGAGAATCCAATTAGTGAAAATAGCATCATGACTGGCAAGCTTGAACCAACCAACTCACCATACGCTATGGCTAAATTGACAGCTATTGAAATCGGAAATTCCCTTACTATGCAATATAATCATAAAGTTCTCAATTTAATGCCTACAAACTTGTATGGCCCAAATGATAGATTTAACGAAAAAGATAGCCATGTTATTCCAGGACTAATAATGCGCATGCACAATGCTAAGGTCAATAATTTGAAAGAATTTAATATTTGGGGTACAGGTAAGCCTCTTAGAGAATTCTTATATATTGATGATTTAGCACTAGCTATAGAATTTTTAATTTTTAATCAACCTACAGAATCACTTCTAAATGTTGGTAGCGGAAAAGAAATAAGTATTCATGATCTTGCTAAGAAGTTAAAAAAAATAATTGATTTTCAAGGTGAATTAGTTTTTGATAAATCAATGCCGGATGGAAACCCTAGAAAGCTTCTTGATTCAAATAAGATAAATCAAATGGGCTGGATGCCAACAGTTGACATCGATAAGGGTTTAGAGACTACTTACAACTGGTATAAAAAAAATCTAAGGTAATTATTGATTTATTGAATTTTCCCAAGTTGGTAGAATCAATTTATTTTCAATAAGAACTTTTTCTCTTTCTGCAAGATCAAGATCGTGTTCTACCATCATTTTGACCAACTGTTCAAAACTTGTTTTTGGCTTCCAATTTAGTTCTTTTTGTGCTTTTGAAGAGTCTCCTAGCAGGTGCTCTACTTCATTTGGTCTAAAGTATTTCTGTGAGATTTCAATGTATTCATCTCCATCTAGACCTACCACTTTAAATGCTTTTTCAGCAAATTCTCTAACTGTATGAGTCTCTCCTGTAGCTAAGACCCAATCATCAGGTATATCATTTTGTAACATTTTCCACATACCTTCAACATAGTCCCCAGCAAACCCCCAATCTCTTGATGCATCTAAGTTGCCTAAAGTTAGTTTTGACTGTAGCTTGTGATAAATCCTTCCAACTGCTCTTGAAATTTTTCGTGTTACAAATGTTTCACCCCGCAATGGTGACTCATGATTAAAAAGAATACCGTTTACACAAAATAAATCATAAGATTCTCTATAAAGCTTGGTCATATTATGTGCAAAAACTTTGGAAGCTGCATATGGACTTTTTGGGATAAATGGAGAATTTTCATCAAGAAGCTGATTATCTACTCCCCCAAACATTTCTGAAGAAGAAGCTTGATAGTATCTTATCTCATGATTTGCATGTCTCACTGCTTCTAATAGGGCTACTGATCCAAGGGTGCCTGTCTGAGTTGTATATATTGGATTTTTGAATGAAACTGATACATGAGATTGAGCTGCAAGGTTAAATATCTGATTAGGTTTAATTTGATTAATTAATGAATTCAATGAAGCTGAGTCTAATAAGTCAGAATAGTGGAGATTAAGCTGTCCATCTTCTTCATATTTAGAAATTAAGGGATCTATGCGATCTGTATTAATAGTAGAAGATCTTCGGATTGTCCCATGAACCTCGAGACCTTTTTCAAGTAACATTTTTGATAAATAATAGCCATCTTGCCCGGTGATTCCAGTAATTAAAATACTCATTTAATTAATATTAATCTAAATCTTCTTTAAATAAACTTCCTAAAAAGAAATAGAAAATAATAGGAAAATGTGCATTTTCCATAGATGCATCAAAAAATGATGCAATAAAGAAAGGTACCGTATAGATAAAAATTGATTTATCTTTATTTCTGAAAAACAAGAACCAAAATAAACCCATAAAAAGTCCTAAATGAATCAGACCACCACGTGCATAATTATTAACTAAAAAATTATGTACATTTTCATTCAGCCCATCCCAACCTTGTCTACTGGGATCATCCATTGCTGGAATAATTTCGCTGTATCCGACGCCATATACATATGTTTGATTTTCTATAGAATCAAACATTACATCCTGCCAAATTTGAAGTCTCCAATTTGCATTTCCATCATATGAATAAATCCTTCCATCCTCAATATAAAGTAGTAACCATTTTGAATCACTAACTCGTCGATTAGTAACTGCAGGAACAACCTCGTCATATGCCCAGTCATAATTAGAGCCCCTAACTATTGAAAGAGAGGAAATAAAGAATAGAATTCCAGAAACTATAAGGATAAGGACATTTCTTTGTAGAGATTCTTTAAAATGTTCTCTATTCTTTATCAGTTGGATGACAACATAAGCAGAAAATCCTAGAAAAGCTCCCCTACTCTTCCAAATTACAAGAGGGAGGTACAATGCCGATGTTGCTATGAAGACATCTAAGACCCATCTTTTATAAGCATATTTTTTTAAGGTAAAATATGAAGCTACAACAAAAACCATTACAAGGTCTGAACCTTTGGGTCTTTCAAGTTTATCAGAATAAGTTGTAAAGAAATCAACTATAAATTCTGGAAGATAGAAAACTAATATTGAATTTATATATGTAACTAAAGAAATAGCAAACAAGATTACTAAGTGTCTATCTGAAAAATCATTAAATTTAAATACAAAATAACCAAGATAAATATACCCAAGTGTCCAAATGTAGGATGATGACTTATAAGTGTACGTATTAATTAATGATGAATCTGTCAAGACAAGGGTTAATAAAAAACTTATAACCAAAGCAATATTTGTAAATACTATAAAACGAAAATTTTTATACAAATCTGGGTTTTTAAAAAATACAGCTATTCCTACCAAAGTTAAAAATAAAGAAGCTGCAATAAGAAACTCTCCCAGTCTGAAGCCAAAAATATATATGCCTACAAATGACCTACCAAATAATAAAATAGAGCACAAAAATAAGAAAAAGGCATTGAATAAGAAAGATTTTGTTTTAAGTGAATTCATGAAATTCTCTTTTTAAAACTGGATAGTTCATTTTTAAAAATAGAGACTAATTTATAAATATACTGACTCATTTTTGATTTCCTATTTAAATAATAAACTTTAATTGAGTTAATATTACTTCTTCTAGATATGATATTTTGTTTGTTGTCGATTAAATACATAAACAGGTCGAGAAATTCTTTAGACATCCTATCCGAATTGTTATTATACGTTTTTAAATTATTAACATATTCTTGATAATTATTAATAAAAATATCTAATTGAGACTCCAAATTCTCATTTTCAAATACTAAACCATTCTCCTTACAGTATTCGGGGATTCCTCCACTGTTAATATAAAAAACTGGTAATCCACACTGCATAGCTTCGATGTGGTGATTACCTGAAGGTTCATTTATTGAACCAGTAACATATCCGTGAAAAGATTTTAATTGATTAGCAAGTTCAGATCCAGAAAGAGGTTTTAATACTTCGGTGTTGCTGAATAAGAAGTTTTTTGGGAGATTCCCAATATAAGTAAATGAGATTCTATTTGACCACTCTGGTTTTTCTAATAGATCATCTATAAATTTATAAGTATCGAACCCTTTCATCCAATTTTGACTCCAATGGTGACTTACAATTTTAAAAATAGATTTTTTATTCCAGAACTCTTTTTGGTTTTGATTAAAAATATTTATGTCCGATCCGCTTAAGATAACTTTTGAATATTCTATATTTAAACCTTTCTTCTGGAATAAATCAGACATCCATTTGCTAACATAAACTGTAAAATCGACAAATTGATTTGCATAAATAATTTGACTATTTACATTATTTGTATTTTTTCTTTCATCGCATTCATTAACTCGCTGAATAATTATCGCATTTGGATTTATAAATTTTGAATAATAGAGTGCATCTAAATGGTTGAAAGTAGCTGACTCTGAATGCTTCAGAGGATTAATGATAAGAACTATATCAATGTCTTTATCTTCTAAATCATAAACAACAGAATTTCCTGTTCTATTTAAATATAATGCTAAATTTTTTACAAATAAGTTCCCCCCACCATAGGGTCCTTCTACTATTTTGGAACCAATACTAACTTTCATTTTCTACTTTTTTAAATAAGTCTATAAAACTTTCAAATCCTTGCGGAAGAAAATATTTCTGAACTTGTTCCCAGGCAAAAGCAGTGTTTATTTTAGCATTTTCAAATCTACCAATTTCATATATTGACTCAGGATGTAGCACCTCAGGAGCAACTCCAACCTTTGTTGATAAAATTGGGGTTTTAGATGCAGCACATTCCAATATTGCTTGTGGTCCTCCTTCAATTCTTGAAGAAACTATGTATAGATCTAGTAAATTATATAATTCATTTACAACTTTTAATGGCGCCATTTCAAAGTATTTATAAGGAATTCCAAATTTTTCTAAATTATTTATAATGTAATTTCTTCTTTTCCCTGAAAGTACTACTTTTAAATTTTTATTATCTTCAAATAGTTTTTTAACAATTTCAAGAAATATATCTGGGCCCTTAACAAGCTTTGGAGACACCAGGTCATGTCCTTCAGTGTCTCTTTGAAAACTCCCTATAAGAAACTCATTATCTTTAAATTCATACTTATCTCTTAGTGAGTTTTTTTCATTTATTTCGTACCATACTTCTTGGTTCACCCAAAAAGGTATTGATGTTATTTTTTTATTTGTAAGTGTTTGTAATTGTTTTTTTGTAAGTTCCGAAATAACATGATATTCATTTACATATTTATCAAGTTTTAAAAAATTTTCACGCTCTTTTTGGCCAAATTTTTCAAAATCGAAATGGTAGTATGAACACACAACTTTTTTTCTTTTCAAATGTCTTAAGGGAATTTTTTTCCAAACCCATGGCGCAATTATCCAAAGAATCTCAGCTTCCTTGATTTTCTCAGTTGAGATTTTTTTGTTATGAAGGTACCATTCTTCTCGAACTCGATCTACAATCCAGGACTCGTTTATTTTACTTAGATAAATTTTCATAATTTTATCGACATTGATATTTTGTTATTTGCAATATCTCTTATACATATTACATGTTTTAGACTACTTATATGAAAAATATTCTGATAACAGGCATTACAGGCCAGGATGGTATCTTTTTAACTTCTGAAATACTTAAAGAACAAGAGGAATACAATATATTTGGCATAACGAGGAATCCAAATAATCAATGTTTTTTTAATAATCTGAATTCGATTTCTAATATAGATAAAACTAAAATTAAATTATTGTCATTGGACTTAACTAATTTTGAAAAAGTAAATGAATTAATTAAAGAAATCAGACCTAGCTTTGTTTATAATTTGTCAGGTCCTAGCTCTGTATACGAATCTCTAATATCTCCAAATAAAACTAGCCAAACCATTACAAATATATTTGACAACTTAACAAATTCTCTTATTAGAGAATCCTTATTTAGTAATTTTTTTCAAGCTTCTTCATCGGAAATGTATGGAATTGAGATTGATAAACCGCTGACTGAGTCTCATTCTTTTAGTCCAAAATCACCTTATGCTAAGGCAAAGCTTGTAAATCATAAGAAAGTAATAAAGCTCTCAGAAGATTACAATTGGAAAATTTTTTCGGGAATAATGTTTAACCACGAATCTGAATTTAGAAAGAATGAGTACCTCTTTATGAAAATTATAAATGAAGCAATAAAAATTAAGGACAATAAGTCTGACAAGCTAGTTTTAGGAAGTCTTGACTATGTTAGAGACTGGAGTTATGCAAAAGATATATCTAAAGGAATCTACAAGATAGCAAATGAGGGTAAGGCTAGTTCTTATGTGCTTGGCTCAGGTAAAGGTAGGAAAATACAAAATATTGTTGAAATTGTTTTTGATTATTTTAATTTAAATGTTGATAAATATGTAACTATCGATAAATCATTGATTAGAAAAGGTGATCCCACAAAAATAATAGCAAATCCCTCCAGAATCAAAGAAGACTTGAATTGGTCAACAGAAGTTGATTTTGAAGACTTTATTAGAATTTGTATAAATTCAAGATTAGATAGTTTGTGAGTCTGGAGATATATTTGATTGAACGCATTTCGCATAATAAGCTTGAGCCTCAGAATAGTTTGAAGATATATTATTTTCAATATTGAGATGGTACAGACATTCATTTTTTGCTTTAATCTTGAAGCCTGCCTTTAATAAATCAGAAAATAACTTATAGTCCTGAGCATAAACAAATCTTTCATCATAAAAATTTACTTTCTCAATAACACTTTTTTTAATTAAAAGTGTTCCGTGTATAAATGGATTCTTTTTTTTGATTATAAATCTGGTTGGTAGATAGTGAGAGAATCCTGGAATTTTTTTATTTGTTTTAATTGTTAATGCTCTAGTCGTGCAAGCATCTAAATTATTGCCTTGTAAAAAATCAATTTGTTTTTCAATTCTTTTAGTAGTGCTGAAATCATCGGCATCTTGCCTAGCAATTAAGTCACCTTGAGCATAACTTATCAGAATATTTAATGACTTTGTTAGGCCGATATTTTTTAAGTTTTTATAAATTTTTATACTTGGGTTTTCTTTTTCATAACTTTTGCAAATTTGATTAGTTGAGTCGCTTGACCCATCATCCATAATTAACAGCTCTATATTCTTGTAAGATTGATTTAAAATACTTTCTATTGCGCTATCAAGACTCTCTTCAGCATTAAAAGCACTCATAATTACTGAAACTAAGTTATTCATTTATTATTCTTTTCAAAATATTAATTGTTCCTATTTCATTAAAATTTTTGCTAAAAAACTTTTTGCTTTCACTTCCAGCAGAACTTAAAGATTTAGTATTGTCTACCATTAGTAGTTTTTCAGTAAGTTCTTTGTAGTCAAATTGATTAAATGAAAGTGGATATTCCTTAGGGAAAAACTCTTCAATACCACCAGATTTTGGAAATATTGATGGGATGCTTAATGTCGCTGCCTCACATAATAAAGTTGGTTGCCCTTCAAATAATTTAGTTGAAGTTACTACTGCTTTTGAATTTGAAATAATCTTTAAGACTTCACTATTGTTTACATTATCTAAAAATAAAATAGATGGTTCGTCATACTTTTTTTTAAGTTCTTCCAGCAAGGGTCCGGTCCCTATTATCTTTAAATACTTATCTGAAAAATTACAATTTAAGAAAGCTAGAATCAATTCTTCGACTCCTTTTTCTTCAGAAACTCTGCCTGCATATACTAAATAGTCACTCTCGAAAGAATACTTGTTCTCTGAAGAGTTGTCCTCCATCAAGTTCGGCATCACATTTATTTTTTTTCCAGCAACTCCTAGATTTATAAGAAAACTTTGATGAAACTTTGTTAGGACAACTATCTTTAGATCGTAGAATTTAAGAATATTAAAATATTTTCTTCCGTAAAGATTCACCATAAAAGATTTTAAATACGAGTTGCTAAAGTATTTGTTGAAAATTTTAAATTGACTTTTTTTCTGACCACAAGCATGACAGTATTGATTTTTGCCAATATGTTTCTTGTGAGAAAAAGTACTTGTACAATAATATCTAAAATTATGTAATTTAAGTATTGTCTTGATATTATATTTTTTCAAGGTATCGAAAATGCTTATAGACGCTTCAAACCAAGTATTGTGTACATATGCAATATCAGGATTAAAATCTTCGATAATTTTACTAATATACTTTTCACTTTTTTTATTTCTGCTTGTGAAAAAAAGGAGGGCTCTTTTTAAAAAATTATCTACCTCATTAGAAAAGTAGACTGTTTTCACTTGAAAATGTTTTTTTAATATTTCTACTTCTCTTTTAACTGCTATATCTTCACCCCCAGTCTCTCTATAAAGATTGTGAATGAGTAATAATTTTTTCACTATATTTACAAAATTAGAATTGTTTTATTTTTATGGTCATGAAATTTCTCTAAATAGAGGTAAGGCTATATTATTTTTCTTAAATATTGTAGCTATATCAAAAGTTGTAATTAGGCCAATCTTATGAAGTTTTTCATACTGCCCTATCCATCCATATGTCCAAAAAGAATAATATTTAATATTTGGATTTGATGATTTAAGGTCTTTATATATTTCATTAACCCCTTCTTCAACATCATACATATTTAGGTCATCGAAATAATAATAAAAATTATCTGATAAATTACTTTTTATAATATTTTCATATTCACTCAAAATACCTTCTTTTGAATGAAGGGCATCAGAAAAAATTACATTGACTTTTTCATCCAAAAGTTTTTTGAAAATATCAGCACCATCTTTACTAAGTACATTATTTTTGAAGTAATAAATTTCATTTTTACCTTTTGAGTGATAATAATTTTGTCCTGTATTTTTATTTTCTTTTAGTAGCAAATTATATTTATCTTTTATAGAAGGTATTAATTCATTCATGTCATATCCGTAGAGAGTTGCATTTTCTAAATTGTTTTCGATTTGCTGAAAATTTTTAAATACTGAAGTTCCAATTTCTAAATAAATTATATTATTTTCTTTAAACTCATGGAGCAACAAAGTGAGTATATCTGTGTATGTTGGAAAAAGATCAATTTCTTTTGTTAAGTTGTAGAATATGTAGTTCTGAATTCCATAATTGTTAGTTCTATCATCGTATTCATCTTGTGGTAAATATTCTTTAATGCCAGAAAGAAAAGATCTATTATTTTTCATAATTGATAAAAGCTCTATAGGAAGTTTTTTCTTGTATATAGAAGTAACTGCTTTTGTAAGAATGATGTAAATTTTTCTTTTCAATTTTGAAAATTGATATTTTATATAGTCTAAACTAAAAATTTGCTTAGTCATTATTTATAATTTCCCCACTTGTTAGCTCGTCAGTTTTTATATGGTAATCATAACTTTTAAGTTCATCCAGATTGTGGGTTGAATTTATTATTGTAACATTTAAATCTTCAATGATTTCATAAATTACCTTTTTAGATTCATAGTCAAGATTTGCAGTCGATTCATCTAAAATTAATATATCTACTCCATAAATAAGTGTTCTAATGTAGGCAATTTTCTGCATCTGCCCTGAGGAAAGACTTTTATTCGAAACATTATTATCTAGGTTATACCTGTCATCATTTTCAAAAGTTTTAAATAATTTAAGATATTTTAGTAGCTCTTCGTCATCAATATTTTTATTATTTCCATAAACAAGATTCTCCCTAAGGGAACTATTTAAAATTAAGGGGTTTGCACCAACATAGCCGAATTTATCCGAGATAACTGAAATTTTTCCTTTTGTTGGGTATAACACACCTGAAATTAAGCCAAGTAAGGTACTTTTTCCGGAACCATTCGGACCAGTAATAACGGTGTGTTTGTTTTTATGAATATTGATATTTAAGTTCTTAAAAGTATCTTCTTCGGAGTTGAAGTATCTAAATTCTACATTCTCAATTTTTACAGCATAATTTGAATCCATGTGTTCATTATTAATGATAAAATTCCTCGAGTTTTCTAATCCTCGATTAGATTCAATCTCAAATAATTTTTCAATGTAGACATGAAAAGCAGTGAGAATATGTATGTTTTTATTAAAAACACCCAAAGACTGAAATAGCCTAAGAAGTATTCCAATAAAATCAAATGTTACATACTTAAGCCCATTAAAGAAGATAAGTAGAACTGAAAGTCCAAATACTGTGAAAAAATTTGGGAGTAGTGCATTCACTGTTCCAGCTTTAACTTCACTAAATCTTGCTTTTGAATATTTATCAAGCGTTAACTTGTATGAGTTAATTTCCTTGGATACAAAATTTACAATTTTAATTAAGAATAGGTTATCTAATACTTTCTCAACACCTTTACTAGATTCCTCAAAATAAACATATGCTTCATGGGCATGTTTTCTACCAATTTTTGTAAGAAGGAGTGTAGGTAAGCTTAAAATTAATGCTCCGATTCCAAAATACATTACAACAACAGGATTTGTAAAAATTAAATACACTGTAAAAATTAGGATTTGTAATAAGCTACCTAAAAATAATGCGAGAGTTGAGTAAAAATACCCAACCTGGTTTGAGATAGTATTTACATAGAAATATGCATCTGAAATTGAATAATTCCCTTTTTTAAATATCTCACCAAGTAGATGTATCCTTAAGTTATTTTCTATATCGAGTTGTAACTTTGTAGTGAGCCAGACTTGAATGTAGTTCAAAAAAAACCTAAAGAATACTGCAACTGGAAATAATAATTCAAAAGACAGAATTAAGTCAATATATGAATTTGTAACGCCTATTTCATCTGAAAAAAGTTTTGTAAAAAAAAGAATTATCAATATATCAGAAAATATCAATAGATTTAATACGAGAGCTAAAGCTCCTATTCTTAATTTTTTATTTTTAGTTCTTGTTAGTTTAGATACAGTTAATAAATCTGAAATAAAGCCTTGTAATTTAGTAATCATAATATCCTATTATTTTTCACACCATATAACACTACATATATACTGACCTAAATAATAAAGATATTTAAATATTTCAGCAGATGTACTTACATTATGGGGTTTCATTCTTTTATTATAGTTTTGCTTAGTATTCACTAAAAACACTTGTGGAAGATCATGTCGAAATACTAATTATTTTTTTTAAACCCGAAAACCTTGCCTTTATTGAACTCAAAATGTAACTGGATTTATGGGCTCATTAAATATGAGCTCTAATTAGAAGCTGAGTATCTATCGGGAGTTTAAAAGCTAAATATTTTTTCTTTTCCTAAAAGTGATTATTGATTCATTAAGACAATAGATTTCATATTTCAAATCTATCCTATCTATCAAATGTTTATACCTACTTACATACATTGTTTCAAGCATTAAAAATTCAGAGTCTATTTCCATTATCTCTTCAATAATTAAATCAAGGTTTAGTTCAATGGAAACAAGTAGGTCAACTTTATGGTCAATTAACTTATGTTTAAATTCTTCATATGTTTTTATCTCGGCTTTGTTTCCAATTCCTTTTTGATACTTTAAAACTTCTTCTCTACTTATTTGTTGGAAATTATCTATTCCAACAAATTTATTTTTGTTGTAAAACCTGTCTAAATATATAAATAAATTGCCGATTCCTGATGGAAAATCTACAATTAATCCTTCTTTTATAAGTCCATTTTCAATTAATTTAATTGTCTCATTTATTACAAAAACATTTGCCGGATATAAATGAAAATCATCTAAAAAATTGAGATTTCTATATTTTGCGTCTTCCAATATTTTATAACCATATCCATAATGGTTCAGATTTGTAAAATAGTCAGAATTTATTGAGGCTTGAAGATGTCTAGAATTACTCAACGATAAATCATTTTCTATATCAAAATTATGGTCCGAGATAATAGAATCATCAAGGTTGTTGTATTTACCTCTGTTAGCTTTAATTATGTTTTGGTTGTTTAAAAGTGTACTAATATATTCAAAATCGAAATTATGTTTTATTGTTACTAAGGGGTGGAACAAAAATAAGACTATTTTCTTAATTGTCCATTTAAGTTTATTAAACATTTTTTTCATTAGTTAAGTATAAATTATGATGTAATTCTTGTTGATAATTTCTGTCAGCCGCAATTAACAGCATTATAAAAGTTTGGAACCTTTTCTATTTGATTGCATCCCATCGTTCCCATACGAAGTAATATGACCAGATTTCCTTATGTGTACTTTGTAAATTTTCTCTTATTTTTTTTCTTCTTAAATCATGATGAGCAATATTCGTATGGAACTGGATTTTCATTTTATCAATTTTTTTTATTTCATCACTTTCAATTAATTTTTCAAGTAGTTCATATTCTGAGCCTTCAATATTTAGTTTTAATAAATCTATTTTTTGAATTCCTTGTTCTTTTATTACCTCGACAATATCTCTTATCTCAATATTTATTCCTGTTTTTTTATCAGTTATTTTAGAACCTTCATCCTCGTCTGTCAGGAAGACTTTGGCTGATTTTCCACCTAATCCATAATTAAATATTTTTACTTTATTATTATTTTCAAATCTTTTTTGTAATTTCTGGAAATAAACAGGGTGGGGTTCAAATATATAAGATGTGCAATCATACTCATCAAGAATTTGTTGGGTGTAATCTCCCTCGAAACCGCCTACATCAAAAAATACTGAGCCTGGTTCTAAATCAAAGTCTTTGTAAAACTTAGCATCACCTTTTTTTAATATCCATAATAGATGTGCTCGAGGTTCTTTTTTATAAATTGCTCTAAATACAAATCTAAACTTATAATAAATTGACAATCCCAATGGGAATTTCTTTTTTAAAAAGTTTATTATTTTTTTATACATTGAGTGGCCAGAGGCAGAATCGAACTGCCGACCCCTTGTTTTTCAGATAAGGGCAAACCTTGTGACCTACTGTTAGTTTAATCTATTCACTAATCATTATCGCTCATTAGTGGATAGCTTTATGAGGGAGTTGAGCTATAAATAATCCACCCTCTAAGTTCTAGCTATGGGGAAAAAGCGGGGAGAACTTAAAGAGTTCAAGAGTATCAAGGGGTTCAGGTTATAGAGCGATATCTTGTTGTAGTTTCTCTAATCCTTCAGCTAACTGTAAGTCAGTTTCTTCAAACAATGCAGAGTAAGTATCCGCAGTTATAGATATGCTTGCGTGACCTAACCTCTTAGAAATTGAAAGTATATCTGCTCCCGACTGTCTTGCTAGTAACACACTTGTGTGCCTAAAGGTATGTAAGTTAATATCCATATCCATACCTAGTTCTTGTAATGCGGGTTTAAGAATCCTGTGTTTAAAGTTTCTACCAGTAATTGGATTGTTACAAACTCTATTAGGAAATACATAAGGACATACGCCTTGATAATATTTCTCTTTATGTTCTCTAAGTCTGTTTAAAGTAATACTGTCTATTTGAATTGTTCTATTAGAACTTTCTGTCTTAGGGTCTAATGCTTTCTTACTCTCTGCATTATCAGTAAAGGATTTATTTATGCTTACAGTTCCCTTATTGAAATCTATATCTGTCCATTCCAATGCTCTAAACTCTGCACTTCTCAAACCAGTAAAGGCTAAGAAGGGAATTGCTACTGCATATTGTGGGTGTGTCTTCTGTACTTGCTTGTAGATTGCATTGACCTGGAACATATCTAAATATATATGCTTTGTCTTTTCTTTCTTAGGTACCCAGTCCTTAACAGTTCTTGTTGTTGCAGGGTTCTTACCTCTAATAATTTCATCATCGATAGCTTTCTCAAAAAGAATCCTAAAAACTTCTACTACCTTAGAGATAGTTGAGTGTGAGTACTCTTCCCCACTATCTTTTCTTAAAACTTTAATGTGTTGTGCAATATGAGTTCCTTTTATTGAACCTATTGACTTATGAGCTATTGGGTAAGGTGCGATATAAGTTTCATAAATTATTTCTAATGTAGCTTTAGTAGTTTCCTTTTGATTAAGTCTTACTATCCCGACTTCATCTTTGAAGTCAGAAAGAGAAATCTTTTTTCTGTGAGGGTCGTTGTATTCCCCTCTAACAATGTCTGCCTCTATTGTTTTAGCAAACTGTTCAGCTTGTAACTTTGCCTCGGCTCTACCACCTAGTTTTTTATCACTAAAAGAAACTTCTTTCTCTTGTCCATTGAGATAGTAACGAACTCTCCAACCTGAACTTTTAGAGTGTCTTTTTATACTTGCCATTATTGAGAACCATAACTTATTGCTAGGACACTTTCAAGTTTTTCGACTTTTAGAATATCTTTTAATATATCCTGAGCCATTTTGGTTAACTTTCCATAACTCTTACCTTGTGTTCTTCCTTCGAGAATATCATCAGGGATTCTAGAGATTCGAGTAGCAATTTTGTGATAATCTTTAGGGTCTTTGAACTCTCTATCTAGTACCCAAGATTGCTTATCTTGAAACATTTCAGGGCTACCAATTAGATATAAAGCCCACTCAGAACTAGGTAAGTAACTTTTGTATTGAACAAATCTAGTAGCAAGGATTAGATTTTTAATTGTATCTTTGTGCTTAGGAAACTCATCAATAAACTCTCCAACCATTTCATTAGTAAAAGGAATGATGTTGTTTATGTTGTAGTCATATTCAAATACTGATTGAGACCATAAAGATTTATACAGGTCATAGGTTGTAATATCCTCAGCAAGAGAGAAGTCATCAAACCAAACTTTTAAATCATAGAATCTATTGTTCTTCATCTTGTAAGTAACATCTATAAACTTTTTAGAAGTATCTTTCTTTATCTCTTTACCTGCCCAAATATCACTGAGGAATCCTTTTTTAAGTTCTATATCTTCAGCGGTAAGTGGAGTATTGAAAACACCTTTGGGAGAGTAGCCACTATCCGACCAAGATGAATATAACTTCTTGCTAAGGGGCTTAGTGCCTTCCTTAGGGTGTATATAGTGTGTATTCGCCATTGTCCTCTCCTTGTAAAAGATTATATCAAACTTTTACAGTTATGATTATAATATGTTAATATTGTTTATGTAAAGGTTTTTAAAATTCTTTTACATTATTAACTAGCCACCTAACAGGGTGGAGAAAGGTAGATATGAAAGTATTTACAAATATAGAAATAAGAGAGATGTCCGATTATGTTGGTGGCGTTTTCACACTATCTCGCTTATCAGGGGTAACCCAAACAACTTTATATAGGTTGATGAATGGAGACTTCAATCCAAGTGTCACAACA
>JACKQG010002324.1_pt1 | contig 19833 bp, 16 predicted proteins | sample 8237621 | NCBI WGS metagenome assembly JACKQG01 (sample SAMN15677084, study PRJNA649215) | marine metagenome | biome: marine; feature: Black Sea; material: saline water; isolation source: suspended particulate matter (SPM) from the Black Sea western gyre | collected 2013-06-09/2013-06-10 | depth... | reverse complement strand
CAAACGGCGCCTTGATGGTGCGGCGTGCCAATTCATTGGCGACAGTTTCCACTTCTGCTTCGGCTACCTTTTCGTCAAAGCTGGCGACCGTAAAATTCATCTGTGCCACAATCGCATCCAGTTTGGCTTTTTCCCACTGCACCTTTTGCCGCCGCACGGTCGTCTCCGGAATCGAACCGGGAAGCCGCTTATTGATTGCTAGGGACTCCTCCCATTCGGCTAGAGCCAAATCAATGATCGCCTTGGCCACTTGCAGTTCGGCATCGTTCGTCGCTTTCTCGTGTGCCACGGAAAACCTGTTGGCTGCCGCCTTCTTGCGGGCCTGCGCGTCCGAGTCGTCGATCTTGCCCAGCTCCTGACCGGCTCTGACAATGTCGCCTTCTTTGGCCGCCAGCATCTTCAGTATCCCAGCTTCCTCAGCCGGCAATTGGACGTCGCCGATCAAGGAGACGATGCAGTTTCTCAGCTCTTCGGGCTCGCCGCCCTCCCTCGCGCTATTCGACGACGGTTGCCCGCTCAGAACAACGGCCACAGCCAACAGTGCAGTGATTTGCATGACATTAAGCTCCGTTAGTTGATTTCAGTCGGCCTGTTATCTTGCTTCATTCATATTCGACCCGGAGCGGCACAAACAAGAATTGCCCCTTACGACAGGTAGAAAATAATACGTGCCTGGACCCACTCCCAGGCTTCGTGGAACCAGGCATAGGCGACCGAACTGCGACCACAGTACACGTCTGCGGTGACCGTCGCACCAGGATGCGGGTTGCCGATGGCCTTGCGTTCTATTCCCACTTTGATCTTGTTGATGACACCTTCCTCCGGATGCACCTCGGTGGCGTCCTTGATTTCCTTGATCGCACCTGCCAGATCAGCTCCGGGATTGGTGGCCAGGATAAAGGTCACTGACTTTCCAGGCACCTGCTTGCCAGGTTCGGGCTCAATATCACGCCACTGTTTATCGTTTCTGGCCGTGCGCACGTGACCAACGCGGGATTCTCGCATGTAAAGCTCCAACTCCCAGTCGCCGGCGGGGTCCGCTACGCTCATCAACACCTGCCCCGTCGTCACCGGACGGCGCAACAGGGACTTCTGCACGTCCCAGTCCATCATGATCTGGCCGTCGATAGGCGCACAGATTTTCAGCATATCGCGCTTTTCTTCCAGTACGTCGCGCTGATCACCCAGCGTCTCCAATTGCTGCAGCAGTTCCAGCTTCTCGCCGCCCAACTGGGTCCTCTCGACTTCCGACAAGCTAGATTTCTTAAGGAGCGCTGTGACCACGGAGGACAGCCGCTTTTGCTTCGTCTGAATTTGCCCGAGCACTTCTTGGAATTGTACTTCGAGTTCCGGGTTCCGCAGGTCGACCAGCGGGTCTCCTGCTTTGACTTTCTTCTGGTCCTCGACGTAAACCTTGATCACGGTGCCATCGACCGGCACGAACACGTCCTTCTTGACCACTGGCTGAAGGGCACCGCGAGACTCGATGTTGAAGTCTTTTCTGATCACGAACAACGAAACGATAACAACGAGAAGCGCTGCCAAAATGATTACACTCTTGGGCAGCGACCTGGCCCTTATCATCCAGCCCATCTTGCCGACGGCGCGCCAAACCGGCATCAGCGGGATACTGCTGTGGTCCACGGAGTTGGTCAACGCGCGGGCACTATGCTCGTACACCAAATCGGTACGCGACCGCAGCAACTCCTCCGGAAGGTTGCTCTCGATCTGTTCCACAACCAACACGCCAACGATTTCATTGGCTTCGTTGCTCTCCTCGTCCGCCTCGCCGGTCACCGTCTGCCGGACCTCGTGCGACCGCTTGGGCCGGCGAAGCGGCAGAACCGCCATCATTTTTGTGTGCGATTCGTCGATGTAAGTGTCCAACGCGCGTTCGACTTGTGGCGGTAGGTCTTCGGTGGATCCGTCGTACCAGAGCGATTCGCCCGTGGCGACAACGCGCGTGGACAACTGGCCCAGGAAGTTGACGATGTTCGAGCGGTTTTCGATCGCGTCCTGTCCGCTGACCGCTTCGATTGTGCATTTGCGGCCGCGCATGATGCCTACACTGACACGATCGCAGCCGATCATTCGACGGCCCTCGTTCACAACCGTGTAGGCCGTCTCGCGCAGATCGAGGGTCTCGTGGACCATCCGGGAGAAATGGTCTGCTTGAGCCCACAGAGAGTGCCGATCGCTGATCTGTCGCAACTTGCGCGTCTTCAGCCACTCGCCGGCCAGTTCGCACATCTGAATGACGAACTTCAGATAACCTCGCTGCGTCACCGGCTGGGCATCGGAGCGTTGGAAGACCTCGACCACGCCTTCGACTTGATTGTCGCCTCGTAATGGCACCAGAACCAACAACGAATTCGTGGGGTTGCCCGCCGTTTGGTCCTCGCCAACTCCCGACTGTGGCGGGACGAGCGCCGGTTCGCCAGACCCGACGATCTGGCTCAACAGGCCAAAATGGCGCGACGCCTCTTGCGATTCGGAATCCAACAGCGTTTCGTTCATCCTGATCTGATAGGCGAGTTCCAGGCGACGACCCTCGCGCAGAATCCAGACCGCACCGCCAATGGCGGCCAGCGCCGAGACCACTTTCTGAAGGAAGGCGGCGAAGTATTCGTCCGCATCCAGGTCGCTCTTGGAAAGTTGTGCGATCTCACTGACCAAACCTCGTATCTGCTGTTTGGTCTGTTCGATCGTGTCAGCGTTCACGGCCTGCTCTGAGGACATGGCTAGCACCGCTTGCGGAAGAGAAGTTATGGAAACACCGTTACCCGCGTTTGGGCACCATCATGGGCCGCAAGCACGTTCCCGGCAACATCAGAAGCCGCGTCGACAACGGGAAGGTTCTCCCTTGAGACTAGATGACCGTACTTAGATCGATCATCACACCACCCTCAAGCCACACAAATTCCAAGATGTATCTATGATGGGAATGACAAAATTAAGTTCCAATGCGGGATCGGGGTTTTCTGCGGCACAACAGCGAAGATTCCGGCAGCACCCCGTAAGTCATGACGATCAGGCAGCCTGGGGTAACCCGGCCTCTATTCGCCGTCCAGCCACCATGTCTCCGCGTCTTCGATTTCGAATAGCTCTCCGACTTCTTCGGCTATCTGGTCAAGGTAAACGAGCGCGGGACCGTCGCGATCACCCAAACGACCGATTTCGTCAATCGTGGTCTCTCGGTCGCCGTTCCAATACGACGCAAGAACCACACTGTCGGGTGCCTGCGTGCCTGCGTGTTCACCCAAGCCCGCTGGAAGGAATCCCGCGAAACCGTCCGCTGCCAACATTTGCCTGGGCTCGAGGATCTCCAACGTAGGCAGTATTCTGCTCCGTCCTCGCCAAGTACGTTCGCAACTCTTCTTCCGCAGTTTCTCGAACCAAGCGAAGAACTCGGTCATGGCCTGATCTCCCATGCATCTGCAGCCCCGTACGCCAGCGGGCGCATCTTCCCAACAGCTACAAACTAACAACAAACAACCTGTCGATCAAGAGCAGATCACTTGAAATATGATTACTTTTTAAGTAAATAATGCTTGGTTATTACTTGACTGATGACGTGGATATCAATTAGTATACTCAACGTGAGATAAAGCCCGCCGCGAAAAGAAAGCTGCCTTTCATCGGACGATTGCCGTGATAACCGAGAAATCCTACAAGACGTTCACTGTCGGGATCGACGAGAGGTTGGACAAGACGATCGACGAGTTGAAAGAAAAGCTCGGCAAGACGTCGCGGGCGGACGTGTTCCGAATGGGGATCGCCTTACTGAAAGTGGCGGCCGAAGCCAAGGAACGGAACATGAAGCTGACCGTCTCCGATCAAGATGACGTGGTCCGCAAAGAAATTGTGCTCCCCTAGCACATCGTGACCCGAGCGTAAGCGAAGGCCTGAACAGCCAGTTACCCTCGCTCCTACTTGCTCAGCACAACGATCGCCATGTCGGCATTCAAGTTCGGGTCGTCGTCCACGGTGCGTCCGGCTTCGGTGTCCAGCGCGACGTGCTGGTGAATCTGGATGCCTTCTTCCCGACAGAATTCGTCAAAGTCGGCGATTGTCAGAAACCGAACATTCTGCGTGTCGTGCCAACGAGTCCCGCCGCCAACCGCCACCAGCGGTGCACGGCCCTCTTCGGCAAGCTGCCGCCGCAGCTTGTGGTAGCCCAGGTTGGGGAAGCTCACGATGCCTCGGCGCCCGACGCGGAGCATCTCGTTCACGACGCGCCGTACGTCGATCACCGTCTGCAGCGTTTGCGAGAGAACCACGAAATCAAATTGGCCGTCGGAGAAAGACGACAGGCCTTGGTTCAAGTCGGACTGCAGCACATCGAGTCCGTGTCGCACGCAAGCCACCGCGGCGTGTTCGTCCAATTCGATGCCCATGATCCGCTGGTGGCCTCGTTGTTTCAGCAGTGACAACAGACCGCCGGTCCCGCAACCCAAATCCAACACACTCGCGCCAGGCGGGATCAACTCAGCTATGGATTCGTAGTCCAATCGCCCGGGATCGTGGAAGATGCTGGTCGGTTTTCGGGCTCGGCCTTCCCCGTCGTCAGAAGCCTCGACCGTACCAGGGCCTCCGTTCAGGTTTTCTAGGAAGCCGGCAATCATCGTGCCGTAGCTATCCAGCTCGTTGGGCAGCAGAAATGCGTCGTGCCCGCACGAACTCTCGACGTTGCAGTAGCTGACGGCCGAGTTGTTGGCCAAGAGAGCATCGACGATTTGGCGGGATTGGAAGTCGGGGAACAGCCAGTCGCTGGTGAAGCTTACGACCAGCCAGCGACAGACCGCAGGCTCAAATGCCTTGACCAGATCGTCGTGCGTGGCCCCTAGATCGAACAGATCCATGGCCATCGACAGGGTGATATAACTGTTGGGATCGAAGCGCTGGCCAAACCGGTCGCCCTGGTGGGCCAAATAGGAGCCAACCGAGAACCGGGTTTCAAATTGGGTTGCCACGTCGCGAGGCGAAAGACGATCGGCATCGAACTTCTGCTTCATCGATTCGCGCGACAAATACGTGATGTGGCCCAGCATTCGCGCGATCGCCAGCCCGACTAGCGGGCCGGGCTCCTGTTCGTAATAGCGGCCTTCGTTGTAATGGGGATCGTGCAAAATGGCGTTGCGACCGACCACGTCGAAAGCCAATGCCTGACTTGTCAAACGCGGGCTGGTGGCGATGGCCGCCGTGCCTGCCATCATGTGTGGATAATGAATCGCCCAAGCCAGCGCCATGTGGCCACCTAACGATCCGCCCACGACGGCCAGCAGCCGATCGATGCCAAGGTGATCCACAAGCTGCTTCTGAACGTTGATGATGTCCCCGGTAGTGATCATGGGAAAATCAGGACCGTAGGCGCTGCCCGTCTTCGGATTGTAGCTGTTCGGACCGGTCGTTCCGCGACAGCCGCCCAGGATATTGGGGCAGATCACAAAGTAGCGATCTGTGTCGATGGCTTTTCCGGGACCGATCGCAATGTCCCACCAGCCCGGATCGTCCGTCGCGTCGTGTCTGGCCACGTGCGAATCGCCGGAGATGGCGTGGCACACGAGTACGGCGTTATCCCCCGCAGGGTTCAATTGCCCGTACGTCTCAAAGGCCACGGTCACGGACGGCAGTTCCCCGCCACTCTCCAAGTGATGCGGTCCGTCGAACGTGACGTAGCGAGCGTGAGCCAATTCACGAGCGTGTCGGTCGCTGTCGCTGCTGTCGATAACTTCTTCTTCTGCCATCTGCCGTGTGTTATCACCAAACGTGTGGAGACGTACTTACTCAACCTTTTCAGCCGCGATCGCGTTTAACCCTGAGCCGGAGGCGACGGTCGTGGCTTATCGAGCCGCCCACAACAGCCGTCGCCTCCGGCTCAGGGTTAAACGAAGAAGTCGATTCATTCGCGGTCCTACTGTTGCGAAACGTGAAGAGCTTGGTCGATATCTGCTCGAATGTCTTCGATGTCCTCTAGCCCCACGCTCATCCGGACGTAGTCCTCCGTGATGCCGGCTGCGACCAGTTCCTCTTCCGTCTGCTGACTATGGGTCGTGGAGGCCGGGTGGATGACCAGCGTCTTGGCATCGCCAATATTGGCCAGATGCGAGGCCATCTTGACCGATTCGATAAACCTCCTGCCGGCCTCGCGCCCGCCTTTGATGCCGAACCCCAGGATTCCACCGACCCCCTTCGGCAAGTACTTCTTGGCAAGTTCAGAGTCCGGATGGGATGGCAAACCAGGGTAGTTCACCCAGGTGACCAGCGGATGCGATTCGAGGAATTCGGCCACCGTTTGAGCGTTTTCGCAGTGACGAGGCATGCGCAGGTGAAGCGTCTCCAGCCCCTGCAGGAACAAGAACGCGTTAAACGGACTCATCGCTCCGCCAAGGTCTCTTAGCCAATGCGTGCGGCAAGTAATAATGTAGCAAAGCTGCTCGACCGCGTCGTGGAATACGGTTCCGTGGTAGGACGGGTCTGGTTCCGTGAATTGTGGCCACTTGTCCGGTTCTTTGGTCCAATCGAAATTACCGCTGTCCACGATCACGCCGCCGATGCTCGTGCCGTGCCCGCCGATGTACTTGGTCGTGCTGTAGACGTTGATGTCGATTCCGTAATCGAATGTACGGATCAAAATGGGCGTCAAGACCGTATTGTCGCAGACCAGAGGCAGGCCGTGTTGGTGAGCGACGTCGGCAAGGGCTTCGTAGTCCAGCACATCGTTCTTTGGGTTGGCCAGCGACTCGATGTACACGACGCGCGTCTCCGGCCGGATTGCTCGCGCCACATTCTCCGGCTTAGTCGCATCGACGAACGTGACATCGATCCCCAGGCGTCTGAACGTCTGAGCGAACAAGGTGATGGTGCCGCCGTACAATGCTTCGGCACTGACGATGTGGTGACCGGCATGAACCAGGTTCAATAGTGATACGGTGATCGCTTGCTGTCCGCTGGAAAGCCCCAAGGCGCCGATGCCGCCGTCCAAAGCTGCCATGCGTTGTTCGAGCACATCGGTCGTAGGGTTCATGAGCCGCGTGTAGATCCAGCCCATTTCTTTCAGGGCAAACAGATCCGCCGCGTGCTGCGTGTCGCGGAAGCAGTAACTGGTCGTTTGGTGAATGGGCATCGCGCGCGAACCGGTGTTTGGGTCAGGCTGCTGACCCGCGTGCAATGCTTTGCTTCCTAGACCGGTGAGTTCAAACTCGAGAGGATCCATGACGGGAAGTACCTTTCGGACAACTGAATTGTCAGCCAGAGAAGCATCCGATTGTAGCACGGCCAAGCGTGTTAGCTAGGGCGTCGCGTCGGCCTCTGGCTGCCTTGAATACTACCACGTAAACTCCCAGGGACATTGAGACAAGCTAACCCGATTCTCTGCTGAGCCTACGCGTTCTTTCTTCGAATGTGCAAGTGACAACAACCGGTTCGGCCCGGCTGCCAAGTGTCGGGTTCAAAGTCGAAGCCAGCGGCTTCGAACGTACCCTTGTCGATTTCGCCCGCGATTCGGCACATGGTTACGCGGTCTTCTTCGCCCAGTTCGATTTCCTCCCACGCCTCCTTTAGCGGACAGTTTTCCAGGTTGACGTCCAAACCGTCGGCATCGCAACGCAGCACGTTTGGGTCGAACAAGCGACCATCGTCGGGAACGCCCGAGACGAAGGCGTCTCGCAGGCCTTCAAAATTGCCGGGCGCGTACGGTTTGTATTTTTCGCCTTTCTGTACTCCGCGGCGATAGATCGCTCGTTTCATGATCTCTTCGGCTCGCTCCTCGCCAAGCTCCTTTCGAAGCTCGTCGAAAATCAGGAAGTACAGAATTGCCCGATTCTTGAACGCGTCGCTGACTTGCTGCCGTAGTTTCTCTTCACTCACAACTAGGTCTCCGTTTTTTCGTGGTAAGTTGGCTTGCTATCCAACGCTCAACGCCACATGTTATAATCTCCATGCGATTTGTCCCACTACCCTCGGCGTGCCGCTGCCGTCCACACGAGGCACGCTCGCCGACTTCCCCGTAGCCCGCCTCGCGAGGCCCACCAGGAGTTTTGCCATGTCCTACCGCTTATGCCGTCTCGCCTTCCTGACAGCCGCTGTCTCGATCGTTTCCGGGCTTTGCCAGGCAGCCGAACCTGACAAGCCGCGCCCGAGCGAGGAACAGCTATTTGAACGGGCAAACGCTCGAATCGAAAAACATCGCAAGGCGGGCGCAATCGTCACAGTCGTCAACAGCAGTGGCGACGCGGTCAGCGGTGCCAAGATCCAAGTCGAACAAACGCGACATTCGTTTCTGTTTGGCTCGAATATCTTCAAATGGGGTCGTGTCGGAGACGAGAAAGGCGAAGCCGAGTATCGCCGCCGTTTTGCCGATGTGTTCAACTTCGCGACACTGCCGTTTTACTGGCCAACGTATGAACCGAAGAAAGGCGAGCCGATTCACGACCAGATCGAACCGGCGGCTCGCTGGTGCAAACAGCAGGGCATCACCTGTAAGGGACACCCTTTAGCGTGGAACTATGCCGAACCCCGTTGGCTGCCGGACGATTCACAACAGATCCTGGATCTTCAACTGGCGCGGATCGACGACTGCGTGAAGCGGTTCTCCGGCTTGATCGACATATGGGACGTTGTGAACGAGGCCACGCACTTCGATCGTGCGGAATTCAAGAAGCAGGCACCGAAATACACCGCGATGTGGGCGGAAGTCGGCCAAATCGAGTTCACGCGGAAGTGCTTCCTACGCGCTCGGCAAACCAACCAGAAAGCGACGCTGCTGATCAACGATTACCGCGTCGATCCGCCGTACGTTCAACTTATCGAGAAGCTTGTGGACGAGGCGGGCAAACCTATGTACGACGTGATTGGAATCCAAAGCCACCAACATGGCGGCGCGTGGACCAATCGCAAGATCTGGGAAGTGTGCGAACGATTCGCACCGTTTGGCGTCCCGCTGCATTTCACGGAAACCACGATACTGTCTGGCGAGCGAGGTTGGCGACGGTCGGATCGTGGCCAGGCATGGGACACGACGCCGGAGGGCGAGGCGTATCAGGCTCGCGAAGTGGAACGGTTTTACACGATGCTGTACTCGCATCCGTCCGTCGAGGCGATCACGTGGTGGGATTTCTCGGACCTTCACGCGTGGCAGCGAGCCCCGGCCGGTTTCCTGCGCAAAGACATGTCGCCCAAGCCGGCATACGACAAACTGCACAAACTGATCAAGGACAAGTGGTGGACGCGGACAAGTATTGAAACCGACGACCAAGGCGTTGCCCGCTTTCGCGGCACGCTGGGTGACTATGAATTGACGGTTAAGGTTCCCGGCGGCGAACCGGTCACGCTGCCCGTGTCCGTGGTCCGGGACGAAAAGAACGAATTCTCCATTCGCCTTCCTTAACCCGGTTTTCCGTTGCGGCCATGTAGGGTGGGCCAAGTCTTCGCGGGCCCACCGGAAATCGCTCACCAGGCAATCACGCGAGCATCGTTCGGGGCCATAGCGAACTAGAATGGAGCGCACATTCCGGTGGGCCCGCGAAGACTTGGCCCACCCTACGAAGATGCGCGCACGACGAGTAGAAGTCGGCAACTCAGACTCTGCCCAAACGAAATTGCGGTTTACGGTCCGGAAAGTTACAATCGACGAAGTGAAATGGGCGTTCGTGGCCACACGGGACGACCGATGTTCCCACCGCGACTGCCACCGTTGGCTTGGCTTATGCCCCGTGGACATGGGACCGCGTCGTTAAGAAAGGAATTTCACTCCATGCAAACGCTCAAGCATCGTTATTGCTTCTTCGTAGTCTGTCTGATCGTTCTTGTAGGTCTGTTCATATCGCCGTATGCGGCAGTAGCCGGTACTCCGGGCGCTGCCTCGTACAAGCCAGGGCCGTTACTCGGAGCCATGCTCGACAGTGAGATGAGCGGCGTCGACGAAATCGTCTTCGCGGCTCGGGTGTCCGGCCGAGATCACTGGTACGTCAACTTCGGCTATTACAGTTGCGATTATGGAGATCCGGCAAAACGCGCCTTTGGCTTGTATCCCGACGGCGAGTCGCTGCGAGGCTACGGGGATGGCGGAAGGCTGTGCCGGCTGAACTTGCGGACGGGCAAGTTGACCGTGTTGCTGGACGATCCTAAGGGAGGCGTACGTGATCCCCAGATGCATTACGACGGCCAGAAGATCCTCTTCTCCTATCGACCGGGCGACACAGCGACGTACCATCTGTACGAAATCAACATCGACGGCACCGAGCTGACCCAACTGACCGACGGCCCCGACGACGATATCGAGCCCGCTTATCTGCCCGATGGCAGCATCATTTTCGGTTCCAGCCGCTGCCGGCGGTTTGTTAACTGTTGGTTCAGCCGCGTGGCGACCCTGTACCGCTGCGACGCCGATGGGTCGAACATCCGTCTTGTTTCGAGCAATAACGATCACGACAACACACCGTGGGTATTGCCGGATGGGCGCGTGCTGTACATGCGTTGGGAGTATGTCGACCGTTCGCAGGTTCATTTTCATCATCTGTGGACGGTCAATCCGGATGGCACCGGCCAGATGACTTTCTACGGAAACATGTTCTCCGGCACGGCGATGCTGGATGCCAAGCCGATTGACGGCTCGGATAAGATCGTCGCTTCGTTTTCTCCGGGACACGGGCGAACCGAGCACATGGGTCATGTGACGATTGTCGATGCCACGACCGGCCCGGACGATCCCAACGCCGCTCGCCGCATCACCAAGTCGGCCAACTTCCGCGACCCGTACGGACTGTCGGAAACTTGCTTCCTGGCGGCCGACAAGCGGGGTATTCACGTCATTGACGGCCAAGGCAATACAGAACTCGTGTATCACTTACCGACGTCGGACGCTCACATGGAGTGCCACGAGCCGCGCCCGTTTCGCGGGCGGCCCCGCGAGCGGATCATCGCTCCGCGAGTCGATTTGGCTGAGAAGACCGGCCGGCTGTTTTTGGCCAATATCTATCACGGCCGAAACGTGGAAGGCATAAAACAGGGCGAAATCAAGAAGCTGTTGGTGCTGGAGCAACTGCCCATGCCAGTTCATTTCTCCGGCGGTATGGAATCGATCAGTATGGGCGGCACATTCACGCTGGCGCGCATTCTCGGTACCGTGCCCGTCGAGGAGGACGGTTCGGCTTTGTTCGAAGTGCCTGCATTGCGATCGCTGTTCTTCGTCGCACTCGACGAAAACGACCTGTCCGTGAAGCGAATGCAAAGCTTCGTTACCGTGCAGCCAGGCGAAACCAGCGGATGCGTGGGCTGTCACGAACAGCGAACTCAGACGGTAAAACCGTCGACGTTTGATCTGATGGCATACCAACATCGACGTCCAAACAGGATCGAACCCATCGCGGACGTGCCAGCGCCAATTGACTTTCCCCGAGACGTCCAACCCGTTCTCGACAACCACTGCGTGGAATGCCACAACCCAGACCGATACGACGGGCGAGTGGATCTGACGGGCGATCACCTGTCGCAGTTCTCCGTAAGCTACTACACGATTCGTCGCTTGAACCTGGTGGCTGACGGTCGCAACGAACCGTTCGGCAACCGAGACGCTCGGACGATTGGCAGCTCGGCCAGCCGCCTATTGAAGCTGATGGACGGCAGCCACTACGAGGCCAAACCAACGGACCACGAACGCAAGGTGGTCCGGCTGTGGATCGACGGCAGCGCCAACTACGCCGGTACGTACGCCTGCTTGGGCTGCGGTGTCTATCACGCGCCGTTGCCTGTCAGCGTCTTGACGAACAGGTGCGCGAGCTGTCACAGGGCGGACAAGGGACACATTCGAAACTTCCGAGGCCAGTCGCTGCAATCGGTCTGCAATCTTGACCGTCCGGAGAAGTCGTTGGTTGTGAGGGCACCGCTGTCGAAGGACGCTGGCGGGCTGGGCATCTGTGGGCCGGACGTATTCAAGAACACCGACGACCCGGACTATCAGCGTCTGTTAGCGGGCGTTCGGGCGGGAGCCAAACAACTTGCCGAGGGCAAACGGTTCGACATGGCGGGCTTCCGGCCGAATCGCTTCTACATCCGTGAAATGAAACGATTCGGTTTCCTGCCAAAGAATCTACAGCCTGATGAACCGGTCGATTGCTACGCGACTGACCAGGCGTACTGGAATTCGTTCTGGTGGCTGCCGGGAACAGGCGGAGCGGACTGACAGGGAACCGCTTGATCATGACAACCAATCAGAGCGGGCGTCTTGTCATACTCACCGGCCCGTCATGTGCGGGCAAGACGCCGTTGGTCCGGGCATTTCGCCGCTTCTGGCCGGAACAGACGGGGGCACTGCGGCCTGTCGTCCTGCGAAACTCTCGATCGCCTCGGCCGAGCGAGGTGGATGGAGTGGAGCACCATTTTCGTACGCGGGACCACATCGAGCGTTTGCACGACGACGAACGATATGTGGTTATTGATGTACGCGGTGACCTGCAGGCGTTGGACGTCGTTGAACTGACCGAGTCCCTGGAATCCGGCGATGCTCTCTACGAAGGCAATCCGTACGTAGCGCGAGAACTCCTGACCAACTCCCGCCTCGCAGACATCCAGCGGCTGAGCGTTTTTCTTTCGCCGTTGTCAAAGGAGGAGATTCAGTATCTGCGCGAGCAACCCGCCGTCTCGCTGCGGGGACTGACGACGGAAATGATGCGGCGCAGACAACTGCGCCGTGGACACCGGTTGAAAGGCATGCTTTCGGCGCACGACCTGGACGACGCCGAACGGCGGGCGGCACGCGCGTACGATGAATTACGTATGGCGCACGAATTCGATCTCGTGATTCCGAACCATGATGGCGAAGATAGCGAAAACTGGGATGCCTTCTACTATCCGCTGGGCGACGCGCGAAAGACGCTCCTGGCGGTGGTCGATCTTGTGACCGGCGAGATTCCAGGTTCGGCAGAGAAGTGGGAGCCGGACCTACTGCCCGAGTAGCAGAGAAACCCATGACCATCAATCAGGCCAGCGCGATCCCGTTTCGCCACGTGGATAACGGCGTGGAATTTTGCCTTATCACATCGCTGAAGCGGAAGCGTTGGATGTTTCCTAAAGGCATCATCGATCCCGGCGAAACCTACGTGGAAACCGCCTTGAAGGAGGCACATGAAGAAGCAGGGTTGCATGGCCGCATCGTGGGCGAACCGCTGGGAACGTACGAGTACTTCAAATGGGAAACGACGCTGGAAGTGACCGTCGTCCTAATGGAAGTGCTGAACTGCGACGACCTTTGGGAGGAAGCTGGACTGCGTGAACGGCGCTGGCTCCCAGCGGCCGAAGCACTCGAAATCCTGTCCCAAAGAGAACTTCGGCACCTCCTTCAGAAGGCCATTGAAGTCTTGGACCGGCCCAGCCAGTGAGGAGCTAGTGGCCAGGACAATTCACAGTCACCCCGTGGCCATTCGAAATACTCCTCGATTCTTGTCTCCTCTGCCGCCCAGAAAGCAATGTACTTGGTAGACGCGGATGTGGATTCCTCGTGAATTCAGGTAAATGCCACATCGGGAAGCATTTGCGATATCTGGGGGGCGATACGATGAGATCCTGGCATGTTCAACGCCGCAAACGATTTGTGATCGTCTGGTTGACTCTCGCATTTCTGCTGGGGCTGGCGACCTGCAGCTTTGCTGCACCGCCAACGGCAGGGCCCCGGCCTGATTTGCTGGTCCCGCACGGCCCGACGCCTGGGCTCGTCAGCCTGTTTGTCCTGTCCGGCCTGGCTGCAATCTTGATCACGGCCATCATGATCGTCGATGTCGTGTCTGTCTGGAGGCGTCATCAGAGCTATAACGACCGAACTCCCATATCGTAAGGCAACCGGCCGATAGTATTTGCGAGTTCTCGATGAAGTGTTAAGATACCAGTAGTTGACGCGTCCAATTCGATTCGGGTCGCTTGCCGAGTTCGCCTGCTCCCCGCACCACAAGAAGGCATCGGCAACCGTGCAGCACCCAGGACGGAACGGCAAGCGGCCAACCCTCCCACGTGAAGGAGAGTTGCCATGTGTGTTCGCCTTCTCCGTCCGCTTGTGTTCGGTGCGGTAATCCTGGTTTGCGGATTCTGGGCAGAAGCTCAGCAACCCAACCGCAAACCTCCGTCTGGAGTCATACCTCCCTATCGACTCAAAACCCCCGTGCCGAAAGCGCTAGTGGGGTCTCCGGATCGGCGGCAAGCGCCAGCGAAACCGCCAGCGGCGTCTCAGCCCGGAATAAAGGTCCTGACAGCGAAACCGCAACCGGCGACACCCGCCTTCCGCTGGGACCTGCCGCGTGACCAGAGGGTTCCCCCTGGCGCGCCCGCCCCAGGAGTTCCGCAGCCGAACCCTTGGGACTTTTTCAGGTTGTTGATTCCTGATCCGGAATTCGAGGAAGGAGCACCCTGGCCGGAACCTTCGCGCAGTGCTGGCCCTCCGCCCAAGCCGGCGGAGCCTACCGCCGAACAGATTTCCCGCCTTACCAATGACCAACTGCATACTCTACTGAAAATGGCAGCAGACTCCATGAGCGATGGTCTTGACCAACTGAAGACCGGCGACGGTTGGAAGAAGCATCTCGAACTGGAAGTGCTGCAGCAGGAGTTCTCGCAGGATGCGCGGCAACAACTCGATCCGATGGTTGCGGACGGAATGAAATTCGGCGATTTGACAGTCGCTGAGGGGATCAAACGTGGGGATTTGACACTAGCGGCAGGGGTTAAACGCGGCGATTTGTCAACTGCGGCGGGGATGAAGTTCGGCGATTTGACGGTTGCCGATGGCACGAAACTCGGCAATCTGACCATTGCCGAAGGGATGAAACAAGGGAATCTGACACTCGAGGAGGGAGTCAAACTTGGCGATTTGGAGGCTGCGTTAGGTGTCAAGCCCGCTGATATGACAATCGCGGAGACGGTCAAGCGCGGGAATCTGACAGTTACGTTGGGGGTTGAGCCTGGAGATCTGACGGTTGCCGAGGCGATAAAGCGCGGCAATCTGACAGTTACGTTGGGGGTTAAGGACGCCGATCCGACGGGTGCGAAGAAAGTGAAGGACGCCAGCGCCGCTTTCCAAGCTGAGGCGATGCGGTCGGGTAAGGGTCCCGATGCGACAGGTGCGGAGAAAGTGAAAGACGCCAGCGCCGCTTTCCAAGCTGAGGCGATGCGGTCGGGTAAGCGTCCCGATTCAGATGCGCGAGGATACAAGGACGCCGCCAGCCGTGAACGTTTGGCGAAGATCGCCGATCGATTCGAGAAGGTCGCCGAAAAGCCTGAGTACAAAAAAATCGCGGCTGTTCGCGGGTTTCAGACTATGCGGAGAGGGCTCCGCGAGCACGTGCTTCCGCCGACCGAGCGGCAAGCCCATGTCCTGTCGGCCAGTCTGCCGATTCTGACCAGCGCATTGGACCGCCAACGCACGGGGGCAGGCTGGAAGACGTTCCTCAAGTTGGAGGAACTCAAGCAATTGCTCGACTCCGAAGACGAGTGGCAACCGGAAGACCTCGACAAATTGGTGGAGATCCTCGACCGATTCGAAAAGGTCCGCCGGGATCCTCAATACGCCGTTATTGCACGAATGCGTGGGTTCGAGGTGACTTACGAAGCCCTGAATGCCTTGGTCGAATCGCTGGAGGAGGAATCTGTCGGATCGCTCCCGCCTCCTCCAACGCAGTGACCGGACCGGGGTCGGTTCGACGGGCACCCAACGCCTGCGAGATTGTAGTAGAATGCGCGTTGCCCGTGCGAGTGAAACGGTGTCCGATCCCCGTCTCGAAAGGACTCCTCGCCAATGAAAGCATCGCCATCGCTATTGGTCTACTGTCTCCTCATCCCCGTTGCACACGTCGTCGCGAACGATTTGGAAACGTGCCGTGGACCGGCCAAACTGTTGGATATCCGCACAGACCAACAGCAATTTGCCACCTACGACAAGGTGGAATTGGCCGTGCGTCTCGAGGCTGAATACTCGAATCCCTTTGATCCGGACGATGTGGCCTTGGACGCACATTTTGTAACGCCCTCGGGCAAGACACATGCGGTTCCTGGCTTCTTGTGGCACGGCTTCGAACGCAAGCGAGTCGGTGGCAGTGAACGCCTCGCGCCCACCGGCGAGTACGGCTGGCGGATTCGCTACTGTCCGGCGGAGGTCGGGCAATATCGATACTGGCTGACACTTCGTGACGGAGACCAGGAGGACCGCAGCGACGAGGCGAGTTTCGAAGTCGCAGAGTCCCAGCATCACGGTTTCGTGCGTGTTGCCAAGCAGAACCCGTACGCGTTCGAATTTGATGACGGTTCGCCCTACTTTGCGATTGGCGAGAACGTCTGCTGGCCCGGTGGCGGCGGGACGTACGATTACGACAACTACTGGGCGAAACTGTCTGCGCACGGAGCCAACTATGCTCGATTGTGGATCGGGCCGTTCGACGTGTTCACGCTGGAACGCGTCGCCCGCAACGATCAGGAGCCCGTTGGCCTGGGGCGTTACGACCCGGCCGGCAGTTGGCGGATCGACTACGTGATCGACTCAGCCGAGAAACGTGGCCTGAAGATTATGTACTGCATCGAGTCGTTCAATTCTCTGCGTATCCGTCCACAGCACGCGCATTGGGACGCGTGTCCCTACAACGCGGCTAACGGCGGGCCGATCGAACGACCGGAGCAGTTTTTCACGGACGAGACCGCTCGCCGCCTGTTCAAACGCCGCCTTCGCTACATCGTCGCTCGTTGGTCGTACAGCCCGGCGATTCTGTCATGGGAGTTCTGGAACGAGGTCAATATCGTCGAACGCTACGTCAGCCAGGACGTGGCCGCTTGGCACAAGGAGATGGCTCGCTACTTGCGGGAACTCGATCCACACAACCATCTGCTCACGACCAGTTGGGCCGGCCCTGAAGGCGACACGGCAGTCGATGGATTGCCCGAACTGGACTACATCCAGAGCCATCAATACGGCGCTCGCGACGCCGCTTCGATGATGATTGACGTCTCCCGCGAAAAGCGAGAGCGGTACCGCAAACCGCACTACTTCGGCGAATTCGGCACGGACGCGATGGCCAAATGGACCAGGGAAGACGACAAAGGAATCCACTTGCACAACGGTCTATGGTCGGGCGTAGTCTCGGGAGACGCAGGCACAGCGATGCTTTGGTGGTGGGACAACTATGTCGAGCCGTTCGACCTGTATCATCATTTTCGGCCGGTCGCGAACTTCGTCGCAGGAATCCCGTTCAACGCGACCGAGTACCGGCCGGCTCGCATCGGGCCCGTGACGTATGCGGGAACGCCGCCACCACCGCGGTACGAGGACTTGGTGCTGAGCACGCAGCGCGGTTCGTGGGAACCGGCGCCACACAACCGGCCAACCACATTCACCGTCGGTACAGAAGGCAAACTCGCCCCAGCCGATCGGCTGACGCATGTGCTACACGGTTTCCGGAACCACCCGACGCTTCACAACCCGGCCACATTCAAGGTCCATTACGACAAACCGGGCAAGTTCATCGTTCAAATCGACGGAGTGTCGGGGCACGGCGGGGCAGGTCTGAAAGCGTACTTAGACGGGGAGCAGAAGCTGACGCACGATTTCGCGGACGACGATGAGAACACGAAGACGCTGACTGAGTACAACGGCGAATACGCGATCGAGGTTCCTGAAGGAGAACACGAAATCCACGTTGTGAACGACGGGAACGATTGGCTTTTTGTCAGCTACCGGTTGACCGGTTACACACGGCGCACCGATCCCGGCCTTCAGGCGTGGGCTTTGGTGACCGAGCGTGCCGTGGACTCGGCCCCGGTGGCCATCGCGTGGGTCAAAAACGAGCGCTACAACTGGTACAATCACAGTCGAGGCGAAGTGTTTCACACGATTCCTGAGAGCCTAATCGAATTGAAAGACCTTGCGGACGGCGAGTACGCGATCGAATGGTGGGACACTCACGAGGGGAAGATCACACACCGCGCCGAGGCGAAATCACAAGGCGGCACGATGTGGATCGAAGTCCCGCAGTTGTCGACCGACGCCGCGTGTAAGGTCAATCGGAGAATGCCGTAGGGTGATACTATGAAAGAGGAGGCCGAGGCGACGCTTGCCTGACCTTGAATTGCGTGGTAAACGGAAGGTGGAATCTTGCAGGAGCTTGATGTGCCAAGACACGGAAACGATTCGGGAGTTTTTCGAGTCATTGGGGAAATTTCGCTTGGTCGTCGATGGCATGGCAGGGAGCAGGGTACCTGCGAAGAGGATCAACCGATCCGTTTTCAGCGGACTGAAGACCGTGTTTGTTTCCCTGGGGGATCCGTCCCCCAGACCCCCTGGGATTTGTCGCATTGGTGTCAAAAGCAAGGGGCGGGGAGAGAAACAAGTCGGGGCGGCGAGGCCACCCCGCCTTGCTTTCGACCCCTGGGACGGCCCTCAGGTTGCTTCCCAGCAGAGCCCTATCCTCCGCCCAGGTCGGAACTGATTTTAGCAAAGCCATACGCTTTGTGCGCAGGGCGTACGCGAACACAGAACACGAAAAACCTGAGAGCTACCGGGTTGACAACGCCTCTGTCATAGATGGGCACGGTTTGCTGGTGTTGCCGAGTTAGACAATGAATCGCGCCTATCAGTTCTTCCTGACGAATTTCTGGGCTCGCTGGCCCATGATGTCCGTGGCGTAGATGTTGCCTTTGGAGTCTACGGCGATTCCGTGGACCCAATTCAATTCGCCCGGTTGCTCCTCGTCGTCTTCGCCCTTGGGCACGGTCCATATCTGAAGGGCCTTGCCTGATGTGTCGAACTTCATGAAGACCTGGTCCTTTGGCGGACAACTCAACGCATTGTCCGTCTCACGCCATGGCATGGGCGAACAACCGCATACCCAGATTTCGTCCTTGGGCGTGATGCACAGTCCCCACGGCACGATCAGATTCTGCCATTGGTCCAAGAATTTTCCGTCCTGGTCGAACACTTGGACGCGGGCGTTGTTGCGGTCGGCCACGTACAGCTTGCCTTTCGAGTCCACGACGATGGCATGCGGCAGACTGAACTCGCCGGGCCCCGTGCCCAACTTGCCCCACGCCTTGACGAACTGGCCGTCGGCATCGTAGTGGACGATTCGGGCGTTTCCGTACCCGTCGGAGACGAACACCTGGCCGTCCGGCGTGATGGCCATGTCCGTTGGTTTGTTCAAATGCTTCTCGTCACAGCCGGGTTCGCCTCGAGTGCCCAGCGTCTTCAGCACTTTGCCCTCTGGCGTAACTTGCACAACCACATGGTCGGCCACGTCGGCCAGCCAGATCTTGCCCAGGGTGTCGATTTTGATTTGGTGGGAACCAAGCCCGGTTTCCTTGGTGCCAATCAAGCCCACGCCCCAGGCGTGTATGAATCGGCCCTCTGCCGAGTAGATCTGGACCGGTGGTTCGGCGCGAGTGAAGACCCACACTTGGTCCTTGCTGTCGACCGCGATGCCCGGCGTCCGGCCCCACTGTATGCCGGTCGGCCGCTCCGGCCAGTTCGGATCGACTTCATACCATGTCGATAGCGTGACCTTGGGATACTGCTGAGGTTGTGCAGCGGCGGCCGCCTTCGGTTCCGCGTAGGGAGACTTCGGTGCCTCGGCTGCGCGGAGCACGCCTGCACCTGCCAACCCGAGCATCAACAGGACCGCCTGTAACGTGTTGGTATTTGTCATCGGTTGAAAACGCGTCACGTCATTTCTCCTTAAGGTGCAACGACTTCGGTTCTGGTAACTGAGTAGGTCAGGCTGTGCCTGACGGAATCTACCCTCAATTCGTCAGGCACAGCCTGACGTGTTAAATGTGCGCAGCGTGCTTTATCCCGTTTTTACAGCGCCTATC
>JACKQG010003331.1_pt1 | contig 19839 bp, 19 predicted proteins | sample 8237621 | NCBI WGS metagenome assembly JACKQG01 (sample SAMN15677084, study PRJNA649215) | marine metagenome | biome: marine; feature: Black Sea; material: saline water; isolation source: suspended particulate matter (SPM) from the Black Sea western gyre | collected 2013-06-09/2013-06-10 | depth... | reverse complement strand
TCTCTTCCTTACTACGCTTTTAAGAGCTTCTCTACCCGCTTAAGAAGATTTTTCGGTTTTACCGGCTTCTCTATAAAGTCATCAGCTTGGAAATACTCACCATCCGTCCCTGGAGAAAATATAAAGCCGATTTCATTATTAATTGCTGATACAGCTAATACGGGAATCTTACTCAACTCGGGATCATGTTTTAGCTTGTAGCAGAGGTCAAAACCATCTGTTAGCTTCTCCATCATAATGTCCAGGAGAATCAAATCAGGCTTGGACTTTTCGATCTTCTCCATAGCTTCTTCTTTGTTGTAGGCAGCCTCGACCTGATAACCTCTGGCTTCGAGCACAGGCGTTATTGCTGCGGTATAACTCGAGTCATCGTCGATAATCAAAACCTTTTGGGATTTCCTCATTTCTTTCACCTTTTTGACTTTTCCAAGTTTTTTGAATACGTCTTGAACTGCTTCTCTCAACTCCTCCGGGTCGAATGACTTTATATAGTAAAAGAAGATATCTTGCTTCCGCACTTCGGCCTCTAATTCCATGGTATTTTCGGCTGCGGTCATAATTATCTGTAATTTGGGATCAATCGCTTTTAGAATTGGGATTGCCTCATAACCCTTCATCTCTGGCAGATCAACATCCATAATAACGCAGTCAAAATTCACATCCTTGATTCTCTCCGCCGCCTCCCTGATACCTTTGCTCGTTTCCACATCGTAACCTTCGTCCACAACAAGAGGAGACAGATCTCGAGCTGCTTTACTGTCCGGGTCTATTATCAAAATTCGCTTATATCCAACTTTCATTTGATATCACCATAGCTTATTTAACTTCATGTCAGCTATTCAGTAATGCAAATTTCATCCGTTCTTCCCTTTCTTGCTCAAGTTAGTCTTCGTCCCCGTCGGTAACACACCTTCCGTGCCGATGGAACTAATCCTTTTCGCAGCTTTTCTATATGAAAAAGCCTTCAGAATAATAATTTACTCGAAGGTTGTATTAGCCTTGGTCACTGGGATACCGGCGATTTGGAGAAAAGCTAATGCTCCAGTTCGCTCTACGATCTTAATTAGCAATCTCTGTACCAGACAATAAAAAAACCACTTAAGGTTAGTCATAAGTGGCTGTTAAAAAATAAGTTATCTACGTATTTTTAAGTATTTTTGAATTCTACATCTGTTTCACAATCGTCCTTTATATGGGCAATCCTCCCCAAGAGTGGGGAGGATCGCCTCAATCATTTCTATCCTATTCCATATCTCTTCAGCTTAACACGAAGAGTCTTGCGGTCTATTCCAAGTGCTTTCGCTGTTTTGCCCTTATGTCCACTGAACATCTCAAGTGTCTTTGCGATGTACTCTCTCTCTACATCAACAAGACGCTGAGTCTTGTACATATATGATCTTGAATATGCCTCAACACTGAGTCCATAATATAATAGGTCCGAGGATTTAATCACATCATTCTCGGCTAATACAACAGCACGTTCAACGGCGTTCTCCAATTCCCTTACATTCCCTGGCCAATTGTATTCAACCAGAGCCTTCATCGCCTGATCAGAAATAGCCTTTATGTTCTTTTTACGCTTTAAATTATACTTCTTCAAAAAATAGTTAGCCAGCAGAGGGATGTCATCTCTCCTCTCACGTAACGGAGGAAGTGTGATCGGAACAACGCTCAAACGGTAAAATAGATCCTCCCGGAACGTTTCTTCTTTCACGGCTTTCTGAAGGTCATTGTTGGTGGCTGTTACGATTCGCACATCGACTTTGATAACCTGTGAACCTCCAACTTTCGTGATCTCCCTTTCCTGGAGCACCCGAAGCAATTTTGTCTGAATGTTTATGCTGATATTCCCAATCTCATCGAAGAAAAGTGTTCCTCCATTTGCCAGCTCAAACCGGCCGTATTTGGTTGCAGTAGCACTGGTAAATGAACCTTTAACGTGCCCGAATAATTCACTCTCAAAAAGATTTTCCACTAAACTCCCACAATCTACCGCCACGAATGGTTTACCCTTTCTGCTACTGTGGCGGTGTATTGCCCTGGCTACAAGTTCCTTGCCGGTACCACTCTCGCCGGAAATGAGAATTGTTGTATCAGTCGGACCGACTTTCTGAACTAACTCCTCAACCTTCTTCATTGATTTGCTTTGACCAATAATCACATCGGGTCCAAAGCTTGCTTTCAATTCACTTCGCAACAGGACGTTCTCAAGAGCAAGCTCCCTCCTGTCTAACGCTCGCCTGACTATTGTTCTCAAGCTGTCAGGTGTAAAAGGTTTAGGAATAAAATCGAAGGCTCCTGTTTTAATTGCTTCGACAGCGGACTCGACGGTTGCATACCCCGTAATAACAATAACCATAGACTCAGGATCATCCTCCTTTATCTTCTTCAACACCTCCATACCGCTCAAGCCGGGCATTTTTAGGTCAAGTATAATGAGATCGAAGGATTCTCTCGCTAACATAATGAGCCCCTCTGAGCCATTCTCCGCTGCTTTTACAAGGTTTCCATCACGAGAGAGCGTCTGCTGACATGAATCTCGCATACTTTCCTCGTCATCAATGACCAGGATATTAGCCTGACCCTTCATTTTACTCTCCTTGCATTCCTAATGGTAATCTGACGATGAAAGTAGTTCCTTTGCCAGGTTCACTTGTCACGTCTATGGCCCCTTTATGTCTGGCAATGATACCATAGCTGACAGCCAAACCAAGCCCCGTTCCCCGGCCCACTTCTTTGGTAGTAAAGAATGGGTCAAATATCTTTTGCAGATTCTCCTGGGGTATGCCACAGCCTGTGTCGATGAACTCAATTTCGATGGATTCACTGTCCGGTGCCATCCTCGTTGTAATAGTCAACTCGCCTTCTCCATCAATGGCCTCAGCCCCATTCAAGATGATATTGGTGAAAACCTGTTGTATCTGACTGCCATCCATCATTGCCTTTGGAAGAGAGGGAGAAAAAACTCTGGTTATGTTAACGTTTTGAAATAATGCCTGATTTTCAACCAGAGCTAAGGTCCGTTCTAAGATATCATTTACATCGGAAAGCTCGACCTTCGGCTCAGTTTGACGGGCGAAGTCGAGAAGGCCCCTCACAATATCTTTACATCGTGTGGCTTCTGCCACTGCTTTCTCTATATTCTTCCGGCAAGGATCCTCTGCTTGCATTTCCTCTAAGGATAGATGAGTATACATTAAGACAGCACCGAGTGGATTATTTATCTCATGGGCCACCCCAGCAGCAAGTTGTCCCAGAGTAGCCAGCCGCTCCGACTTCATTATCTGCTGCCGTGTGTATTCTTTTAACCGTTCGTCTCTCTCTCTCAATGAAGAAGCCATAAGGTTGAACGTTTCTCCCAATTCCCCAATCTCATCCTTTAATTTGAGTTTAATATCGTATTCTAAATTGCCTTTAGCTAATTGCTGGGAGGCAAATACCAAATGTTTAATCGGTCGCGATATTTGGTTAGCCAAAAAACTGGAAACAATCAGAGCAACAGCCATCCCGCCAAGCGTTATCCCTAAAAAGATTGCAATAGCTCTCTTTCGCATATCCATAAATTTTTCTTCCAGAATTCCAACATAAAGAATACCAATTATTTCATTCTGGATATCTCTAATGGGTTCATAGGCGGTTATATACCAGTTATTAACCACAAATGCCCTGTGTATCCAAGGTAGCCCTTTGACCAGCACTTGTTCGTATACCTCTTCAGATACGTGCGTTCCAATTGCACGGCTTCCGTCTTTTCTTTTAACGTTGGTCGAGATGCGCAGATCACCTTGAAAGATAGTCGCTGTGCCAATATCCTTTCCTTTATATTTGACTCCTTGATATACTGTCTGTTTGATCCTATCAACAATCTCATAATTTCGATTAAATAAATTGCCTCCGTAGAGTATACCAATGAGGCTGCCATCATATTCGAAAATAGGTGCACCAACTTTTATCATCATTCCTGAAGTATTCTCAGTTTCGGGTCTAGGCTTTGCCTTTGCGGTGGGAATTAGTTTAATATACGCCTGCTCAGCCAAATCCACCCCTTCTTTAATGAGTTCTTCTCTCGGTACTATCTCTGTCGCAGCAATTACTTCCCCACTCAATAACACTCTGCTCACACACCCATCGTTGGCTTGATTGTCACCGCTAATAGATGGATTCCGTGACCTAACGATGACCCGCCCATTTTTATCTGTAAGAGTTAATATATCTAAAAATTCTTCTTTTCTTATTTTGTTTAATTCCTTTTTGAGCCTTTCTAAATCATTATTCCGAATGGCATCCTTTAAGAAAAACCTGGCAGAAGTGAACCGTACCACATCTTTGAGGTTATCAAGTTCTTCATGATATATCTCCCGGGCAGAATTCAGGTCATTTTTCACTTTGTCCTGAGCCTGATTAATTATTCCGGTACCAATTAGTCGCATGCCGACTACTGTTGCAACAAGACCGCATATAATAATCACTGCCAGGAAACTAACTACTAACTTTGACTTTAATGAGATTTTCATATGCTTTCCCGAAAGCCGGCAAAATCTACATATACGAATTTAATACCGCATCGAAAAGATAATGGTGAAAAAAGCGTTTTTTCTCTGCCACTTACATTCTACCAAAGGTGTAATTATATGCAAGCTAATGCATGGGAATCTTAGGCCAATTTGTTAATAAGGAGTAAACTGGACTTTTTCAAGTAACTTTTCTAGATTCTATATCGTCGTTATGGTATCGGCAGCATATTAATGCAAAAAGATCCCAGATTTTTCTAGGCCAAAAGCCTTTACCTTCGTAATTCATCTTGTAGAATCACACAAACACACACATCAGCAAAATCGAGCTTCGATCACGCAACATTTTCTCCCAGAATCAAGCGCCGTTCTGGGCAAGTACAGAACCAAAGGTCTTGCGTAAATCATGAAATTTGAAATCATCCAAGCCAAGTTTCCGGCGTATCTGTTTCCATCTGTACCGGCTGAAATTATTATTAAATATGTTTGCTTGTTTAGCATCCAATCCGGAAACATATTTCTTCAGCTCAGTCATGATCGGGACCGGCACTGGCCGTGAGCCCATACTCTTTCTTGTCTTTTTGCTCCTTGTAGTGACAGAGCTGTTATCAAAGTCAATATCACAGATCCTTATTGAGTCAATATCACCGAGTCTAAGACCTGTGCCTAAAGCCGGCAGAATTCGCATCCTCAGCGTCTGATGTCTTTATTAAGCGTCGAGCGTATTACCTCTTTACCTCTTTCGAGTATGAACTTGTCGATGGTATTTTGTGTAATCTGTTTTGAATTACAGCCATAACGAAAGTGAAGGTATTGAGCCCCGAAATTTGTCTAATCGACCATAGATAGAGTTTTCAACTTTTACTGAATATAAGTTGTTATTCAATAGAGATTTACATGTACGATGATTTCTTTTCCATCGTTTACTTAATCCGATGGTAAATAAAACGTGAAATCCATGTAATCCGGGGTCAATTTCGTTCAAAAACGCTCACTCTTAAAAACAAAAATATCCATTTTCAAAATTTATTATCTCCTTTTCTCACATCGGGTTACAAGAATCCGGCATCGGAAATCGAGACTTTTTTCGACTCAAAACTGCACACTCGTCTAATTATAGAGGCAGTCTTTTTCTAGCCTCACTAAATAGGAAATCTGAGATATGATATACCCAACTTTAGCTCACTTTAGGCACTTTAGTCACTTTAGGCACTCTTTCAATTATAACATATTTCCAGATACAATCTTTTATGCAAAACAACCCCAATTTTGAGTCCTTTCCAGAGCAATACGTTTTTTATTGTGAAGTTTCAGCGGTTTTTTCTGTTCGGTCTTTTTATATTCTGCCCGGCGGTAGTTGTGGGAGTTTGTCTGTCTCTTCCGGCTTTAGTAAGCTGCGGGGACATTTGATTTTTCCAGTCTGTGTAGGCCTGCTGAAGGCGTTTTACAATTTCCGGCCTTTGTTTTACGAGATTGTTTTTTTCACTAATATCCGATTTAAGGTCATACAGCTCCAAAGAGCTTTCTCTATTAAAGAGCAGTTTCCATTTTCCTTCTCGAACCGCCCACTGTTTTTCGCTATCGAACCAGAAAAGAGTTTTGTGCAAAGGCCCTTTCGTTTTGCCTCGAAGAACCGGAAGCATATTCCTGCCGTCATATATACGCTCGTCGGGAAGCTTGGCACCAGCGGCCGCGCAGATAGTCGGCATGGCATCTAATGAAATGACAGGCTCGTCACAAACCGCCCCTTTTGGCAGTTTGCCGGGCCAGCGAACAATAAACGGCACACGTATCCCGCCTTCATAAACACTATGCTTAAAATCCCGCAAAGCACCGTTATTGGCAAAATTCTTTCTTGCGCCTCCGTTATCTGAGAAAAAGATTAGCAGGGTATTATCATCGGCGCCGGTTCGCTTGAGGGCGTCCAGAACTTTTCCTATCGCCTCATCCATACTCGTCAGCATTGCAAGATAGATGTCCCGGTTATTGTCACCTGTATTGAAGAGCTTTATATACTTCTGGAGGGCCTGAAGGGGCCAGTGAACTGCGTTAAAGGGCAGGTAAAGGAAAAAGGGCTGATTTTTGTGCCGCTCAATAAACGATACGGATTCGCGGGCCAGGTTGTCCGTCAGATAGCCGGTATCGTTAATCGGTTTTTCATTACGATAAATGGAGTTAAATTCGCTTGTTATCTTGAGATCGAAATAATCATGCGCCCCGTGTCCGAGGAATCCGTAGAATTCATCAAAGCCCCGCTTCAAAGGATGATATTCAGGCTCGATGCCAACGTGCCACTTACCGATGACCGCTGTTGCATATCCCTGCTTTCTAAGCATATCTGCCACGGTAACTTCACTCAATGGCAATCCAGTCCTGGAATCACCGGCGGCATAAAAGCCAAACCGCTGCTGGTATCGCCCTGTTAAGAGGCCCGCCCGCGTTGGCGCACAGACATAGGCACTTGCGTATCCGTTTGTCATTCGGATGCCTTCTGCGGCCAGTCGGTCGATATTGGGCGTAGCAACCTCTTTTGGATGCTCGTAGCAGCTCGAATCCCCATAACCTTGGTCATCGGATACAATCAGTACGATGTTCGGTCGGCCGGTTGCTTTTTGATCTGCCTTTGCGGAATGGAGCTTATTTCCAAAGTATAATCCAGATGCCGCCAATATCGAGCAGCGTAAAAAGTCCCTTCGGGCCATTAGATTATTCGTCGTTTTTTCCACAGTCATATTCTCCGAAAATTTTATCCGATATTCCTCAAGGCAAATTTCCTCCGTGCGTTTGCTGTATACTACTACTTTATTAACGTATTTTACAGGATTTTTTCGCAATTTCGTGTAACATAATCACTTCTCGCGCAATTATACCCGTGACAATGGTTGGTACTATGGCAAAAGTTGTAGAGCGAATAGATGATGACTTGGTGTTCAGGGCCCGCACGCAGGCCGAAGCATTGGGCCGGCTGTACGAGATGCACTATGAGCGCATCCTGGGATTCTGTGTGTATCGGCTCTTTAATAAAGAGATTGCCGAGGACGTAACTTCCGGGGTCTTTCTTGAAGTTGCTCGCAGTATTGGCGCCTTTAGAGGCCGAACTGTGAAAGATTTCCAAAGCTGGCTGTATGCCATAGCCGCCAACCAGGCAAATGCTTATATAAGAAAGACTACTCGGCGCAAAAAGCTGCTCGAAGAAGCGGCCGGCTCAATGACGGCCTTTGCCCCCGGGGGTACTAATAATTCGCCCCACTGGCCGAAGCTTTACACGGCCATCCTGAAGCTAAAGACGCAGCACCAGACCATTGTTACGCTCAGGTTTTTTGAAAACCTTAAATACGAGCAGATAGCTCAGATTGTAGATGTAAAAGAAGCAACCTTGCGCGTCAGGTTACACAGAATACTTAACGAGCTGCGAAACAATTTGCAGACTGTTAACGACGGAGAGGCATAAAATGTTTAAAGACGAATCCGAGTTCAAGAAAGTTATAGACCGGCTGAATATCAACACCGAGCCGAATCAGAAGCACCGGGATGACCTGCGCCGGCAAATGCTCTGCGTCTTTAACGAAGCTAAACAGCAATCACAAAAGTCAGCAACGCCAGATGGCGTTCTAAGGAGAATAATTATGAAAAGTCCGATTACAAAACTCGCCGCCGCCGCGGCAATAATCATTGCGATACTTGTTGGCCTACCGTTCTTTAGCTCGAACAGTTCGAGTGTTGTTCTGGCTGATGTCCTTGAAAGAATTGAACAGACCCGCGCCTTTATGTACAAGATGGAAATGACAATGACAGGTGATATGATGTCGCATATGCCCACCAGAAAACAAGAGATACAAGGCACGACTATCATCTCAACCGAATACGGCGTGAAATGGGAAATGAGTGTAAATGATCCTAATACCGATAAAAAAATAACCACGATAGCGTATATTCTTCCAGAACAAAAACTGATGTTTTCGATTATGCCAGGGCAGAAAAAGTACATGCGGATGGAATTAAATGATGATTTACTTGCCAGGATGAAAAAACAGAACAATGACCCGCGGGAAATGATGAAGCAAATTCTGGCTTGTAAATATACCGAGCTTGGCCGCTCCGAGATTAACGGCATAGAAGTAGAGGGTTTTAAAACTACAGATCCTATGTTTTCGGCAGGCATGGCTGAGGACGTTGAAGTAAAGCTCTGGGTTGATGTCGAAACCTGGCTGCCGGTGCTCTGGGAAATAGATATGAAGATGAATGAGCAGATGGATATTCGCGCTGTTATTTCCGATTTCCAGTGGGATATTCCAGTCGTTGCAAGTGATTTTGAGCCGGCTATACCGGCCGATTACAAATCCCTGGAAGAAGAGGGCTACAAAATGCCGAGCATGACTGAAGAAGGTGCTCTTGAAGGCTTGAAGTTCTTTGCCGAAATTACGGGGCGATATCCGAAGAAGGTTGACCTTATGAGTCTTGCACAGGAGCTCCATGCTCTTAAAGACAGCGAAGACCTGACTGATGCTGGCTTGAAATCCAGGGAAGAAATGGGCCGGTTGACGAGGGAGCAGCGTTCTGAAAAGATGATGAATCAGAGGCAGTCTATCCAATCGCTTGGCATGTTCTATATGATGCTGATTACGGATAAAAAGGAACCTGCGTATTACGGCCAGTCGGTTGCCCCTGATGATACTGAAGCAGTGTTGATGAGATGGAAGGTTTCTGATGATCAGTACCGGGTTATCTTTGGAAATTTATCAACTTTGGATGTTTCCGCCGAAAAATTAGCTGAGCTTGAAAAGCTAACTCCGAAATAAACGGTGAGACAGTACGAACACAAAGGCCGGGCCTTTTGGGCCCGGCCTTTTTTTTACAAATTCCGTAGCAAAATAAAACTGTAAAAAAAGATTTTTCTTAAAGTGAAATGGATGTTTCAGTTGTTGTATAAGTGACGGTCGGTCGTTTCACGAGCATCTTATGTTGCTCATTCTGAAAAATATTGGAAGCTATTAATGGAAAATGCTTACGAGCCGGGCAGTACGAAACGGGAAATTAACTGTTACAGTTTTATTGGACATCTTATGAGTTTTAGCTCTTACTAACGACTAAGACTGATGTATAATAGGAAAGGCAAAATCATGGATTCACGATGCTTAGTTGCAAGTCAAAAAGCTAAGCGGGAAACCGAGGATTTTATAAATAGCCACATCGATGACCCGAACAAAGGGTGGCCGATATTTTCTCGTGTTGTCACGGATTTTGCCTCGAAATGGAAATCGCTGATGCTCGAAGATAAATTACTCGTTTGGAAGTTTAAGCGTGGCAGCAGGGATGCACTCTGTCATATCTATGAAAAGTACAGAGATGATCTATTACGGATAGCTGCGGGCCTTTTAAACGAGACCGGTACTGCTGAGGACATTGTGCACGATGTCTTTGTTGTTTTTGTTCGTTCTGCAAAACAGTTCCGGCTTACCGGTAGTCTCAGGGGCTATCTGGCCAGATGCGTTGTCAACCGGGCACGTAATGCGAACCTGTCAGGTCAACGACGGCAAACCCTAAGTTTGGACAATGCCGAACCAATTACATCGGATTCCAACAGACCGGACCATTGGATTATATGCAGCGAAGAGTTTACGCAGTTGAGCAACGCAATGGCGGCTCTGCCGTACGAGCAGCGGGAGGCCGTTATCCTGCATATTCAGGGAGGAATGAAATTCAGGGAAATTGCCCGGCTCCAGGGTGTTTCGGATAAAACTGCCCAAAGTAGATTTCGTTATGGGCTAACTAAACTGCGGTCAATTTTATATAGCGAGGTGACAAAATGAGACCGGCAGACAAGACAAAACAGTTTATTAAAAACGCATCGATAAATAGCAATCCGGAGTTTAATGAAGCGGTTCTGAAAGAGCTTCTTAGCGAAATGGATATATCTCAGAACACAACTTGCGCTGCTAAACAGCCGGATATTTGGAGAACAATTATGAAAAATCCAGTTACAAAACTTGCTGCCGCCGCGGTGATAATCATTGCGGTGCTTATCGGCACATATTACTTCGGTGATTCGGTTAATATAACAGGTTCTGCCTATGCAGAAGTCATTAAGCGGCTGCACAATGCCCGCACGATGACTTACACTGTCGAGACAACTACCGGAATCGAATATATGCCGAGTATGAAAATGGAAATTGCATTCAAGGAGCCGGGATATATGAGATTTGCCATGGCCGGCGGATATGTTTCGATTGTAGATTCGATACGGGGAAAGGGCCTCACTATCCTTCCCCCGAAAAAACAGTTCATAGAAATTGAAATGTCCAATTTGCAGAATGATCCAGCCCAGCAGAATATTAATGTCATTGAAAAATTAAGGAGCCTTCCTGAAAGAGCTGATGAACAGCTCGGAACCCGCGAAATAGACGGACGAGAGGTTAAGGGATTCCGAATTACTGAAGAAGGTTTGATTAATACGGTCTGGATTGACATTCAAAGCCGCCAGCTTGTTCTTGTGGAGATGGAATTCATGAACGCTCCGGGTATGAACGGGACTATGAGTGATTTCCGATTTGATGTGGAGCTGGACGACTCGCTCTTTAACATCACTCCGCCGGATGGTTATACTCGTCTGGATGTCCAGGTCGATACGGACGAAGTATCCGAGCAGAACTTGATTGAGTTTTTAAGAATGTGGACAACCTGGGTCAAGGACGGGCGATTCCCCCCGACGCTCGATCCGACTAAGCTGGCCAAATACAGTATGGAAATGGTCAAAAATGGCCAGTTTATTAATGAGGGCCAGATTTCCGAGGAGCAGCAGTACGAAAAATCGTTAAAGATGACTTATGGATTGATGTTTTTGCTGAAAATGTCTCCGGATAGCAACTGGCGCTATGCCGGCGAGAACGTAAAATTCGGGGAAGCAGGCACTGCGATCTTCTGGTATCGCCCGGAAGGCTCACAGACCTACCGCGTTATCTACGGCGATTTGAACGTAAAGGACGTAGCGCAGGAGGATATCCTCGTTGATAAAATTGATGTTGAGCCGGTCGTTCCCGAAGAATTTACGGCCATTCCGACCGAGGGTATGAAGATGCCGGGCATGAGTGAAGAAGCTGCTCTTGAAGGTTTGAAATTCTTTGCTGAAATTATCGGGCAATATCCGAAGAAGCTGAATGCAATGAACCTTATGCAGGATTTCATGGTTCTTAAAGACAGCGAAAACCTGACTGATACGGGCATGAAATTACAAGAAGAGATGGGCCGGATGCAAAAAGACGAACGCGTGAAAAAAGCAATGGAGATGATGCGCCCGGTTCAGTCACTTGGTATGTTCTATATGACGCTGATACAGGACAAGAAGGAACCTGCGTATTACGGCGATACAGTCAGGGTTCAGGATGTTCAAAAGGTGCTTTTACGGTGGAAGATTTCTGATAACCAGTACCGCGTTATCTACGGCGATTTGAGCGTACAGGATGTTGCGCAGGAGAATTTGCCGAAGTAAACCTGCAAAACGATATTTGTTACAAAGGCCGGGCTTTTTAAGCTCGGCCTTTTCTTTTTGCAAATATTGCGATGAAATTGAGATTTCAAGCCCAAACCTTATTTTATTAGAGTAAAATCAGCCCTTGGTTCGTCTATTAGTGATTGAACGTTTAATCTTATTTACCGCTACGGAAATTATTGATGTCTGAAGATAAACATCTTCTGAAACTTCTTCGTCACGGTGACAGTAATGCACTGCGCCGGCTGTATGAGAAATACAGAACCGATTTGTTCACAGTGGCTCTGTCTCTCATACACGATGTTCACGCAGCCGAGGATTGCCTTCAGGACGTCTTTGTTCGTCTTGCAGAAGGCGCCGCTGATATGGAAATCCGCCGAAACCTCAAGGGATACCTGGTAAGTTCCGTAGCCAACCGGGCGCGAGACCAACTGAGGAAAAAAACAAAGCTGTTGGATAGGACGGAAAATATTGGTTGTTCGGCCAGCGCAATCAACCCGGTTAAAGTTCTTATTGATCGTGAAGAATCAGCTCGTGTTTTCGATACGTTGATGAAGCTGCCCTATGACCAGCGTGAAGTGTTTGTCCTGCGTGTGCAGGCCGGAATGAAATTCAAAGAAATTGCCAAGTTGCAGAATATTTCAACCAGAACAGTGATAAGCAGATACCGTTATGGGATTGAAAAACTGAAGGTGCTTCTGGAAAGGGACGGCGCAAAATGAAATCTGAACGCCAGATAAAACAACTCGCAAAAAAGATATGTATTAAACCTGATGCAACTGTCGATGAGCGAGTTCTTGCCCGTGCCGAATCTGCATTGGCAAAGTCAACAAAAAACCAGGATGCTGTCCAACTTATGCGTCCTTTAACTTGGAGAATAATCATGAAAAATCCGATTACAAAACTATCAGCTGCTGCTGTGATAATAGTATGTATTGCGTTGACTATCATCTTTATGGAAAAGTCCGTTACTCCCGCTTATTCTTTCGAGCAAACACTCCAGGCCATGCAGAACCTGCGAACAATGTACATGGTCTGCAAAGACTGGAATGACGAGGAATTCGAGATATGGATCGAACTTGATCCGGATACAGGGATACCCAGGTATTGTCGAGCGTATTGGCCCCGAATAAAAATATTGAATATTTCCAGACCTGATACTTCTTATCAATTCAGCGAAAGAGCCAATCAAGTACAGATTAACTCGGGCCAACTGTATCATATGGACCTTGCCCCCGCCAAGGTCTTCGAACAGTTTTTGCTGGCTGCACAAGAAAACCCGGAAAGAGTAGTGATATTTCACGAGTATGACCAACAGAGCAAAAAGAGCCTTATTGTGATTATCACTCGAGGCGACGGACAATCTTACAAATTCTATATCGACCCGGACACAAAACTCCCTGTTCGGGTGCAGGGCCTTGAGGATAACACTCTCGGAGCAGTTATCAGAGATGTCGATAAGATTGAGTTTAATGTCGATCTGCCTGAAGGCATATTTGATTTTGAGATTCCGCAAGGCGCCAGCATTATCGACCATAACCACGACCAAAAACTCCTGAATGATCCTCAGAATGGGATTTCGACAAAAGGCATGACTGAACAGCAGGCCGCCGAGAATATTGCGACCATGTATTGGAACGCTCTGATTAGTATGGACAAAACCACAGCCCGGAAAGTTGCCCCGGTATCCCCGCAAATGTCTGATGGTTCGTCAATTGCAAAGCTCGTTGAGGTAGGCACGTTGTATATCCAGCCCGGCTGCGGCATCGGAAAGCTTATTCCATGCAGAATAAGATATAAAGATGGCAGTCTGAAGGAGTGGAAACTCATTATCAAGGCAAGGAACATCGACGGCCACCCTTCGTGCGTGATCGCCGGCTTTTATTCGTCGCCGGTTGTCATAGAACAGGCAAAATAAGTTAAAATTACAAAACAATGTTTGTTACAAAGGCCGGGCTTTTAAGCTCGGCCTTTTTTGTGCAAATGTGATGCTGAAATCATCCGCTGTTTAACCCGCGCACTACCCAATGCTATCCGTGCGGCGATTGTAGATATTGTCAGAAGCTCTTTCGATAAGGAGAGAGTGTGATTATTATAGCAGGCAGCCGTAATCCTGCGGATATTTTTCAAACGATACTCTATCATCCTACACAAACTCCTTATCTGTTTTATTAACAGCAAAGTTGATATTATTGCGATGGCCGGAAGAAATACTTGGTTCGCTTAAAACGTACTTTTGGGGGCGTATTTACTGTTTCTACAAAAAAAGGGGCATTATAGAGCTTTTGTTTGATATTTTTCTCCAAAACCGGATATTCTGTGGCTAACTGTTTATATCTTGACAGAACTTCGATACTTGAGAAGAGGTCAAGGCAATGCAAGATACAATGGCCAATATAAAAGAGCCATTAATTGCAACAGACGATTATCCCACCAGGGTCAAGACAACGCAAGGCACATCGTTCACGGAAAATGAACCATTAATTACATTAGACGATTTGGCTGCCCATGAGGAGAAACGCTTAATGCGGAAGCTCTTAATCATGGTAATCGTGGTCAACTTGTTGGTTCTGATAAGTATCATTCTATGCTCTTAGCAGGCTCATTATCTGCGGGGGATAATCTCTGATAAAGAAGAACACCGCGGTTATTACGGCTCAGATTCCCCCTTTATAAGCAAGCACGTTCTCAGTATAATAGGCACTTGACGTTTACAGTTTTAACTCGATTTATGGAACAAATTTGGAAGGAGAAAAATATGGATTTCAGATATGGACCGGGTCCGGCGGAATTAATTCTAATCCTCTTCATAATGTGTATTGTACTGACGTTTACTGCCATAAAAGTATTCAGCTTTTGCAGGATATTTTCAAAGGCGGGCTACAGTTGGGCTTTCGGCCTGCTTATGCTCCTGCCGTTCTCACAAGCAATTATCCCTCTCATTCTTGCTTTCATGGACTGGCCGGTCTGTAAAGAGCTTCGCCTCTTAAAACAAGAGCCCGGCAGCGGCTCCAGTTAGTAGCAGGATCTCGTGAGGATGATTTCTAACACTGGGCGAAAATATTAGTCGTTCAGGTTGTTATAGATTGGTGGGATATATGAAGAAATCCTGCTCCTGCTGGGGCGTTTACAGTTCAATTTTTAGAGGCTCCATTTTACATTTTGACCACCCCCAGGGCCCCTGAACTTCCAGGTGGATAGATAGTGGAAAGACCACGGCCGATAAAAAATCCCCCTGAGAATAAATCGCAATCTATATCGTTTAGGCACAGAATACAGGTATATACAATAATAAACATAAAAAAACAATATAATACTTGACATGCTCATAAATATTATGTATAATTGTAAAGAATAAAAAACCACATATTGGATTGGAGGAATACTATGGATAAATCAAAGATTTTATCGATGGATTTCTTTCGGGATTTCCAGGACAAAGAAAATTTCTTCGAAAAACTAACAAGCAATGAAAATAATTTCAGCAAAATAGTAAACCAATACCTGCTGTTGAATATTTGTTCTTTTCTTTATGGCGTTGTAATGGGAAGTTACAATGGTTTTCGACAAGCGATTTCTTCTGGAATAAAAGTGCCGCTTCTCATTTCCCTTGCTTTGTTAATATGTTTCCCTGCCTTTTTCATCATTCAGCATGTTCTCGGTTCCAGGCTCGGCTTCTGGCAAATGTTCAAGATAATCCTTTCCGGCTTTCTTATGATTTCACTGGTTATGGTTTCGTTTGCGCCGATTGTTATTTTTTTCTTAATCACCGGAGACAATTACTCTTTTTTGAAAATTCTGCACGTAGCGATATTCGGGCTTTCTGGAATCTTTGGCATGAAGACCATTGTAGCTGCATTGCAATTCTCTTGTGAAAAAAAGGGTGTCTATCCCAAGATTGGAGTGACGGTTTTTCGAGTCTGGATTGTAATACTGGCGTTCGTTGGTATGCAGCTGGCCTGGAATTTAAGGCCCTTTATCGGTAACAGAGAATTACAGTTTGAGTTGTTCAGAAAACGCGAAGGAAACTTTTATCTTTCAATGATTCGATCAGTAGAAGATTTAGTTACCTCACCGGAAAAGAATACAAACAACAAAGATGTTAATGAGCCTGTTTCTCAGGACATTACAAATCAAACAGAGAAAGTCGAAAAATAGTGGATAATGACATTATGACATTGGAAGAGGTCGCTGCTTATCTTAGGCTGAAACCTCAGACGATTTACACTTGGGCGCAGGAAAAGAAAATACCTGCCGCTAAGTTAGGAAAAGAATGGCGCTTCAAAAAGTCTATTATAGACGAATGGTTTGTTCAGCACATTGACGAAAAGTTCAGCGATGTCGTAAAGGTCTGGAAAGAAAAACAAGATATTTAATTAGGGTGATCAAACATGAATGAAAAGAACAAAAAAGAAATGCCGGTGAAATCAACATCACGTTTACGAAGGATTCTTACCAGGGGAATACTTATTGTATTACTTGTTTGTGTGGTTGGGATAGTCTTGCTTTCCCTCTGGATTGAACTTGGTGTAAAAAAGGTCTGTGCAGAAGCTGCACAAAAGCATCCCGGTGATAAAGTAGAAGCCTTGATGATGTCCGTGGAAACAAAAGAATATGGTTACAATGCCCATCGTTACAGTGTGAACAATCATGCTTTCTGGGCATTGGGACAACTCGGCGATAAACGTGCTTTGCCTTTTCTCAAGAAGCTCGCCACAGGCCAGCCATGCGACCATGAAACAAACCTCTGCCAGGGCGAAATTCAAAAGGCGATACGTAAATTGGAGACAAACGGATTCAACTTGCCGGCATTTCTCTTCCGGCGTGTTCTAAATTATTAAGCGGGTCTTTAGATAGATCAGCCGGTGTTTTTACGTCTCCTCCTGTCCTTCTGCTTGCGAATCTTTTCTATCCTTTTAGCTTCGGGGCTTTTCTTTCCCAGCAGTTTGTTCTCCAGCAATTCACACATTCGTTTTCTGGCATAGTACCGATTAAGTCCCTGACTCCGGCTCTTTTGAATTTTTACCGCCAACCCGCTTGGTATATGTTTTAGATGAACACAGGTAGAGCTCTTATTTACTTTCTGGCCGCCTGCACCGCTGCTTCGGACGAATTTTTCCTCAATATCTTTTTCGAACAAATTACATTTCCACATACGTTGTTCGAGTTCTGCTTTTTTTCGTTCTGTAATTCCAAAGTCGATCATGTAAGGGGGCCTCTATTTCTAACAATAGGCAATTCTAAACTGTGTTGGACTTGGTTGTCAAAGCAAAGACTGGCTTAATTGCCCTGTTATGGAGAAATGCTCGCCATTTTTCTTTCCCTACTTCTTTGACGTTAACAAATATAAAAGCCCCCGCGATGTGGAGGAGGCTGTAGTAAGACTCCCGCAGGGGCTTGAAAACGAACAAATGTAAAAAAGTCTAAAATGCGTCCGGCCTATATATCAACTCCCATGATTAGAAAGATTGCCTCGTCTTTCTGAGTCGCACCGACAATTCTCGGCTGTCCTGGTCGAAGAACAACTTCGCTGGACACCTCAAGCTGCATTAATCTGTCTTGTCGCTCCTCTGCCACAAGGGTATTGCCTGAAGACACAAAGTAAATGAGCATTACGACCGATACGATTCCAATAAAACCTTTCACTTTTTTTACCATGACTCTTCTCCTTTATGAATGAATAAAATTAACGTCTACTAATTATCAATAGCCCTATCAATAAAAAGCCTTCTCGTTTACACATGATGCTTGCCCTTCTCTTTCAAAGAGAAGCGATAAGTCTCGCTGGTATGCTTATCTTGTGCAATTATAACACACTCGCGCTGTAATACAACCTAATTGGCTGATTTTTTATTTATAGGATATTCAGATCTCCCTGAAGACGAGTTTGTTCTCCGTCTTACCGGACCGCCGGAGAATCTGCCGAAATATACTTGCAAAACAATATTTGTGAAAAAGGCCGGACTTATCTTTTTTAAAAATCTTCCGGAAAAAATGATTTTGCTTATACCACAGCACACCTGTTTCACGTCGTAATAGTGAGAGTCAATCGGTTCAATATCAAATATTGGGAGAATAATTATGAAAAGCTCGCTTAGCAAACTGGCGGCCACTGTACTGGTTATTGTAATAGTGGTTATTGCGATATATCACCTGAAACAGAATACATCAGCCCGGCAGAACTATAACGTATCAGCTATCGCTTCGGTGTTACCGCAAACGGATGATTCCGGATTGGCTCCGCTGGATATAAAATTACCAACGCCAATGTTCGTCGGCACAAAAAAGCCAATAAAGGTCGCCAATCTCAGGAAATTAGGTATCGGTGACCGACCGCCGTTCCTGGCTCCGGTTGGCTCGACAAATGTCGCATTAGGCAAGCCGGTCTCCGGCAGCGATGACCAGCCAATCATCGGCGAAATAGAGATGATTACAGACGGCGACAAGGAAGCCGCCGACGGCAGTTATATCGAGTTGGGCCCGTTCACTCAGTACGTTACAATCGACCTCGAAGCTATACACGAAATTTATGCCGTTGTGATTTGGCATTTTCATCAGGAGCCTCGGGTCTATTTCGATGTCATAGTGCAGGTAGCCGATGACGCTGATTTTATCACGAATGTAAGTACTCTTTTCAACAACGATATCGACAACTCGGTAGGCCTTGGCGCCGGAAAAGATATGCACTATATTGAAACTTACGAAGGCGAGCTTATCGACTGTTTCTCTAAGGGCGTCAAGGCCCGTTACGTCCGTCTCTACAGCAGCGGCAATACAGCAAATGACCTGAACCACTATATCGAAGTCGAAGTTTACGGCAAACTTTCCTTGTAGGCTGACGATTTGCTCGTCTGGGCAGGGATACTGCAAATCGCGGCCGCACAGGAACATGTTTGTAAATCAGGCCGGCTTGCTGCCTTTTACTATCGTCAGGCGAACGGAAATAAGCCTGTAGAGAACAGCCAGAACGAAGATCAACACGATCAATCCGCCGGCCCGTAAGAGAAGGTGGTTCAATAAAGAGATGTAACGGCGGGTTTCCATTAAATCTTCTATTTCAGCCAAAAGGGCCTTAACGTCGTTTGCCGCCTGAGAAGTCTGCTCTGCCGTGTCATGATAATCCCTGATATTGAAAGACGATGCCTCTTTCTGCGAAGGCCTGTTCTTATTGAATTCCTGTACGACTTCGCCTGTGGCTTTGGCCGCCGTCTCCCATGCCTGGGCCGTTTCGCTTACGTCCTTGACTACAGCGCCGAATGAGATGGTGGCCTGGTTCAGCTTTTCAAGAGTGTCGTTGACGGCAAGTGAGGTTTTCTCGGCCTGTTGGAGTGTTTGTTGAAGGTTGGCCTGTTTGCTGTCAATATCTTCGACAAACTGCGTCAACTGCTTGTGAAGCTGCTCAGGTAATTTCTCAACCGATTTTTCCAGGCCTGAACTGCTTTCAGAGAGCTGCGTCAAGCTGTTCAGGAAGGATTTGGTCATGTTTGTCTCTTCAAGGTCAAATAGCAGCAGTTGCAGCTGCCAGCGTGAGGATTCCGGCAGTTCCGCAACTATATCCGAAAAACGTTCGGCCGTATTGCTGAACTGATGTATCGCCGAGGCCGTCCGATCCACACCTTCAATGGCGCGAAACGGTGTCATGGGGATTTTTAGCACGCTCAGGAAAGGGTTCGGCTGGTTCTTTTGTACCTCGGTCGCATATACGATTACATTGGAAAATGTACCTTTAATAGGGTTGTTATGGGCAAACTCGGTCACGTTTTTGCGGGCCGCCTCGAATACCTCGTTTTTGAGGAAAATAAATCCGATACGCTCGATTTCCGCTTCCAGACGTTTGGAGCC
>JACKQG010003330.1_pt1 | contig 19842 bp, 14 predicted proteins | sample 8237621 | NCBI WGS metagenome assembly JACKQG01 (sample SAMN15677084, study PRJNA649215) | marine metagenome | biome: marine; feature: Black Sea; material: saline water; isolation source: suspended particulate matter (SPM) from the Black Sea western gyre | collected 2013-06-09/2013-06-10 | depth... | reverse complement strand
TAAACCAGAGACCATACATCCAGACATTTGAATGTCCGATTCATAGGCTGTTATACTTCCATCGAATGGGGAATATTCAGGTAACTCTAGCCCACCCCCCCCAAGAATGGTTACAATGCTCAAGTTGGCAGAGGAATTTTCGGCAAATACCGCACCTCCTCCATCCCAGTATTCATATCCCCCCCCCCCCCACATAGCTGTTTCGTAATAATAAGATTCGCAGCACCCATCTCCGGTAATGACCAGGTTCTGTAGAGCAATATTCTGAACATTCACGGCAGAGAATGCCAGGGTACGATTCTCTGTATCAATGAAGGTGCCGTCGTCCAAGTCCCCGCCATCAATGGAAATGTGACTCTTCATAAACAGTGGGAAATGCTCACCAGTCAAGGATGCACTGAAGTGTCCACCGGTTCCCAAATGAATTGTCAAAGGATCAAGACTGTCTGGAGCCGCACGGTATAGAGCAGCTGAAATTGTTTTCAGGGGAGACAGGGGACTGTCTCCTGCTGCAAGATCGTCCCCTTGGGGATGGACATAGATATCTGAACTGATGGAGGCTGGCAAACTACCAACCCAGATTGGATGATGTTGACTCACCTTGCGAATGATCTTGCCAACATCATCACCAACTGAGAAATCCAGATAATAGAGGCCAGCTGTCTCGCTTACGGAAAGAATGGCTTGCATGGTGTAGATACCAGTGGTAAAAGTGTCTGAAACCACCGACTGGAATCCATAACGGATGTAGTTCGGAGGCGGCGGCCAAAATTGATCCATTACGCTGGTGATTGAGTCACTGTATACCAGCACCCCCTGAACGGGTCCCGCATAATAGATAGTGTTGGGTATGACCCATCCTTCTGGCAGCAGTGCACTGAAATACACAGTGTCGCAATTCGACTCTCCGCTATAATCAACATTGATAGAAAAGCTGAAATTGTCATCAGGATCGATGATAGCAGGAATACCAACAACGGTGATCTCATAGCACCCACTTAGCAAAATAACAAGTGGAACAATCCCACACATAACCAGACGCTTTTTCATGATACCTCCAGTACCTAATCTTAGATTTGTTCTACAAAATTAACAGAAGTGATGGTCTATGGCTGTCACAGATGGAACCAATCCTGTCACATATGGAACATTTTGCGATTTTTGGGACTTTCCTGTAGTTATCTGCACCTGTGTCAAATCAATCTGATGATTGTGCCCTTGAAACCTTTCTTGAGCCTATGGAAGGATGAGCGAATCCTGGTTACGAAAAGGAATTGGCCTTGCTAGCGTTTGATTGTCTTTCATCCTGGGTGAAGTGGCTGGTCGTTTTTTTCGTTGGTTTCAGATATCTGAGCAGACTGTAGCTCTATATACATTTAGTTTATGAGTTGAACGACCTGGGAGCGGTCTTAACTTGCCGGTAGATCAATCTGAAATATATCCAATGAAGGAGTGTGCCTCATGCAGGCCGATTTGATTGCCACCCTGTTGATATCTACCGGTATTGTGTTCCTCTTATTTGCCATATTAAAAACACGGCGTCTGCTGGCTCTCATAAAAGGCAACAAATTTGAACGCAGTTGGCAAATACACTTGGCCCTCATGGTTTTCTTCATCCTGGCCTACTTCATTGCCCTGTTGAAACTATCCGGTAGCGTAGCTCCAGATTTATCAATCATAATCGGTATTATTTTACTCCTGGGCTCCATCTTTGTCTGGTTGGTCGAGGTGAATGGGTACCGTACTATTAAGGAGCTTTTCGACACCGCTGTCTCAAAGGAATATGTTGAAAATATTGTCCAATCAATGGCAGATTCCCTCATTGTGGTACAGCTGGATGCTGAATCCCTCATTACCACTGTAAATGCTGCAACTCTGGACCTGTTGGGGTATTCAGAATCTGATCTCATAGGTGCACCGATGAGTAAGATTCTAGGTGAAAATCATGATCTCAATCTGGGACAACGACAGGAGATTGTTCCAATAAAAATCCAAAACGAAGAGACCCAATATCGTTCCAAATCGGATGATTTGATCCCTGTCTTGTTTTCTGTATCTGAAGTACACAATTTAAATGGCAGCCTCGATGGATTCATCATTGTTGGAAAAGATTTTCGTAAACTAAAAGAAGCCCGCGCCGCCCTGGAAGCCTCCGAGACAAAACATCGAAACCTTTCGAATGAGCTGGCACAATCAAACACCCTAAAAGACCTGCTGCTTGATATTATCACCCATGATATTAAAAATCCAGTTGGGGTTATTCAGGGTATGACAGAATTGCTGGCCATGGATGATGCAGAAGATGAGAAAATTCAACTCCTGTCTGACAGCACAGAAAGATTGCTGCAGGTGCTCAATAATGCCACCACGCTCAGTAAAGTTGCCATGCATGAGAGCCTTGAAAAACATCAACTCAATATCTCTGAGCTTCTCAAATCGGTAATCAGAACCTTCCAGCCCAGTTTCGAAAAAGCTGGAATTGAAGTAATAAACGAGATCCATAACGACCTTACAATTTTAGCTCATCCAGTTGTTGAGGAGGTGCTTACAAATTATCTAAGCAATGCTGCAAAATACGCCACGGCCGGCAACCAGCTTAAAATATATCACACCATGGAAGATGGATGGAACACCCTAAACTTTGCTGACAATGGAGAAACCATAAAGGTAGAGTTGCGAGACAAAATATTTGTCCGGAGCGTGCAGCTTGAAGAGGGTCAGAAGCGCGGACGAGGTCTTGGACTGGCAATTGTCAAGTATATCGCCGAGTCTCTGGGAGGCGAGGTTGGTGTCAGGCCTAATGAACCGCAGGGCAATATTTTCTATATTAAGCTGCCGCTTAAATAATTCTCGATTAACCCTAGTCTCATAAAGAGTTTTCCACAATAATCTTACAATGGTTTGACAAGATTGTCAAAACGTCATTCTGACAGACTTGAAAAAAATATGCTAAATTATTAACGCTTCCTTTATTGATTATGCCATTCTGACAAACTCCTTTTCTTGGTATATGATTTTATGACTTAATTTTAGTATTGGCACGGATTTAGAAACACCTTTTTGTGTAGATTTTTAAACATATAAAGGATGAAGGAGGTTAATCATGACTTTAATCAAAGTTGCTAAACCCAGACTACCCAGCTTAGTTGATGACATGTTCCGATCTTACTTCGATGAACCGGTCCACTCAACTAAGGACACATGGCGTCCAGCGATGGATGCTTTTGAGACAGATACAGGGTATGAGATCAGTTTTTCTATGCCTGGTTTCAAGAAAGAACAGATTCATGTGTCTCTAAACAATAAAACGTTAACCATTAAGGGAGTACACGACGAAGAAACTGTGCGGAAAGGGGGGTACCTCTATCGCGAGATTGCATTTGGTACCTTTGAACGCTCACTGTATCTGCCTGAGAATGTCGATGCGGAGAAAGTCAACGCAAACTACTCTGAGGGTATATTGAATATCTCAATTTCCAAAATGAAGGAAGCTTTGCCCCGGGAGATCGACGTCAAGGTTAAGTAAGATTTCGCATTGCCATGCATAATTATGAAGGGGTCCTTTTCGGATCCCTTCTGTTTTTCTCTAGCGGAGGATAATGAAACTACATTATTTTGGGAATCGTAATTTTTAAAACTCCATTTTCCATTGTCGTTGTCATTTCTTCAGAATTCGCATCGGGTGGGAGGCTTAGGGTTCGTTGGAGTTTGCCAGAGAAACGTTCACTGCGTTTATAATTGGATTTGTCTTCATCTTTATGCTGGATGGTTTTCGCAGAAAGGGTGAGTCGACCATTATCGACACGAATATCAATTGAGTTGTCCTCTGCTCCAGGAAGATCAACTCTAATCACATATTGATCTTGCTCCTCAATAAAATCCATAGCAGGTGAAGAGGAAAACTCTCCAAAAACATTATCAAAGTAGGGGTTTCCACGGTTATTGAGGGAGAAGCGACCGAAAAGTTGATCCATTTCTCGCTGCATTTCGTCGAAGTCTTTGAAAACATCAAAGAGTTGATTGTTCTCTTCATCAAACCAGTTATGCTTTAAGGCCTGGGATCTAATAGAATCAGAGTTTGTCAGGATCTTATTATTGATCTGATTTCTAAGGTCGAAGATATAGAAGCCTTCGATGACCACTGCCAGCACGAGTATTAAACCAGCAATGAGCATGAGTTTGTTCTGTTTCATAGAACACCTCCATTCATTTTAGTTCAACAAACGTCATACAAAAACCATCATAGATACGCTTGATCTTAGATGGGGTTCCCAAAAAATGATACCAGATTTTCGTCTGCAACTGTGGGCTTAGCAGCAGCAGAATCGAAAAATTCGCCTATTTCTGTCCAGAGATCTGTTTCATAGAAAACCTTAGAAAATATCATAACGTGCAAAACGCGCATTTATGTGTTGCCTGAGGAAAAATTCATCTTATTATGCTGGTGGGAACGAAAACTGCACAGAATAAGAGGAGGCCGTATTTACCCCAAACAACAACATGTCATCATTGCTACTGGTACCTCTAGTCTGGCTGCAGCATATTATTCGTATGATGTATATCCATAAAATTATTCACCCATGAATTTTACACACAATACAGGAAATTAACTCCATGAAAAAAGTACTCCTCTTCTCCATCCTCCTCACAGTTGGCCTCATGGGTTCCCAACTGCTCCCAGGAATGTTTGGAGACTCATACCACACTATTTCTGAGCTGGTCACGGTTTTCACACTGATTGGTCTGGCATTTATCATGATCCATGTTGGCTACGAATTTGAATTGGATAAATCAAATCTCAAAAGCTATGGCTGGGACTATGTGGTTGCCATGACAGCCGCCGCCTTCCCCTGGATATTTGTTGCCATCTATTTCGTATATGTCCTGGGTCCTGAGGGTGCCACAAGTTGGGAGGATTGGAAACCAGCGCTGGTCATCTCACGATTTGCTGCGCCAACCTCTGCTGGGGTTCTATTTTCCATGTTAGCTGCTGCCGGTCTCAGCTCAACCTGGCTGTTTAGAAAAGCCCGCGTGCTAGCTATCTTTGATGACCTGGATACGGTATTGCTCATGATTCCCCTGGGAATACTCATGGTGGGCGCCTCCTGGCAAGGGGGTATCGTTGTAGTCATTATGGTAACCCTAATTTATATGGCCTAGACCTACCTTCACCGTTGGTCAATACCCATTTCCTGGCCGTGGGTATTGGGTTATGCTGTTGTAATTGTCGGCATATCAGAAGTCATTTACCTCTCCAGCAAACTCATTGATCAGCAAGTTCCCATACATATCGAGATTCTTTTGCCAGCCTTTGTACTTGGAACCATGATGAAACGTCCAGAGGGGACAAATCCCCACCTTGATGACGATAGGGAAGGTCACCTTGAAGGACCGGAAAGTCCAGAGGAGCAAAAAGCTGCCTCCATCATATCTGCCATTTTCATTTTTCTGGTTGGACTGAATATGCCTCTAATTTTTAGCAGTGAGCTCGCCAGCTCAGGACCTCAGCTCAGTGCTGGGATGATCGCCTTTCATGTATTAATGGTCACCATAATCTCAAATGCGGGTAAGATGTTCCCAGCCTTTGTCTATAAGCGCGAAGCCCACTGGAAAGAACGCTTGGCGCTTGCAGTTGGTATGTGGCCGCGTGGTGAGGTTGGTGCCGGTATTCTGGTCTTAGCGCTTGGCTATGGCATTGGTGGTTCAATGGTGACTGTGGCTGCTTTGAGTCTTTCAGTTAATCTACTGCTCACTGGTGTCTTTATCTGGATTGTTAAAGCATTGATCAATTCAGTACCAAAGGCGGGGTAGTGATAATGAAGTATAAAAGAGGCGTGATCGGTCTTGCCGTTTTGCTGACCCTCATAACAGGAGAAACACTCATGGCCATCGAAGAAGCAAAATATACGGTTGTTCAGAAAGATGGGCAATTTGAGATCCGCGATTATGAATCCTATCTGCTGGCCGAAATCAATATTGAAGGTAGCATGGAAGGCGCTTCAAGCATGGCTTTTCGTCCACTCTTTAATTATATCTCAGGCGCCAATCGGTCTCAGACCAAGGTGTCCATGACCAGCCCGGTATCCCAGGAAGTTGGAAATGAAGAGATTAAAATGACCACCCCAGTCTCTCAGGAACGCAATCAAAACTCATGGGCTATAAGTTTTATGATGCCCCAACATTTCACACTTGAAACTATTCCCACGCCTGAAGATAATAGAGTCCAAATACGGGAGGTTTCCGGACGGCGGGTAGCCACCATCAGGTATTCTGGATTTTGGAGTGAAAAAGGGTATTCCAAACACAAGGCCAAGCTTGAATCCTGGATTGCTGCCCAGGGTTTAGAACCAGCGGGACCAGCAATTTGGGCCCGCTTTAATGCACCTTTCACACCCTGGTTTTTACGTAGGAATGAGGTTCAGATCCCAGTTATAGCCCCTGAGGTGAACCCCTAACGTGTGGGCATCCCCTGTTGCTGGCTCGTGCTATCGCCAGGCAGGTAGGACATGAGCCATAAATTTAACTTTTCGTGATTATTGAAATATTCTGTAGGGTGTTTTGATCGAAACTGGGCCAACCTCTTAAGCCTATAATCATAAGCGCTTGAGTCGTGATGGCGTAGGCCAAGTTGATGTCGTAAATAATCAAGTTGAATATACCATGGCAAATCAGGTATCCCATCATGGGAATACATTCTTCGTAGGCTACCATCCAGCAGGAGATTAGCAGTGTTTTCGGCCTCTTCAAACTCACCTTTAGCCAATCTGAGTAATAAGATATGAGATAAGTCAGCCACCATAACGGCTTCCGTACCCTGTGCTTCAGAGTGGCCCCTATAATAGCCTTTTGTAAGACCCTCAAAATATGCTATGCCCAAAAGCAATATGAAGAGCAGTGTGGCAATTTTGTGGTGGTAAGAGGTGACAATAACTTTCCAGATCGATTTCCAGAGCCTGGGAAATGGAACGCCATCATATAATTTCATTAATACCCCCTCGGATTAGTTGACTATGCAGGTTTGAAACATTGAGGTAGAGGCTCAGATTGGGAAACAGAGATCGAATATGGACGTAGAGAAAAGATACTAATACTTTGATCAAGGACAATGATTCAGGAAAAACGAGGGGACTCGGATTTCGTCTCAGCTTCACAAATTTGGCCGCGACCACAAACAGGTTTATCCCACCTTACCCAACACGATTCTTTTTGGTCTCGCTCAAATAAACATTAACATTAAGCATTACGGACAACGCTGATTTCCAGATGGATATAAACGAGTTCGGGCCAAACACCTGATTCAAAGCATTACAATTTCTTTGGAGAAATAAAAGTATGATTGAGAAAAATCTTTCCAAACCCACGGGGCTACCCCCAGGCACACTCATCTATGTTGGCAACAAGAAAGAGCATGATATCCAAATAAGAGTCATTGATTATAATCGTGACGTGCTTGATGAGAAAATTATTCCGGATATCAAGGATATCGGATCATTTAAAAAAGCTGATACAGTATCCTGGATCAACGTTGATGGTGTCCATGATATGGACCTCATCCGTCATATTGGTGAAATTTATGAGTTACACCCCTTGCTGCTTGAGGATATAGTCAATACTGCCCATCGTCCCAAGGTTGAGGATCATGAGAAACAGCTCTATTTTACCTTTAAGATGCTGACTTTCAACGAAGAGACAATGAGCCTTGGATCCGAGCAGGTAAGTATTGTTTTGGGTCCATCCTATGTCATCTCCTTCCAGGAGACACCACATGACATTTTTGATCCCGTGCGAACTCGGATCGAGACGGCCAAAGGACGCATCAGGGGCAAGCAGACGGATTATCTGGTTTATGCACTCATCGATGCTGTTGTGGATAGCTACTTCAGTTTTCTCGAATCATATGATACTTACATTGATAAACTTGAAACCGATATTCAATTCAACCCCACTCAAGACGATGTTGCATTAATTCTTCGGTTGAAGAAGCAGCTATTATTTCTCCGGAGAACCATCACTCCTTTGCGCGAGGCGATTAGCTTTATGCAGAATACTGATTCAAAACTTCTGGACCCAGGCACCAATAAATATTTCAGCGATGTACATGACCACCTGCTTTATGTCATTGATTCCATCGAATCAAACCGCAGTCTATTGGATGGCCTCATGGAATCTTTCATGTCTAATATGTCGAACCGCATGAATCAGGTGATGAAAGTATTGACCATCATTGCCACCATCTTCATTCCCCTGACCTTTATTGCTGGTATCTATGGTATGAATTTTACCTATATGCCAGAACTCGGGTGGAAATATGCCTATCCCACGCTTCTGGGGTCTATGGGAGTAATATTTATTGGCATGTTGATATTTTTTAAGAGGAGTAAATGGCTTTAATCTTTCAGTTATTATTACTGACGCTAGGACTTGGGGCCCTGATAAAGGGGGCAGATTATTTCGTTGAAGGAGCGAGTTCTTTAGCTCATCGTTTATCCATTTCTCCAATGATTATTGGGTTAACCGTAGTTGCTTTCGGTACTTCAACTCCAGAGCTGGTGGTCAACATCTTTGCTGTTTTGCGAGGAGAGGTGAATCTCACCTATGGGAATATCATCGGCAGCAATATCCACAATATTCTGTTAATTTTAGGAATATCAGGAATTATTCACCCGCTTAGTACTCAAAGGAATACGGTATGGCGTGAAATTCCATTCGCTTTGATTGCAGTGATAGCCGTCATTGTTTTAAGCAATGACACTATACTGTCCAATTCACCCGATCAATTATCAAGAGGGGACGGGATCATTTTGCTCCTATTCTTTGCCATTTTTCTCACCTACGTCTTCGGGATGACTCAGACCCAGTTGCAGGATGAGTACAAAATCACAGAAATGACTCTTGTGCGTATCTTAGCATACATCGGGATTGGATTAATAGGACTGATTCTGGGAAGTAGGCTCGTCGTCGTGAATGGTGTTGAAATTGCTCAAACTTTAGGAATCTCCGAGCGGGTGATTGGCCTCACTGTAATCGCAGTGGGTACCTCTCTTCCTGAATTGACAACCTCGGCCATGGCTGCTTATCGGGGTGAATCTGATATCGCAATCGGTAATATTGTGGGCTCCAATATCTTTAATATCTTTCTGGTTTTAGGAATCTCATCCCTCATTGCGCCCTTACCATTTTCAACCATCCTGAATCTTGATTTTGGGATGATGTTACTTGCAACAACCTTGCTCTTTACGATAATGTTTATGGGAAAAACTCGTGTAATTGGTCGTGCAAAGGGAGGGCTGTTTCTGGTGCTTTGGATTACCTATATGGGCTATTTAATCTTACAATAATTAGTGTCTGTCCATAAAGCCAGTGTCAAACAGATGCTATCACAGTTTTTACAACGAATCTATCTACACCTAAGGGTTTCGATAGACAGGTTTGACGAACATTACGAATTAGCATTAAATGTTTTCGTAGATTTCGTTAGTTTCGTTGTGAAAGAAGAGTTTAAAGACAGACACTAATTAAGGTGATAACTACAAGAAGGTCAAAAGCCATACCCCATACTAAAAAATATGCGAGGGTCTGTAACCTCATCATTTATTGGAAAAGCGGTTTCAAGTCGAATAACTCCGATGGGTGTGATGTAATGCAATCCCAGACCAATATCCTGCCTCAATTTTGATCCGCTAATCTCAGTGTGATGACGCCACACATTACCTGCATCAACAAAGCATGCTGCCTGGAGTGATTTATAGACGGGAACCCGTAATTCTACTACATTCCAGATAATTTGTACAAAACCACCCTGAGGATTATTGCTGGCATCCAGCGGCCCAACACTTTGATATGCAAAACCCCTGAGAGAATTTGGGCCTCCCGCGTAAAATCTTTCCTGCAGAGAAATGCGATAATTCCCGCCATAGGAGGAAACCGATCCGACTTCTAATGATGATGCTAAAACGCTGTTTTTGAAAGTATGCATCTGATACGTCACACGCAAATTTGATTTGAAAAAGGCATTGGAACTGGAAACGGGTCCACCGGCAATTTCATTGAGCCAATCGATGAGGATACCTGATGTGGGATTAAATAAATTATCACGAGTATCCCAAGTGAGTCGTCCACGGAGACTGTGAACATCTGCAGCCAGCGCACCATCAAGGGTATCTACTAATACGTTGGAAAGTGTGTTCAATTCATTTCTCTGGGAAAGTGTGATTGAAAGACGTCTATCAAGTTTCTTTTGCAGCGCGACCTTTGATGCAATTCGGTTAAGATCAAAACTGGGTTGGAAATGCTTTTCCAGACCTTGAGTTACGTCAAGACGCCAACGTGAACCACGAATTCTTGGATTTGTGAACTGGGCTTCTATTCCTCGTTGTATGGAACTGAATTGTGTGCTGAGGCCAATTTTCATGGCAGTTCCTCGGAGGTTGGCCTGGTAAAACTGGACTTTAACTCTGAACCTATCGATTGATCCGTAGCCAGCCGAGAAATTCAGCTCGCCAGCCTGCACTTCTTTCAGTTCTATATGGATATCCCGAAGCGTGCTGTCTGAAGTATTTGGTATTGGCTGAAGATACACCCTTTCAAACAATCCGGTAAGGTAAAGGTTTTTCTGGCTGCTCAAAATCCGAGAATAATTCGCGATCTCTTCAGTTGTAAAATCCAATTCTCGATGGATCACATTCGATTTCGTTTTGTCGTTGCCATCTATTTCGACAGCCCCAATTGCATATTGAGAATGCTCTACAATGACAATATCTACAAAAGCTTTATCCTTTACATCATTCAGGCGCGAGGCAGGTTTTACTGAGGCTTCCAGATAACCACGATCAGCGTAAAATCTGAGAAGTTTCAAAGTGGCCTTCTCAATCTGGGCTGCAATCAGAGGCGTGCCCGGTTCAAGTGCTGAAACCCGCAGAAGGGTTGAATCTGAGTAGGTATCGTTCCCAAGAAAGCTAAGGTCTTCAATCCGTGCTCTGGCGCCTTCCTCAATTGGAATTGATATTTCAACTTTACGCTTGGTTGAGTCAATGGTGATGACAGGATCAAGAATTTCTGCATTTAGAAACCCTTGCCGATTATAGTACGTGCCGAGTGCGTCCAGGTCATCAAGCAAAATGGCTTCCTGAAAAACCACAGGATTAAATAAACGCGAAGGTTTCATAAGTATGACCTTGAGAAGTGTCTGGCTACTGATTTCTGAATTACCCTCAAACACGACTTTTTTAACTTTAATTACATCTTTTTTGGATGCAGCAATGCCTGAGCTAAACAAGAAAATGAGCAGTATTGCGAAAAGTCGAAATCTCATTTAAAGCGCCAACCCACTTTCAAATCCAGACCTGAGCGGCCTTGTTGATCGGTTTGCCCCTCAACTGAGATTACATCATTAATCTTGTCATTCAACTGGACAGCTTGATCAGTGCTGTGGCCAACAGTTGTCTTATAGGCCAATGTCGTTTTTTCTGCGAGTTTTTTTGAAGCCAGGAGCGGGGGTCCCCAGTTCCCACCAACATCAAAAAGATTGCCTTCAATACTCATATCATCCAGGTGCATCAGGCTTCCAAGACGTTCCGAAGTGTAAGCGGATATTCGCTGGCTCGAATAGTCCTCCAATCTGGCTTGCACTGCTTTTGTTACCGCAGCACCATCCATATTAGGATTGCTTGACACTAGATCTTCTCGAGTGGCTCCCATGGTGAGCAAAGCAAGGATATTTGGGGCGTCCAACTCGGGTGTTGAGCGAAGAATGAAGGTTGCAGCATCAAGGGGACCACTTAATTCCAGGTAAATCTTGTAATTCTTTTTAGATCGGGTCTGGTAACCCTTCATTTCGGTCATCGCTTTAAGTTGAACCGTTGGATTTATCCGGTCAGGTGTAGCAAAATCCAGGGTTCCTTCTGTAACCGCAAAGCGTCTATCCAGATAGAGGATATATCCCTCTGTGACCTGTATTCGCCCGAGTAAAGTAGGGTCTTGCAAACTGCCTATTGCACTCATATCAAGACGCAGCTTTAGATTCGCAAGATTGTTATTCACAACAATTTGCTCTTTATCCTTAAAGCGGAGTTGAACTTTTGTGTCTTGTATGAATTGAGGAGTTTGGCCACTATTTCGAGTGATGCTCTTTGAGGCTGAAATCAAATCCTGGGGGGAGAATCGTTTCCGATATTGAGTTGGACCAAGCAGAACACTCCCAGATAAAAGATTCGTCTCTGCCTTTGTGATGTAACTCAGATCTGCCGCTTGCACCTTAACCTGCAGCGTCCTGTCCTGTTTAAAGCTCATGTCTTGTACTGCAGTTTGGAGATTAAATGTTGGTGGTGTATCTGGATTCATTGTCACATTGCCTGAAGCACTTATGAATCCCGTTGTCCCTTGAGAGATATGAAGGGACTCCAGCATCACAGTTCTACCTGAACTCCTGACTGAAATTGAACCATTTTTGAGGGGTGATGTAAGGTATGAACTTTTTATACGATCAACCTTTGCAGACAAATAGCCTGTAACTAGGGGAGCAGAGGGCTCTCCTTCTATGATCAGCTCGGCCTGGGCTCTACCCTTGAGTTCCTGTATATAGGGGATAAAAGTCTGCAAAATAGCAATATCCAGATCATCGACACCTAGTCGCAAGGCAAGTGCTGTTGATGAGATCGATCCACCAACCACGAGTGACTCCTTGCCATATAATTCAAGGTGTTGGTTTAGCGTGAACTCTCGCCAGTTCTTATGCTTTACCTGACCTTGAAGGTGAAAAGGAATGTCGTTGACTGTGCCACTGGCAGATTCAATCTGGAAAATCGGGTTTCTGAAGTCACAACTTATTTCAAACTTATTCAGGAAGGAGTTTGCTTCTCCTGTATTGTAGGACCCTTGTATCAAGGTAAGCCGACCATCCAATTCAGGATTATCTGAGAGGCCATGCATTCGCAGCGACCCTGAAACTATACCAGTGATCTTATCAGCGCCCTGAAGAAAGGGGCTCAATGTGCTCAAATCTAATGCCTGGAGGGTAAGTGTATGATTTACTTCCTTACCCATCATATTCAGCGATAAATTACCAGCGCCACGTCCCTCTTGTTTAACACCAATGGTCACGCCAAAATCTTTAATGCCGTTTTGCACAAAAGCACCTGAGAGACCGATTTCTGTATCATTAATTAGATACTTTTTGAGAGGTATTTGGACTTGGTTCCCCTTAAATATCAACTCCATTGAACTGGCGAAAAGTTTCCAATCATCTGGAGCAACCAGATCCAAATTTTTAACCCGAACAAATCCCGTCAATTGGGGCTGCTTCAGTTTACCTGTGAATCTGAGATTCCCAGTCGTAAGACCTTCTATCAAAATTTGATTTGAGAGATATGGATTGGCCAAAGCCAGATTGAAGCTCTCCCATGAGATAGATCCATCAAGAGGTTTTCTAAGATCCACCTCCAATGAATTGGCCTTCAATTTTCCCATGATATTTGCCTGGATTCGAGAGTTTCCTTGTTTCATATGTAAGGTTTCAATAATAAATGAAACGCCATCAAGACCACCTGTTAGCTCAAGACGGTCTACCCCATCATCTTTCCACCTGGGTTGGAGTACTACCGTTGAAAATTCTGTTTTTAGTGCCAAATCAATCTGTTGAAGGCTTAATGATCCCGAAAGAATGCCGGACAGTGATTCCAGCTCAGTTGAGAATAACTTCATGATACTGAGATCTAAATATTGGATTTTGGACTCAAGCGTCATGGAGGAGGGTTGATATGTCATGCTAAGGTTTAATCGACCCATTTTGCGGGAATTAGCATTTTGAATCTGATTGATATCAAGACTAAAGTTGCCCTGTGCTTTCTCCATAGCCCAGGTCCCTGAGACTATTCCAACATTCTCATCAATGAATAGGGTGGTTTTGTTTAAATCGAGAATTGAACGATTGGCAGAGATTTGTATTTTCAGGGAATCAGCAGCGTAGCCATTAAGAACGAAATTATGAACCTGTGCATCTACATTCCCAGTGAGTGTTTCCAGAGATCCCCGAAGCTTTCCTGATACCCGAGCCTTGCCCTGTAGCTGTTCCTGCTTAAACCAATAATTCAAATTATGCAGATCCAGATGGGAAGCTTCAAAAGAACTCTTTTTTATCAACCACTGGGTATTGCTGCCGCTAACCTCAAACATGGCCTTATCAAGAAGGTTTTCCTTATAGCTGACAGCTCTTGCCTGCCCTTGAATCTGCCAGGTTAAAGCTGTGGAATCCTTTGTCATTGTGCCAGAACCAGAACTATGCCCTCTGAGTCCCACCAGGGGTGTTAATGCCGCCAGAGGACCCATCTCAATAAAGCTGAAATCAAATGCTCCCTTTGAAAAAAGACTTGAATCTATCTTCCCATGATATCCGATTCGATTCACACCCTGACTCAGGTTGAGATCAATCTGACCCTCGCTCATACTTACTTGCCCCTGGACAGCGGGAATTGATTTTCCTTGCCAATAACTATCCCTCACTTCTATGGAACCGTTCAGGGATATCTGATCAAGAGCGAGAAGAGGACCCTCGCTCATTAGATCTACTGATAAATTACCAGATACCATCATTTCATCGGTGTCAAAATAGTTACCAATACGACTCGCTGAAATTCCAGGGATATGAGCCTTGAATTTGTGGTGAAGCAGGGAGTCGAATTTAATCCAACCAGAACCCTGGACCGTCACACCCATCATCATGGTGTTGAGTGTATCAATAGTAAATATCTGTTTATCTATGGTTCCTTTAAGAAGTCCTTCATTTGGTGGTATGTCGTAGAAAGACAATCCCACGAATTCTGAACTAAACTCAACCAGGGGTTCTTCAACCGAGCCCCTCACTTGAAAACGAGCAGTGATATCACCAGCTGTGTGAGGAATATCAGTTTCGAATACGGTGGAGAATAGCCTTCTATAAGTATTCGGATTCCCCTGGAAGTTCACGGCTAAATCCAATGGAATCTCATCTACATCATATTGGAATCTGCCAGTAATACCCATCTCTGAATTGGATTCCTGAATAATTCCCGACGTAATATCTATATATTGTGAATTGAATGTTCCCAGTATTGAAATCTTTGGAGATTCATCTTGATCTTGAGACACTTTCCATGCGCCTGTTGATGTGAATTTGTAGCCATCTCCCTCATTCATGAGCCTCAAATCAACATCTCTAAATTCCTCGTTTAATGCCAGGGACGGATATTGAAAGATGATATGAGAATTTGTGAGTTTTAAATCCTGAAGCGCCATGGTCCAATGGCTTTCAGAACTTCCATCACTTTCAAATGGCTGCACAGTTAGGCTGCCAAGTGCATCAATCATGATGCTAATATCAGCATTTTGAAGCTCAACATATCGGATATCAATGTTTTTTCTCAGGAGCTTGATAAGACTGAAATTCAATTGACCCTTTTCAAATCGGAGTATTAGGGAATCGGTAGCAGGATCGCTGAAGGAAACATCTTGAACTGTCACTGTGTTAAGTATGTTTGTCTCCAGCTTGCCAACGACAAATTTTGTAGCGGTATATTCAGAAGCAATTGCCTCTAGTTTTTGTTTAATGTAGTAGTTGCCAGCAGATGAGCGTAGGTACAGAAATACGCTCAAAGACAAAGCAATGAATAGGCTGAGAGTAAGACCTATGACGAGAATAATTCTACGAAGTATCACTCAGATTTTTCTATCTCACCATATTTGAGGCGAATTCACTAATAAATTGAATTTACGCGCTATTATGGCTTTTTCAACAATACTGCAACACCATCTACTTTGAGTGATGTGAGACCTTTATTTTTGTATTTTGCTCTGACGTAGGGTACACCAGTTTCCCAATTTTCATCTGGCAGGAAGATGAGGATAACCATAGGTAGCCCATCGACTCTTTTCTGTTTATTAATCGTCTGGAGAGCCAGAATCCATTCTTCGTTTGTTTCAAAGGGTGTTGGTACTTCGCCTCTGATCTCACGAACAGTCTCTCCCGTTTTGGTCTCTATTTCTTGTATGCTCATGATCGTAACACCAGCGATATGTTCATGGCTCGCTAGAAAAGGTAGGATTGAACAGGCAGTGAAGACCTGAAACAACAATAGTGTAAAGAATGTCTTTTTCATATTAAACTCCTTCATCAATCGAGATGGGTTGTTAAAATATTTTTACGAGAGGGGCCTGGTGCGAAAGGTAGCTTGTCTTTGGCCAGGTTGCTCAGCAATATCTCTGTCATTTGACTGGCAAATGCAAATTCATATCTAATATCCAATACATATGCTTTCAAGCGCAGCTTAATCAAAGATTGTCCCTGATGGATTTCATTTTTCAGGATGACCTGAATGGGTTTGTTGAGATATATATATTGCGACATGGCTGCTACCTCAAAGGCTAGACTTCTTACTTTTATCATGTCTATATCCGGGAGTAGATACAATTCCGAGACAACCTGACAATAGTGCTCACCAGAGTTTGAATTGGATACAGAATTATTCACAATTTCGCTATTGGGGATTGAAACAGTACTATCATCGGGGGAAACGATACGAACTGTTCTTAACCCGATGGCGATGACCTCACCATAATGGCTACCGACCTGGATTTTATCTCCAACCTGAAAGGGTCGATCGAAGAGAATCATAATTCCACCGAAAATATTTTTGAGGATATCTTGAGAAGCAAAACCAACGGCAATTCCTGCCGAGGCGGTAACTGCAACCAATGTGGCGATGGGCGGCGCCAGGAGATCGACAATTATTACATAGAGTATAATACTCCAACCGAGGACCCTAATGATTGGAACCAAGCCCTTAATCGTCAGGCGAAATTTGATCCATCTTTCACCTAATTTCTCTAGAAAACGACTCAAGTATTTGATAATTCCAAAGCCCAAAAGTGCAACAATTACAGCCCAGACCACCTTTTCTATTGAGAGAGACCATTCAGGTTGAACGAGATCAACCTTGAGGGGTGTCATTCCTGGAGCAGCCGATTTTTCCATATTATCAATAGTACCGCCCTGATTAATAGTGGATGAATCCACCTGGGAAAGCAGGGTAGCAACGAGTCCAAAACAAAGAAAGATAAATAGCAGTTTTCTATAATTCATCTTATGTATAACCTAATGCAGGATATTGTGCAGTTTGAGGGTTCTGACCATTGGTCGGTAAAGTAAATAGTGGATTTGATAACCCTTGGATTTTTTTACCAGGATACCACTTCTCTCCAATTTTGAAATTTGCATGACACTGGTTTCCTCTGCTTGATGGAAGATTTTGGCGTGGTGGGCAGGTGTAAGTGTTTCATGTTGGAGAAATGCAGCAAAGGTGAACAGATCAGGTGATGACATCTGGCTCAGAAAAGAAGGATCAAATTCAATGAAGGGAGCGATTAGAAAACGGTCACTTTTAATTTCTCGAACCGCTTTTAGCCAAAATAGAATTGCTACTGTCAGGTTTCCTGATGCCAGTCGATTTAACTGCTGAAAGAATGACTTACGTAACACATCCTGCCGAGCAGACTCGGAAAGTGAACGTTTTAGACGAGTTGATTTATCAAAATTAGCTGGTGTCTCGAATTCGAGTTGATACCCACTTACCCGGTGACGTTTCATAATCACATTTTCAATCGTCTCATCGTCTAGCTCCCTGAGCGTGATTACCTCATGAAAAAATGTCCGGATATTCAAGATGCGGTCAAAGTATGACCAGCTGTAGAGTCCACAGGTAGCCACCCAGAACACATTCTGGGAGGTTTGCATCATGAGCAATAAAAATCGATTAAGCGCTTCAAATCCACCTGGAAACCTTAAGAACATGTTTTGAATATTTTCTACAATTACAATGATCTTGGTAGGTTTCTCATTCAACGCAGTGACTATCTCTTCCACGGTTTGGGCATCTGGTTGATTTAAGTTTTGTTTTAAGACATTTAGAAGTTGGTCTATTGTATAAACAGAAGCGGTCAAATCTATTCGATATTTTGCATGATGGGAGAAGACCTTGGCATCGGCCATGTTAATCAAACTGGTCCGACCACTACCACTTTCCCCAACCAAAGCCGTTGTTGAATTATGACCAGACTTGAAATCATTAAATCGGTCCTGAATAAGCTGCAATTCTTTCTCTCTTCCGATAAAGAACCTCTCATCTGCCGCTGGTTCAAAGCTAAATAATCGCTGATAGACGAAGGGAAGGGCTTCAATCTGTCGACGTGTTTCAGAGAGATATTGATGCAATTGCTTGTCAATATCCTCCGGTACTATGGAAAGCCCCGTTATTTTCCGAATTCTCCGGTACCAGAGAAGAATCGATTGTATGAGATGTTGCCCTCGAATTCGAATCTTTGGCAGAATAGATTTAACAATGCTGACTAGCTTTTGCCGATAAGTTATCAAACGACGTTTCAATTTTGCCCGGGTGATTCGGATTTGTAGATCAGCAACCCGCTCATTATTTACTAATTCTTGTATTCGAAGATCGGCTGTCTGTGATATCTGCGGAATAGTATCTCTGCAGATCATTTGAATGTTCTGGGTCTCCTCAATGAGTAAGCTAAGCTGTTTCTTCGCTCGTTCCAGACCCTCAGTCACAACACTAAAGGCACTATCTCTAGCGTCCTGGTTCGATTCATCTGCCAATAGATCAAGGGCGGCACCCAGGTTGAACTCAATGATTTGATCAATTTCTGTAACATCACGACTAAGTTTGTCAGTCTGATTACTAATCAACTGAATAAACTCATCAAAAGCCTGGTTTAATTGTGGGAAGACTTCGCTCATCACCAGTGTTTTCATCTCTATGGTAATAAAACGTTTTTTTGATTGACCCTTTGTAACGCTCTGTCCGCGAAAAATGGTATGCTCTACTGGTAGTTGATCAATGAGATATTTTATTTGGGATTTTAAATTCAACAGGCGATCAGGCAGTCGCGCCTGGAGGATGCTTTCTAAAATGCGTGGAAGTAAATTTCTTCTCAGATCACGGAGTAAGGATCTGTTTTGGCTAAGAATATCCTTCCTGAGATTTATCTGTGTTTCCCCTTGAGAGTCGCGAAATCCTGAGAGGGCATCAGAAATTATTTTGTGAGGATTTGCAAAAGCCGGTAAGACTTGTTGAAGAATTTGTTCTCGGATAACACCAAGCCCGGCAAGTAAGGTAAGGGGGATGCGAGTCTGCAACATTGCCAGTTCCAAATCCTTTAACCTGTCTTCTCTTACTGCGTGAAAGTAGCCGATCCATCTAGTTTGGGTGGATAGAGTGCGTTTATTGAATTTTCTGCGCAAATGTTCCAGACGTGGAGCGTGGTGTATTAAATTTGGATAAGCTAAAGTTCCAACATAGTTCCAACTGTCACGAATCCCAGTCTTTGCTGCTAAATCAGAGGTGGTAAACTGTTTAACAATAGAGTCTTTCAACGCCTTTGTGCGTTGGAAGATTTCCTCAAAACGCACGGAGTGATCTTTTAGGGATTCCAGATGTTGAAGAACCAGATTTAGTTCCTTCTTTTTCAATACCTGTTGTTGCTGCTCCAACAGCATAAGGTCCTGGAGTCGTTGATGTGTATCATCATGCAAAATCGCCAGCATCTCGGCAATCTCGACCATCACCTCTACCCAGGTTTCAACGATGTGATTTTGTATTGGGAAACTGTAAATTGAATCAAGGTAGGAGCTATATTGAACTTTCCGTTTGAATCTGGGCTTGCTTCGTTCCTTGCGCTTGAAGAGACGGCGAAACCAATTTTGGCTAGAGGTGTACACTTCCCAGACATTTAAATTCAGTCGTAGGGTTGCTTTCCAGGTCGCCCTGAAAGGAGAGTCTTTGACATCCTTTTGGAGGA
>JACKQG010003328.1_pt1 | contig 19851 bp, 12 predicted proteins | sample 8237621 | NCBI WGS metagenome assembly JACKQG01 (sample SAMN15677084, study PRJNA649215) | marine metagenome | biome: marine; feature: Black Sea; material: saline water; isolation source: suspended particulate matter (SPM) from the Black Sea western gyre | collected 2013-06-09/2013-06-10 | depth... | reverse complement strand
CTCTGTGTGCTGCTTAAATTGTTAAAATCAGGTTTTGAAAATCATTAATCTTTCAAGTTCGTCAAAGATTGGTGTTTTTCAGGAAGCCCTATTTATGCCACTGCTTTGCTCAGGATCGTATAGAGTTAAGAGTTCAAAGACATCTGGTAATCTCCAATCAGAATTATTGTCGAGACTTAGATTTTCACAATAATTTATTGCACCCGTCCAATCGTATTTGTTAATGCTGTCTGCTTTCTGCCAAGTATATTTCGTTCCGTAATCATAGACGGTATCATTTCCTGTCACAAAATATTTTTTTTGTTCTACTGAATGGCCGCTCACACACTTTTCACTGCATAGTGTACAATCCCCACTCGTACTATAACCACTTAATTTAATGCCTGAAATATAGTTTACTTCAGAGTTTGAAGTTCCTGGTTCAAGCCAGTAACCGTAGCCTGAATTCCATTCTATCGGGGAATAAAATAAACCTGTTGAATCAGAATAATCTACAATTGAAAATAATTCACAGGCATCCGGCAGTCTCCAAGTCAAGCCTCCTAAAGTGAGATTAGCACAATAGGTTTTCGCTATTTCATTAGATCCTGCATAAGCAGAGCCTTGATTACTAGCTTTTTCCCATTTTAGACCTGTCACTAAATCTTCAACTATGCCGTTACCTAAATCACTTAAATTCACAACAGTTCCTTTGTAGTCAGCATCATCTCCAGTGATGCTGGTGTTGTCGGTAATATTTGGATTGTGTGGAATAGCTTTCAGTGAACCGCACAACCCAAATCCAAGTCCAACTGTGTCCAGCTTGAAGGCATAGGACTCAAAAGCTGGAATAGAGGCAGAGATGCCGAGGCTGTTGTAGCGGTTCTCAATATTGGTACGGATTGTAGTACGACGTGGGTTTATATAATTTGTTGCGGCAAGCAAAGTTGCCTTTGTGGTGGTGCTGTCCAGAGTCCCGTCAGTGCGGATGTCGGTGTTGATAGTCGAGAGCAGTTCGGTAAGTTCTGCTTCTGTTTTGTCGCTTTGAAGTATGGCTGAAATCGCAAGCAGGACTGCATTCCCGTCTCCGGACTTACTGATGTCGAGTGTTTCCGAATTTCCAAGGGTGACGTTATCGATGTTGAAAATCTTCATGATTTCCGTCTGTGCCTGAGATTTTGCTGCAGCAAAGGTCATCTTTGAATTATCCATCAGGTACTCAACCCGTTTTTTCTCAAGGTGGGTCATAAGGTTAACGTTGACACTACTGCTGTCGGTAAGGTCTGAAAAAGCCTGAAGACTCAATTTTGCTGATGAAAGAGAACCTGAAACTTCATTAAAGTAGTACCCATCAGCTGCGAGTTCAGCTATTTTATTGGCGAGTGTTCCTTTGATGCTGAAACTCCCTGTATTGTCATCGATTGTGCCTGTGAAGGTGTTACCAGTGGGGGTCATGCTGCTGTCAAGTTCACGTACAGTAATCTCGGTACCCTGAACATAAGGCCCCTTCTGGACTTTTCCGCTGACGGTGACGGCTGATGACGTTGATGTATCAGTTTCTGATGAAGAACTATCTTCTTCTGAGCAGGAAAGCAGAAGACCTAGTATCAGTACCAGGCAAGCATAAATTATGTGATGAGTTGTTTTTTTCATAGTACCTCTATTTGATGAGGTTTTGAATTCACAAGTGATGTGAACAGGAAAAATAATAAGGTGAAATAAACGGAAGAACCGCCGGAATACAGGAAGTAAAACGGACGTTGTATGAATCTGCGGAAACTCTGTAAGCAGGAAAAGAAGGTAGAAAATGAAAGTAGGATTGTTTCCTGAGCAAAAAGGATAAAACAGAAGAAAAACTTGAGACTTGAAAACGGGTGGAAATACTCAGGCGAGTAAGTTGCGTTGCGTTGCGTTGCGTTGCGTTGCGTTGCGTTGCGTTGCGTTGCGTTCACAATGAAACCGTTCAAAAATTGAAGAAAAGAAAGCTTAAGCTGGAACTTAACTGATGTTTTCTCAACATAAGCTGATAAGATAATAATGTCAAGTAAATAATAAAAATGGTGACTTAAGCCCGATGCTCCTCTGCACATACTTTCAAGCAGCGTCGATTTCCATGAGCCGCTAATTCCGGATGCAGGATCAAATCAAGGATGTTGGTTCCATAAAAAGTTGTCATTCCCACGAAAGAGAGAATCCAGGAACTTGCAAGTGTCTAAAATTCTTGTCCTCAACCTGCTCGGAGAATGGATTCCCGCATTCGCGAGAATAACAAACATAGTGTGCCATTCGGACTTTTACAGTTTAATCAAGCATGCCAAAAAAATGATTTTCAGGAAGACTTTATTAGGCACTTGAATACCAGTTGATAATTTTATGATTTTGGTCTTGAGATAAACTGTTCTCCGGTAGAAGATATAACTGTTTTTCAGTTTTAGCAAACATGGCATTTCGCCATTATTTCATGACTGATGAACCTGTAAAAAGTCATAAAAACGTGTCACTGCTTACAAAGCGAGAAAACTATTTTATGTTAAGCACTGATATTATTAAGATCTCTCTCTTCGTAAGGGATGACTAATAATTAGTTTAGGAGTTTTTACGAAGCCATTAAGACTGATGGTCTAGTAAAAAGTTGTCATTCCCGCGAAAGCGGGAATCCAGGAACTCGCAAGTATCTGAAATGCTGGTCCTTGACCTGAGCGGGGAATGGATTACCGCTTTCGCGGGAATGACAAATGAGTGTGACATTTTTACTTTTTTCGAGTTCATCAAGATTAACCTCTACAAATAACTAAACAATGAAAATTTACCGACTGCTCATATCACTTGTTTTCTCAACCTGTCTTGTTCTTGGCAGCAGCATTTCAGTACGTGCAGATTCCAATGTAATCAGAGCCTCAGCAATTGCCATGAACGGAACACCAAAATACGAGGCAGGATTCTCTCATTTTGAATATGTGAATCCAACTGCCCCTAAAGGAGGTGATGTTCGCCTCAGTTCTATTGGCTCTTATGACAGTTTTAACGCTTTTATCTCAAAGGGGGTTACAGCAAGTGGTTTGGGAATGATCTATGAGACATTGACTACCGGCTCCTCAGATGAGGCTTTCACTGAATATGGACTGATTGCAGATAAAATTGAATATCCTGAGGATCGATCCTGGGTTGTTTACCATTTAAACCCAAAAGCAAGATTTCATGACGGAGAAGCAATAAACGTGGATGACGTTATCTTCACTTTCAATATCTTGATGGAAAAAGGTGCTCCGTTTTACAAATCGTATTATGGCGATATTGTTGAAGTCAAAGATCTGGGCAGTCGTTGGGTCAAATTTAAATTTCGTGAAGGTATGACCAACAGAGAACTAGTTTTGATTACCGGTCAGCTCCCGGTACTGCCGAAACACTACTGGGAGGGACGTGATTTTTCCAAATCCACACTAGAACCTCCTCTTGGCAGCGGAGCCTATCGCATCAAGGATTTTAAAGCCGGAAAATACATCACTTACGAACGTGTCAAAAATTACTGGGCAGCCGATCATCCGGTCAACAAAGGCAGCAATAATTTTGATACTGTGCGTTATGATTATTACCGTGACTCAACGGTTGCGCTCGAAGCCTTCAAAGCAGGTGAATACGATTTCCGCGAAGAAAACAATTCCAAAATGTGGGCTTCAATGTATTCCGGAAAAACCTTTGAAAATAAACTCACAATCAGGGCGGAAATTCCTCATGAACTTCCACGTGGGATGCAGGGCTTTGCTTTCAATCTCCGCCGTTCGATGTTCAAGGACCGCAGAGTCAGAGAAGCAATCGGCTATGCCTTTGATTTTGAGTGGAGCAACAAAAACCTGTTTTATGGTCAGTATCGACGTACAGACAGTTATTTTGAAAATTCTGAATTAGCATCCAGTGGTCTGCCTTCTCCGGAAGAATTGGCCATTCTTGAACCATTACGCAAAAATTTGCCGCCAGAAGTATTTAACAAAGAATTTAATCCACCCCTGACAGACAGTTCTGGAAACATCCGCAAACAGCTCCGTGCCGCATCTAAATTACTTACTGCTGCAGGTTGGAAGATTAAAGAAGGCAAGCGTGTTAACAGCTCCGGTGAAGAACTAAAGTTTGAAATATTATTAATTTCACCTGCTTTTGAACGGATAGTGCTGCCCTTTAAGAAAAATCTCGAACGCATGGGAATTTCGGCCAGTGTGAGAGTAGTAGACACTTCACAATACGTAAACAGAATCCGTTCACATGATTTTGATATGTTTGTGATGGTGATTGGACAGTCACTTTCACCGGGTAATGAACAGGACAATTACTGGAGTTGTACAGCTGCTGAAACCAGTGGAACACGTAACTTCATGGGCATTTGTAATCCTGCTATCGATAAACTGATCCGACTTGTAATTGAAGCTCCTGACAGAAAATCTCTTATCAACCGGACAAGAGCCCTCGACCGCGCTTTATTATGGGGACACTACGTTGTACCACACTGGCACATCAATTATTACAGACTTGCATACTGGAACAAGTTTTCACGTCCGGAAAAAACACCAAAATATAGTTTGGGATTCTTCACCTGGTGGATAGACAGTGAAAAGCAAAATATATTACTTGAGAAAAAACCGAACCTGAAATAGTCGTAAAAATGAAGTGGATTTTATAGCCCTGAGCAATTCTTCATGACTGCCTATATTATCCGTCGTTTGCTGCTCGTTATTCCTACACTGATAGGCATAATGACAGTCAACTTCATTATTATCCAAATTGCTCCCGGAGGTCCTGTGGAGCAGATGATAGCACAACTGCAGGGTGAAGCAGTAAGTGCCACCGAACGTCTTTCAGGAGGAGGTGAAGACATCAAAGGCCAGCAGAGTGCTGTTTCAGATGAACCCTCCAAATATCGCGGTGCACAGGGGCTTGCTCCAGAGCTGGTTGAAGAAATTGAACGCATGTATGGTTTTGACAAGCCAATGCATATTCGTTTTTTCAAAATGATGCGCGATTATGCTTCCTTCAATTTTGGTGACAGTTTTTTCAGGGATCAGAAAGTAGTTGATCTTGTTTTGGAAAAAATGCCGGTTTCAATTTCACTCGGTATTTGGAGTACTTTTGCAGTATATTTGATCAGTATTCCTCTGGGTATCCGTAAAGCACTCAAACACGGATCCCGCTTCGATGTCTGGAGCAGTACGATAGTTATACTCGGAAATGCCATCCCCACTTTTTTATTTGCCATTCTGTTGATTGTTCTGTTTTCAGGAGGTAGTTATTTTAGTTGGTTCCCATTACGGGGACTTATCTCTGATAATTTCAGCAATTTAACATGGTGGCAACAGATAACAGATTATTTCTGGCACCTGGTTCTGCCGATCTCAGCCATCCTGATCGGCAGCTTTGCTTCGCTGACCATGCTCACCAAAAATTCATTTCTCGATGAAATACATAAACAGTATGTTATCACTGCCAGAGCCAAGGGTTTAACTGAGCAGAGAGTACTTTATAAACATGTTTTTCGGAATGCAATGCTGATTATCATTGCCGGCTTTCCTGCAGCTTTTATCGGCATGTTCTTCACCGGCTCACTGTTGATTGAAATCATTTTCTCACTGGACGGGCTGGGTTTGCTGGGCTTTGAATCTACCATTCAGCGGGATTATCCGGTAATGTTTGGAACACTCTTCGTTTTTACTTTGCTGGGACTGATTGTCGGCATTATCAGTGATTTGATGTACACTGTCATCGATCCAAGAATTGATTTTGAAACCCGGGAAGCATAGCATGAGCCCGATTACTCTCCGTAGATTTCAGCATTTTAAAGCAAACCGCAGAGGTTTCTGGTCATTGTGGATTTTCCTGGGGATCTTTTTTATTAGCATTTTTGCAGAAGGTGTTGCCAATGACAAACCGCTGCTTGTAATATTTGAAGGACGCCTGATTTTTCCGATTTTTGAGACAATATCCGAAACAGAATTTGGGGGTGAATTTGCTACCGAAGCCGAATATCGTGACGAGTTTGTGCGCGAATTAATTGAAAATAAAGGCAAAATATACTGGCCTCTGATTCGTTACAGTTATGATACTATCAACTATGATTTGCCGGCTGCAGCACCTTCTTATCCTACGACAGAGAACTTGCTTGGGACTGATGACCAGGGGCGTGATGTAGTTGCACGACTGATTTACGGTTTCCGGATATCTGTCTTGTTTGGACTGGTTTTGACAATCCTGAGTTCAATTATAGGTGTTGCTGCAGGTGCTGTTCAGGGTTATTTTGGAGGACGTGTCGATATTCTTGGCCAACGCTTCATTGAAATCTGGTCCGGACTTCCAGTCTTATTTTTGTTAATAATCCTTTCCAGTTTCGTTGAACCAAATTTTTGGTGGTTGTTAATAATTATGCTGCTCTTCAGTTGGATGGGGCTTGTTGGTGTGGTCAGAGCTGAATTTTTAAGAGGACGAAATCTTGAATATGTGCGGGCAGCACGGGCTCTTGGTTTGAGACACAGCACCATCATGATGCGCCATATTCTACCAAATGCAATGGTTGCAACCATGACCTTCATGCCTTTCATCCTCTCCGGATCTATTACTACTCTTACTGCACTTGACTTCCTGGGTTTCGGCTTACCTCCGGGTTCTCCATCATTGGGAGAATTACTTGCACAGGGAAAGGCAAACCTCCATGCTCCATGGCTCGGAATTGCAGGTTTTTCTGTAATTGCACTGCAGCTCAGCTTACTGGTATTTATCGGCGAAGCTGTGCGTGATGCCTTCGATCCGCGGCATAACACATAAAACACTGTATATTTTACCTTGAAATTATTGCTTGCCAACAAGAAATAGCTATTAATATTTTCTTGAAAGTGGATCCTGAAATGACCGTTGTTACTGTAAACAATGCTTTTAGCCTGATAACTTATGCATTAGGTTCAAAATAATCTAAGTAAAAATCATAACTGCATTTTTTTCAATAATATATCTTCTGTAAGAAATGGAGGCAAAAAACTACTATATCACTAACTGGTGCTTTATCCTGAATTTAACACTTTGCTAATAATGGTAAAGCAATATTATTACTAAACAACAGACTGAAGTCGGGGTTAAATGGAATATGGATAGTAAAACAGAAGCAGGGACCTATAGTTCTTGTTGAACTGGAAAGGGGGTAATATGGGAAAGCAGTTTAGAAAACAAGCAAAATATTTGCTATTAGTTCTGTTAGTCTCGGCCTGCACCTCCAAGCATGTTATGGACAAAAATATCTATTCCGGAGACTACCCAACTCTTCAAATCAGGGAAATGTGGCATGTCTGTAGTCTGTCGTTCCAGCAGAAGGCACCACAAACACCTTTTCCGGAAATGATGCGAATGTGTGACTGTTATGTTGATCACATGCGAAAAAACTTTCCTTCAAAAAGTCTAAACAACTTATCGATAAGTACTGGCAAATCAATTGGAGAACAGCTAAATCTAACCTGTAATGTCAGACAAAATCTAACCGGCACAAGACTAATGTAAAACTTGGGCAACAACTGTAGTTATCCTGACAAAAATACTTTACATAATTTTTCAGGAAAAAACTGTTTCATAGTTCAGACTGTGGATAGAACCCCTTAAATGTATGTAAAGCATAGCTATGCGCACTACATAAATTAAGTTTCCACACCTCGATTCCGTATATTTTGTTGTAATTTAACAAAATATGTATCCTAATAGTCCTCTCAAAATAACATTTAATTTTTTCATTAAAACAGATGATCCTAAAATGAATAATGAAGATAATCCAACCGTACAACCTGTCAGCGGAAAAATAGTACCACGTTACTCAGGACCAGCTACATTTGCCCGTCTTCCGGAACTCCGTGATTTAAAGAGTTGTAACGTTGCAATTCTGGGGATTCCATTTGACGCAGGAACCAGTTATCGACCCGGTGCCAGATTCGGTCCACAAGCAATCCGTCAAGCTTCACGGCACCTCAGGACTCAATATCATCCGGCCTATGACACTGAACCATTTATAGAACTACAGGTTGCTGATGCTGGAGACATTGCCTGTAACCCTTTCAACATTGAAGAAGCTGTTGGGCAAATCCAGAAAGCCACAACTGATCTTTTGGGAAAAGTCGACAGTATTGTCAGTCTTGGCGGTGATCATACGATAGCACTGCCCTTGCTGCGTGCAGTGAATCATTATCACGGTCCGGTCGCGCTCGTGCATTTTGACGCACATCTTGACACATGGGATACATACTTTGGCGCACCCTACACACACGGTACTCCATTCAGACGTGCAGCGGAGGAAAAACTCTTCCTTGATCATGCCTCGATGCATGTCGGAATCCGCGGCCCATTATACAGTCGTGATGATCTCACAAATGATGAAGAGTTAGGTTTCAAGGTTGTGCATTGTGATGAATTTCAAAGTGAAGGAGTGGAACACGTCATCAAGCGCATTCGTGAGCGGGTGGGGGGAAATCCATTGTATTTGTCAATTGATATTGACGTATTGGATCCGGCTCATGCTCCTGGAACAGGGACCCCTGAAATTGCCGGCATTACTTCGCGTGAATTACTCGGGGTTTTAAGGGGGTTGGCAGGACTTAATATTATCGCAGCTGATGTTGTGGAAGTCGCTCCTGCATATGATCATGCAGAGTTGACTGCACTGGCTGCGGCAACCACAGTTTTTGAACTGATCAACTTGTTAGCCTGTTCGGATAATGCAAAAAAAAAATAATACCGGCTAATGAACTTCAGTGACATAACAAGGCCACTAAAGTTTCATTTTCAAAACAAGCAAAATATTCAAATAACTTGTTCAGGCGGAACAAAGTCATATCCAAAAGCCTCAGCAACGCCCTTACAGGTCACATTTCCTGCTTGAGTGTTTAGACCTAAGGTTAAGGCATGATCATCATTACACGCCGTTTTCCAACCTTTATTGGCTAATTGAACTGCATACGGAAGTGTTACGTTTGTTAATGCCAGCGTTGAGGTCCTGGCGACAGCCCCTGGCATATTGCCCACAGAATAGTGAACAACTCCATGTTGCTCATAAACCGGATTACTGTGATACGTCACTCGATCAATTGTCTCAATACAACCCCCTTGATCAATGGCGACATCAACTATTACTGAGCCTTTCTTCATAGTCTTGACCATTGCTTCTGAAACAAGATGAGGTGCCTTGGTACCCGGAATTAATACACCACCAATCAGCAAATCAGCTGTTTTCACTGCATTAGCAATATTATAACTGTTGGACATAATCAATTGGATACGCCCGTTAAAGACGTCATCCAAATAACGCATTCTATCTGCACTTACATCCAAAATTGTTACTTTTGCACCCAGACCGACAGCCATTTTTGCTGAATTGATACCAACGACGCCACCACCGATAATCACTACTTCAGCTGGTGCAACTCCGGGAACGCCACCCAATAATAAACCTTGACCACCTTGTGGTTTTTCCAGAAAACGTGCACCGACTTGCACCGCCAAACGACCAGCCACCTCGCTCATTGGTGTCAGTAACGGCAGGCTGTTATCCGGAAGTTGGACAGTCTCATAGGCCACCGAAGTGGTTTTGCTCTTCATCAGGGCATCAGTCAAAGGCCCTTCTGCGGCCAAGTGCAGATATGTAAACAACAACAGGTCTTCACGGAAAAAAGCATATTCCTCTGCGAGAGGCTCTTTGACCTTATAAACCATTTCGCTGGCCCACACCTCAGCAGCTGTATTTACCATAGTAGCACCGGATTGCTGATATTCAGCATCACTGAATCCACTGCCGGAACCTGCATTGACTTCCACACAAACCTGATGACCATTTTTAACCAGCTCAGCTACACCCGCAGGCGTTGCACCTACCCTGTTTTCCATTTCTTTTATTTCTTTTGGAATTCCTATTTTCATTATTACCTTTCTATAGATATATTATATTTAAATTATTATTGAGCCCCCACTATATACAACAATTATCATCTCTTAAAATACAGATTTATCAGTATTTTAGACTATATTTGCTGTTAGTTAAGTGCCTGTTTTAGTCCATTTCCGATTGCATCGATAATCATATCTGCTTCACTTTCCTGCAGTATTAAAGGCGGAGCCATGATCAATACATTGTCCAGTCCAGGAACTGTGTAACCATTACGCATCACCAGCACTCCCTGTTTCATACAGCTTTGGACTATTGCATTAGAGCGAGCCATCTCCAGTGGTGCTTTAGTTTCCTTATCTGAAACAAGCTCAATACCGATTAGCAGGCCTTTACCACGAATTTCTCCAACAAAAGGATGATCTGCAAACTCATTCAAACCGGCCTTGATGTAGCGCTCCATTTTTGTCGCATTGGCAACCAGGTTTTCTCTTTCTACAATTTCAATATTTTTCAAGCTGACTGCTGCTGCAACCGGATGTCCACCATATGTGTTGACATGCCGAAAATGTTTGAGTTCATTTGCTTCACCATAAAAAGCTTCAAAGATGTTTTCTTTAACAACCGTTGCGGCCACAGGCATATAGCCACTGGCCATGCCTTTAGCAAAGGTGAAGATGTCAGCTCTGACTCCCCAATGTTCGTGCCCAAACATTTTACCGGTTCTTCCAAAACCGGAAACAACTTCATCCAGGATCAACAAAACATTATATTTATCGCAAACTTTACGGATTTCGCTTAAGTAATTATCCGGAGGAATTAATACTCCACCACCTGAAATCATGGGTTCCATGATGAATGCCGCCACAGTTTCTTCACCCTCATAAATGATGGTATCTTCAAGAAACTTAACACATTCTGCACCATGTTCTTCTGCAGTCAATTTCGGATGCCGCCGATATGGGTAGGGAGGTGGTACATGCAGAAATCCGGGAGCCAGAGGCTCGTAGCCAATTTTGCGTTCAGCTTGTCCGGTAGCAGTCATTGTGGCTAAAGTATTGCCGTGATAAGCACGGTGACGGGAAATAATTTTATGTTTGCGTGGGTTGCCGGTCTGCAGATGATATTGACGTACCATTTTGAATGCAGTCTCATTAGCTTCTGAGCCACTGCTGGTGAAATAAACATGTCCCTTTTCCATACCGAGCATATCCAGCATTTTTGCTGACAGTTCAACTGCAGGATCACTGGTCATAACTGGAATTACGTAAGCCAGTTTTTCCATTTGCGTTTTAGCTACCTCTGCCAGTTCTTTTCTGCCGTGACCTACATTCACACACCATAAACCAGCCGTTCCATCAAGAATACGGTCTCCGTCTTCATTGATTATGAAACAGCCTTCTGCTTTCACAATATGTTTAGGGCGATTAGCCAACAGCATCTTGTGTTGAGTCATCGGGCGCCAGAGTGAGTCCGGCGCGTTCATGTTTTGTGTTTCCATTTTTTCCTGTTCTTTATATTAACTAATGAACCGCAATAATCGAATAAGCATAATTACATATTACTGAGACTGCATTCGATTATGCGGTCGTACTAAACTAAAAAGTATGCATCACTGTTGCGGACACATATCAGCTTTACTGATTCCTGCCACAGGAACCGGTGTTTTCATGGCATCACGACGGAAAGGATCTCCAAGCTCCTGATCTACAACTGCTTCAATAAAAGTTGTTTCTCCATTTTCCATTTGAGCCTTGACTGCAGTTTCCAAGCTGCTAGTCAGTTCTGCCATTGTCTTAACTTGAACTCCATTAACACCACAGGCTTTAGCGATTTCTGCATAAGACACCTGTTTGTCCAACTCGGTACCCACAAAGTTGTCTGCATACCAGAGTGTTGAATTACGCTTTTCTGCACCCCACTGGTAGTTTCTGAAAATTATCATTGTTATGCCGGGCCACTCACTTCGTCCTATTGCTGTCATTTCATTCATTGAAATTCCAAAGGCACCATCACCTGCAAATCCAACTACAGGTGTATCCAGATTGCCGATTTTAGCTCCAATGATGGAAGGGAATCCGTAACCGCATGGTCCAAAGAGTCCTGGAGCCAAATATTTTCTTCCGTTTTCAAATGTCGGATATGCATTTCCAATCGCACAGTTGTTGCCAATGTCTGAAGATATGATTGCATCTTTCGGCAAAGCTTCCATAATTGCGCGCCAAGCCTTTCTAGGAGACATATGTTCCGGCTGTCGTTTACGAACCCTCTCATTCCAAGTTGTTCCCGGATCATCCTGTTCGTAATCCATTGCAGCCAGAGATTGAGCCCAGGCAGATTTTTTTGTAGCAATTAAATTCAATCTTTCCTGTCGCCCGGAATTTCCTGCATTTCCTGACAACTGACTTAATATCTGCTCTGCCACCTGTTTGGCATCACCAACAATTCCAACAGTCACCGGCTTAGTTAATCCTATCCGGTCAGGATTGATGTCAACCTGAATCAGCTTTGCTGTATGCGGCCAGTAATCCAGATTATAACCCGGCAGTGTGGAAAAGGGATTCAGCCGCGTACCGAGAGCTAAAACCACATCTGCCTCTTTGATCAGTTCCATTGCTGCTTTTGAACCATTATAACCAAGTGGTCCGGCAGACAAAGGATGAGAACCTGGAAAGGCATCATTGTGCTGATAATTACAACACACAGGAGCATCTAAACTTTCTGCAAGGGACTGTGAAGCAGGAATCGCGTTGCTTAATATCACTCCTGCTCCATTGAGAATTACAGGAAATTTAGCATCCGATAAGAGCTCTGCAGCTTTTGCTATTGCATTATTTCCTCCGGCTGGAAGCTCGAACTCTATTATTTCCGGCAGATCTATATCAATTACCTGAGTCCAGATATCACGCGGTATGTTAATTTGTGCCGGAGCGGAGAGCCGCTTAGCCTTTGTTATTACTCGATTCAGTACTTCAGCGATACGGATTGGATCGCGTACTTCCTCCTGGTAGGCAACCATGTCTTTGAAAGCAGCCATTTGTTCTACTTCCTGAAATCCTCCCTGACCAATTGACTTATTAGCCGCCTGTGGCGTAATTAACAGCATGGGTGTGTGATTCCAGTAAGCAGTTTTGACACAGGTCACAAAATTCGTAATTCCAGGTCCATTCTGTCCGATGATCATCGACATTTTTCCAGTTGTCCTGGTAAAGCCGTCAGCCATATATCCACCATTGCATTCATGGGCAACATCCCAAAAAGTAATCCCGGCCTGAGGGAAATAGTCTGAAATCGGCATAAATGCTGAGCCGATAATACCAAAAGCATGTTCAATACCGTGTTTTTGCAGGACTTTTACAAAGGCCTCTTCAGTTGTCATTTTCATAAGTTAATCCTATTTGACGATTTACAAAAAAGCGGTAATTAAATTGTTTACTATAAAATCCAACTTCCCGCGCATTATGTCTAGTGATTTTTTTTAAAAAAACAAGTTCACAAAATAATTCGGTCTGAACATCATTTCACGGCAAAATCTGCTGTATAACAACTGACAGTCAGAAAATAACAGCACCAGCATTTTAAATCAAACCAATATATTTTTTCACTCAGCGAGACAAAAAGTCTCGCCAGTCAGTAATATATAGAAATTTTATACCCCATCTATTTGTTTATGTCAAACAAAATATTGCAATCAAAGTTTAATTTAAAACATTTGACCCAAAATTATTTACTATAAAATTTATTTCTGCAAAATCATTGTCAATCAGGGTTGGAACAGAATTACTAGGCTAACAAAATAATTATTACTGCAGATGACACAAGAGCAATCTGGAGCGGGGCAGATTTTTCATTTTGTGTCTTGTGGAAAATGTGTTAGAATGCGCCCAGATATCTTTTCAGCAAATACCTGAGAAATCTCTAAGCACTTAAATTAAGTAATTGCAGAATAAATGCAATAAAGTTTGTTAAACTCAATACAGAAATCCTCTCATGTTGATCAATCACTTCGTTAACGTTTCAATAGAAATCCTGATCTATTTCCTGGTCAGTATCGTTTGCCTGTTTATTGGTAGAAAGGTGCTTGATCTGATCACACCTTTTGATCTTAACAAGGAGACTTCTGAAAAGAAGAATCTTGCTGCAGGAATTACTGAAGCCGGCTTTTTCATAGCAATGGCTGTCATTGTTCATGCTTCTGTTTCAGGCGTGGTAGACTACGAGATGTTTACTTTCATCGATAGAGATGAGCCTGGACAATTTGCAATACTGGGTGCAGAACTGATTACAACAGCTGTATACTTGTTGCTGGGTTTAGTATGTTTGAGTCTGGGTCGGAGAGCATTGGACTGGATTACTCCCTTTGATCTGAATTATGAAATTCAAGCAGAACAGAATGTTGGAGTAGGTGCGATTGAGGCCTCAATTTACATCTCCATTGCAATCATCATTCACGGCATCATAGCTTGAGCAAACCTAATATTTTTTTTAAATTCCCTTATATTCAAGCCAATTTTTCGATTAAAAAAATCGGCTAGTATTGTCTGCCGCTAGAATTTCTCCTGGCGGATCATTCCAATATTATTTTTAGATTAATTAATGCAGTTTGAAGCACGACTTTGGTCCTTCACTGAGGGCGTAAGAGGCCGGATTGTCATTTCCGTACTGATCGGCATGATAGCAACAGCACTTGGAGTGATTCGTCTTGCTTTGCTAGGTTGGTTGATCGGTCTTATTTTTCTAGGTCGATCTACAGACGAATTGATTTTGCCAATTATTTTTGCAGCTTTAGTTATGCTGTTGCGGTGTGTTTTTGAACATTGGCGTACCATGACAGCACATGAGACATCGGCAATTGTTCAGCAGCAACTACGTCGTCGCCTTTTTGACAAAATAATAAAACTTGGACCTGGATATGCAGGCCGACAAAGATCCGGTGAACTTGTTTTAATATTAGTGGACGGAGTAGAACAATTAGAGACCTATTTTGGAGAATACCTTCCACAATTATTGATCTCCGCACTGACACCACTGATGATTTTTGCATATGTAGCATTTCTAGACTTGCCGGTTGCCCTTATCCTCTTAGCAGCAGCTTTTATCTCACTGCTTGCACCATCAGTATGGCACAAAATTGACACCAAGAGTTCACTTGATAGACAAGAAGCCTATGCGGCTTTTGCTTCCGATTTTTTGGACGGTATCCAGGGACTTGCTACTCTAAAATCTTTTGGACAAAGTGAATCACGTATAAATTTGCTGAAAAAAAGATCTTTTGAACTGTTCAGAAGTACCATGTGGGTGCTTGCAACAAATTCACTTTCAAGAGGAATCACAGATACAGCTATTGCAGTTGGTGCTGCAGCCGGATTAGGCTATGGTACATTCCGTGTGCTAGACGGAGAGATGGAACTGACCACATTGCTTATAATTTTAATGATGGGAGTTGAAATTTTCAGACCTATGCGTGACCTGAGAACTGTCCTGCATCAAGGCATGGTTGGTCTATCAGCTGCTCATGGTGTTTACAAAATACTTGATGCTGAACCAGTTGTTTTGGAGGAGCAGTCCGCAAACAACATTATCCGACTGGAGCCTTCGATAAACTTCGATTCAGTAAGTTTCAGTTACCCGGAACACAATCACATTGTACATGACAGTTTGAATTTCAACATTTGCAAGGGAGAAAGAGTAGGTATTGTAGGGGCAAGCGGTTGCGGAAAATCTTCGTTAGTTAAACTTCTACTGCGTTTCCATGATCCGGTGCAGGGATCTGTCAGCATAGGTGGAAAGGACTTAAGATCTCTTTCCTTCAATCAGATACGAAATAAAATCTCCGTAGTTCATCAGGATACATTCCTCTTTCATGGAACAATTGAAGAAAATATCAGAATGGGGCGTCAGAACGCAAGTGAATTTGAGATTATTGATGCAGCAATAAATGCTAACATTCATGATTTTGTAACAACTTTGCCAGACGGTTACAAAACAATAATTGGTGAAAAAGGCATCAAACTTTCAGGAGGACAGCGGCAGCGGATAGCAATTGCCAGAGCTCTGTTGAAAGATACACCTATTTTAATCTTGGATGAGGCACTCTCAGCTGTTGACGCAGAGAACGAATACATTATTCAGCAGGCTCTTGATCGTTTAATGAAGGACCGAACAACTCTCATTTTAGCCCATCGACTTTCAAGTGTAATCAAATGCGACCGTATATTGGTACTTGATCAGGGAAAGGTTGTGGAATCTGGTCCACATGCTGCTCTGATGAAGACAAATGGTATTTATTCCGCTCTAATGTCAGAACAGGTAAGTGAAACTGGATCAAAGGATTTAATCGCTGATGAGAAAGATTCAATAAGTGCCGGTGATGGACCAGTGGAAAAACTAGAAGAATCTATACTGGACTTGCCTACTGAGGGCATTATTAAAGCAGAAGGACTCAACTGGAAACAATTAATTGTTGAGCTGATGCGCCACATCATGCCCTGGAAGGGACGGCTTATACTAACATTCTGTTTTGGAGTGTTGCGTGTGCTGGCTTTCATCGGTGTTGGGATATTCAGTGCCTTGATTGTACTTGCTCTAAAAAATGGGAATGATTTTAATCAACAACTCATTGGCCTTTTTGTCGTAGCATCTCTTTCAGGAATACTGCACTGGCTGGAATCCTGGGTGGCACACGACATGGCTTTCCGTTTACTTGCTGAGATGAGGATCAATGTTTTCAGAAAACTTGATCAGCTTGCTCCTGCATATCTTGTTCGACGCAGGACTGGAGATTTAATGGGAATAGCCACACAGGATGTTGAACTAGTAGAATACTTCTTCGCACATACAGTAGCTCCGGTTTTTGTTTCAATTCTGATTCCAGTTGCAGTAGTTACAGTGCTGGCAACAGTAAACTTCTGGTTGGCATTGGTGCTATTGCCATTTCTGTTTGCAGTTGGTCTTAGTCCTTTATTAATGCGTTCCAAAGTAGATCTTCTTGGTTCAAAAGCCAGAGAAGCAGCCGGAGAACTTTCTGCCCATGCAATTGATTCAATTCAGGGGATTGCAGAAATAGTTGCTTTTCAACAGGCAGAACACAGGGCTCAAGTCTTTGACAAGCTGACGAACAGACATATCTCAATCAGGTTGCCGTTCTTCAGAGAGTTAACAATGCAAAGGTCTCTGCTGGAAGTTTTAACCGGTTGGGGAGGACTTGCTGTTGTCTGTACCGGAGCTGTACTAACAAACAATGGATTCATTGATGCTGGATTACTTCCTCTGCTTACTATTCTGGCAATGTCGGCTTTTCTGCCGGTTTCTGAAATAGCACAAATAGGGCGGCAACTGGCAGACACTCTGGGTGCCACCAGAAGGATTTATGCTTTGGAAAAGGAACCGGTGTTGATTGCCGATGGAGATGGTGAAAAGTCCGGAGATTTTTCATTCGGATTTTCTTTCCGCAATGTCAGTTTTTCATATCCAGGTAGATCAACACGTGTACTGAAGAATCTGAATTTTGATGTACCAGCTGGAAAAACACTTGCCTTAGTTGGTCCATCAGGAGCAGGTAAAACTAGCCTCTCCCAACTGCTCATGCGGTTTTGGGACCCTGATAATGGTACTATTTCATTGAATGGTACAGAACTCAGAGATTATAAATTGGAGGATTTGCGCTCCCGCATCGCATTGGTTGCACAGGACACATATCTCTTCAATAATTCACTTCGTGAAAACATTCTCGTTGCTAGGCCAAATGCCACGGAACTGGAACTAAATGAAGCAGTAAAATTTTCTGCACTGTCAGAAGTAATCGAAAGCCTCCCGGAAGGTCTGGATACCATGGTTGGTGAACGCGGAGCAAGTCTTTCTGGAGGTCAAAGACAACGCGTTGCAATTGCACGAGCATTCCTGAAGGATGCACCGTTTTTAATTTTAGACGAAGCTACTTCTCACCTGGACGCTCTCAGCGAAAACACTGTCCACAAAGCCCTTGATCTACTTAAGACAAATCGAACCACCATTATCATTGCGCATCGGCTTTCTACCATCCGTAACGCGGACCAAATAATTGTTCTCAATAAGGGTAGCATAGTGGAAACCGGCACACATACTGAGTTGTTGCAGAAAAAGGGGCTTTATAAACAGCTTATTTCCAAACAGCTCAGCGGATCAGGTTTGAAAGATTTCAAGGAGAACTAAGCTAGAACTAAAATAGTTTTGTACTCTTGAATCCTTAATCTTTTGCTGAAATTTCTTGTTAGCCCTCAGGAGCAACCGTAATGTTGTATGTAGTTGTTTTAGCCGTACTGGACTCGCCTTCGACTCTTAAATAGTAAACTGTATTTGCTGACAGTCCTACTGAACTGGATGTTCCTGTAAAAGTTTCAGAGAGGTTTGTACCTGCTGTGCAGTTGTTGTATGACCAACTCACATATGTTGAGAAACCAGAATCTGAATAAAGATCGCAATCCATAGAATCTGAATTTGTCATGGTCAAGGTGTAATTATCCACAGCTGATGTGGTAAACTTGTAATAGCTCTTACCATAGTAGCTTGTACCTTCTACTGTGCCAGAATGGGCAGTGCTTAATGTAAGTTCAACCGGATTATTTTTGCTTCCCTCACTGCCACCCTTGCTAACAGTCAAACTATAGGTCACCGCTCCGTATCCATACATTTGCAAATAATAGGAAGTATTATTATCCAGACTATCATAATCAAAATACAGAGTACAATCTGCCAGACATGATTCAGTATCAAACCGACTTGAGCTTGTGTAACCTGAGTTTGAGTAAATCGAGGTATACATAGAAGCAGCACTGTACCATGAGTCAGCAATTGACAATGATGATATAGCTAATTTATAGCTTCCCGCACCGGATGTAGTTGTGAACTTGTAATAACTGTAACCACTCCTACCCACAGATCCAGGTTTCGCAGTTCCAACGGTCAGCTCCACTGGTGAAGAAGCTGTCCCTTCAGTTGTACCATAGTTGGTTTCGTCCGTTTCCTCCGATGTAACTGAGCATGCACCAAAAAATAATACAAAAACAAAATAATAAAATATTTTCATATCGCCTCTTTATGCATAATTAATTAAATATAGAAAACCAAAATAAACGCAAATTTACTTTTTATCTATCTTTTGAGTCAATGTCAAGGAGAAAAAATGTCAAAACCTGTTCAAATCAGTTAACTTCAAGGAATCTTGCGCTCCCGTATCAATGGCTATTTAATCAAAATTCATTTCACAATTAGTGAAATAGTTACTTTTTTAGCTAAAGTATCGATTAAATCAATCCAAAGAATAGAACAAATAAATTTTACAGATACAAACTCTAATGCTAGAATCAGCATTACAAAATTCTTGGCTTAATTCCCGGCAAATAAACAACTAATGAAAATCATCCAGATCACTGACACCCATTTGATGCCACACGGCACGAAGCTGCATGGGCTCAACCCCTGCGAACGTCTTGAAGCTTGTATCTCCAGTATAAACGAGTTTCATGCGGACGCTGAATTGTGTTTCATCACCGGTGATCTAACGGATCAAGGACACCGTAAAGCCTATCACGATTTGCGTGAAATTTTCCGGCAACTCAAAATGCCGTATTATCCATTGATCGGCAATCATGATCACCGTGAAATTTTTACTGAAATCTTTCCGGAAGTCCCGCTTGACGAAAACGGATTTGTGCAGCAAATGTTAGCAACAGAGCAAAGACGTTTTTTGTTGCTGGACACAGTTGAGCATGGAAAGCATTGGGGTTCTTTTTGTAAAAAAAGAGGTGAATGGCTCCGGAAACAACTCAAAGATGCCGGAAGCGAAGCTGTCTATCTGTTTATGCATCATCCTCCATTTAACATTGGTATTCCGTCTCTTGATTCTTTAAGTCTCAAGAACGACGCACAGCGTTTTCAAGAAATCGTTTGCGATTTTTCCAACATCAAACATCTTTTCTTCGGTCATGTTCACCGTCCTGTTA